>JACCDJ011758545.1_pt1 | contig 13669 bp, 11 predicted proteins | sample 7444481 | NCBI WGS metagenome assembly JACCDJ01 (sample SAMN15323435, study PRJNA562643) | freshwater metagenome | isolation source: river surface water | place: USA:Blue River Watershed | collected 2017-08-15 | reverse complement strand
TCCGTGGATACATTACCACTCAGCGACAAGTTGTTGATTTTGCAATATTTGTATAATGATGAAAACAATACATTATTGGACATTGAGCAGAAAATAAAGGCACATTTAGATACAAAAATTATGCGCGCAGGTTCTCAGTCTGGTATTCTTTTTATGTTAGATGACAGTGAAAAATCTACGTTTAAGATTTTTGTTCAAGATGCGGTTGATAGCGGTGTTTGGACTGAACTGCCATCTACTGATTATGCCATATTTAAATCACAACTGTCAAAATATATTGTCAATGTTAAGAATTATAACGATATCATTGGGTTTATGAGTTCATTTAAGAATAATAAGATTGTGTTTAAAACAAAAAAGCTGACTGATAAACGAAATAACAAGGGCGCCTATTGTGAAAATGCTGGAAAAAGTGATATTATTATGAGACTAAACGAGATTGCGGGCAGCCCCGTCTACTCCGAAACCGCAATAAATAAAGATATTGTGGTTGACGGCATCAAACTGTCTAATATTATTTTTAAGAATGGGCTGTGTGTTATGATGGAAATACTACTGCGATACTATGACGAGAAGAAACATCTGGGCAGTCGTTGGTTTTTTAACCCGGAAGAAGCAATACTGAACCGCATCGCCGAAGCTAAAAAATAGTTGCTTAGAAAATTGAATATAATGTTGAAATACAGATAAAACATTATATACTAGTATATTAATTAGGATGGATCGGAGAACAGCTGCCCAAAATGACAAAAAGGTTTATGGTGTATATGTCCAGGAACTACTCACGATGAAGGTGTTCCTTTCCATAACAGAAGTTGGACAAAATATCAAAAACAATTTAGAACGCTGGATCTCAAAGAATTGTGAAGGGCGTTGTATCCCCGAAGGTTTCATTAAACCGAATTCTGTCAAGGTTCTCAAATATTCTAGCGGAACCGTCAATTGCGACAAAATCGAATTCCAAACCGTATTTGAATGCATGGTTTGTCACCCAGTAGAAGGAATGCTGATTGAATGTGATGTAAAGACCATTACAAAGGCAGGTGTGCACGCGGAAGTCAATGATGAAACTGGCGTTGTACCTGTCGTCGCGTTCATTGCACGAGACCATCATTTCACCAATAAAAAGTTTGCCGATATCAAGGAAAATAGTAAGATTACCGTTAAGGTTGTGGGTGTCCGGTTTGAATTAAACGACCCATACATTTGTGTCATTGCCCAACTACATAACCAACAGGAAGAATAAATGTCGTAATCGCCAAAATATAATTATGATTTGAAGATAAACGATTTGTATTTTTATTGACCACGCACAAAATTGATTACAGTCATATGCTATGAATATATAGCATATCACACAACACAGCAATCTATGGAATCACAAAATACGTTCAATGAACAATCGGTCAATGAACCCGATGTATATACATTAGTTGTACAATTGTCAAAAAATTACAGTTGCATTATTCCGCGAGACGATTTGCGACAATACAAGCGTCTGGATTGGGGCGATAATGGCATCGGGGATAGATGGTGTGGTAAAAAATTCAACTATTCAGTGATATTCGCCAACCGCTATAAAACCTACTCGGAAAACGATACCGATGCCGTTCCAGAATACGCATTGACAACATTTCAGACCTCAAATTCTACTGGCAAAGGCATTATCGGTGTATTCGTTCATTCAATCCGCACAAATGTAGTAAAACGCCCTATAAAAAAAGAAATTGATCGAGAAATAAAAAAACGTTCGTGTGTGTGCTGTGGGTCTAAGAGTGACCTAATTTGCGATCATAAAAATGATATTTACAATGACGAAAGCGTCTTAGATGTTAAAACGCAAGTGATTGATGACTTCCAAACGTTGTGCAATCATTGCAATTTACAAAAACGCCAGATATTTAAGGAGGAAACCGCCAATGGCAAACTATATTCTGCGAAGAACCTGGCGCCATTCAAAATGTATGACTTTGAATTTCCGTGGGAAAAGAAACACTTTGATCTGAAAAATATCAATACAAAAAAAGATACTTATTGGTATGACCCTGTCGAATTCCACCGAAAAATAGTCTTGTATATGGATTGCACGCTTCCAATTATTAGGGGATTGCGCCAGAGAAACAAGCAGGCTTCTCCGCCAGTATTTCATTAGTCCTGTCATAATATTCTTCTGATATCTCACATCCTCTGAATTTTCGGTTTGTATTCTTACACGCAATTGCCGTTGTGCCTGCGCCTAGAAATGTATCCAAAACAATATCATTTTCTTTTGAGTGCTTTGTTATGAGTGCCTCAAATAATGGGAGACTTTTTTGTGTGGGATGAAACCGATTTTTCCCGCCCTGTAACGGGTACATATAAATGCCATTATCGTATTTGCTATTAAACGTCGGACTACCGCCTTTTACACCGATCAGTGCAATTTCGCGACAATTTGTTAGATAGTTTACACTGGAATTTAGCGGCTGAGGGTTGGTTTTAATCCATTCTATCATTCGGATCTGTTTAAACTTATATTTCTCCATTAAATCCTTTAATGGTGTAATCTTCCATAGGTCAAAGAACATTATCATCGTCCCGCCCTTTCTTAGTTTTTTATAGTATTCTGAAATGAACTGTTCCAGCAGTTCCATCGTAAATTCGCTATCCCATTCGCCGTAATCGGTTTTCACACAGTATTTCTTACCGTAGACCGAGCCATACTTCAAATATTTATCGCGATTTTCATCGTCTACGATTGCATTTGCTTTTTTATATTCCTCCCATTCGTCTAGGGTTTTTACAGTATTTATATGATTGTCCTCGTTGTGCTTTACGTTATTGTAATGCGTGTTCATTCCACTTTCCCTTGATATGATATAGGGTGGATCGGTCAATATCAAATCAATGGAATTGTTTGGTATAGTTGATAAATATGCCAATCCCTCCACGTTTCGCACATCTATATCTGCAAATGTGGGGTCTCCTGATGTGGGCGGCGGCGAAGAGCAAGATAATGTATTTGATGCTGACATTGTGCTATATTATTACATTATATTCTATTGTTTATTCAATTTTTTACAGGATTCCATTGTAGGTCTATATAATGCCCTATTCGTTATATCCCACATTATGGGACACTTTTAATATACTATTCTATCACTCTTTATAAAAGTCCAGAAAAGAATCGGCATCGCTCGCCAAAAATGGACAAAAATAAATGTCCATTTTTCAAAAGGGTCGAGGGACTTTGTGCAAATGGGGTCTCTGAAAAACACGTTGTGAGCATAATGCTGTAAATTCAAAAATTTTGATGAAAATGTTTGCTGCATACTTTTTTAAGTGTTTTATGGGCAAAAGGATTTAGAGGGTTTTTTCTTATCATATAGAAATGGGCGAAATGGTAAACGATAGCCCAAAGAAAACCCATTCTAAATATGTATGTGAACGATGTGACTATTATAGCAGCAACAAGAAGGATTATAATCGCCATTTAATGACTGCTAAACACCAATTGGTAACCAAAGGTAACTACGAGGTAACCCCAAATTTACAATGCAAGTGTGGTAAAGCGTATAAACATTTATCAGGACTGTCTCGTCATAAACACAGTTGTTCTATTAGTTGCAAGCCACCATTAGAAGTATTAGATGACCCTATGCCAGTAAATGTGCCAGATCAAATTGCCGCGCCACCCACAATGGATGCGTCCATTGTATTAGAGCTATTGAAACAGAACCAAGAGTTCAAAGAATTGATTATTGAACAAAATAAACAGATGATGGAACTTGCTAAAAATTCTGGAAATAATACAATCAACAATACAAATTGTAACAACAAGTTCAATCTCAATGTGTTTCTGAATGAAACGTGCAAGGATGCGATTACTATGGACGACTTTATTAATTCTATTGAAGTTACTCGTGAAGATTTCCTACATACTGGACAGGTTGGTTTCGTGGAAGGCATATCTACTGTGATGGCTCATCGCTTCCGAGATATGGAAATGCACACCAGACCCTTGCATTGTACCGACCTAAAACGTGAAACTATCTATATCAAGAATGCTGATAAATGGGAAAAAGATGATGCTGATAAGACGCAGATGAGAAAAGCCGTACGTAGCGTTGCTAAGAAGAATATGAAAGAGTTGTGGAGATGGTACAACGACAACAAACCTGCTGTGGAACAAATTGGTACCGATGTATGTGAGGATTACTTTCAGTATCACAAGTCAGCATTGGGCGGCTATGGTAAAGAAGAAGACCTGAAATTTGAAGAGAAAATCATAAAGAATGTTCTCAAAGAAGTGCAAGTAGATAAGTCGGCATTGACCGCACTATGAATTCAGAGTATTCTTATTATGCAAATAACTTAGAATTAAATTTGCATAATAGTATATAAAATGCAGAAAGAACAAATTGATTATTCTAATACACTTTTTTACAAAATTTTTTGTAAAGATGTCAGTATTACCGACTTATATATTGGACACACCACCAATTTTGTTCAAAGAAAATCTGCACACAAACAGTCTTGTGTAAATCCAAAATCTGCTAACTATAATTTCAAGTTGTACACCGTTATTAGAGAGCACGGTGGATGGGCAAACTGGCAAATGGATATTATTGCACACCATCATTGTAAAGACCATCATGATGCTCGTACAAAGGAACAGGAATATTTTATATCATATAACGCTACATTGAATAGCGTAGAACCTATGCCAAGACCCAAATGTGAAAATAAACCAGTGCCATCAGTTAAGAATAGTGATGTGCAATGTACTCATCTATGCGATGTCTGCGATTATGCAACAAACAGCAAAAAAGATTACAATAAACATATACATACTCGCAAACATATACGATTAATTACTGATAACTCGTCGTCAATGCCTGTATACAAATGTGATTGCAATAAAATATATCAATATCAGTCTGGTCTGTGCAAACACAAACGCAGATGCGCCGGACCATATAATGCCAATTCCATAGGAATAGATGTAAATGCACACACAACAACAGGTAAATTTGTAAATTTAATCAAAGAAATAGTTTCATCAAAAGACAATCTCATAGCTGAACTGTTGAAACAAAACCAAGAATTCAAAGAAATTATGATTGAACAAAATAAACATATGATGGAACTTATCAAAACGCAGGCATCTTGATAGGTTATACCATTTGATTATTTACAATGAAATGACTTAAATAGTTTGTTCCAATTTAAATATTCAAGTCTGCAATATGATAAATCATTTCAAAACAGGCAAAAATATTAGTAAGGTTATTTCAAGAAGTCTGTTTAGTTACAAAGACCCCTTTTTATTAGAAAGACAACTAACGGACGACGAAAACTCTATTAAAGACGTAGCATATAATTTTTCAAAAGATTATTTATTACCTAACGTGGTATCATCATTCAGAAATGAAAAATTTGATAAAAATATAATGAAAGAAATGGGCAACGTTGGTTTATTGGGACCCACGATCAATGGGTACGGATGTGCCGGAGTAAATTACGTGTCATATGGTTTAATTATGCGAGAAATCGAAAGAGTGGATAGTGGTTATAGAAGTTGTGCTAGCGTTCAATCTTCTCTGGTGATGTTTCCTATATACAAATTTGGTTCTCAGGAACAGAAAGACAAATATTTGCCGGAACTGGCGAAAGGTAATCTCATTGGATGTTTTGGATTAACCGAACCGGACCACGGAAGTGACCCATCAGGAATGAAAACAAAGGCTGTTTTCAAAGATGGCAATTATATTTTAAATGGTAGTAAAAACTGGATTACAAATTCACCAATTGCGGATGTGTTTATCATTTGGGCAAAAGATGAAAACAATGATATACGAGGGTTTATATTAGAAAAACAGATGAAAGGATTGTCATGTCCTAAAATAGAAGGCAAATTCTCATTGCGAACGTCAAATACGGGTATGATTTTTATGGATAATGTTATAGTTCCAAAAGAAAATATGCTTCCACACATTAAAGGGTTGAAAGGTCCGTTTTCGTGTCTTAATAATGCTAGATATGGTATATCTTGGGGTGTTCTCGGTGCTGCGGAGGATTGCTATTTAAGAGCAAGAGAATATGTTTTGGATAGAAAACAATTCAATAGACCGTTGGCGGCAAATCAGATTGTGCAATTAAAACTTACAGAAATGTTAACAGAAATCACCTTGGGAACCCAAGCATCTTTAAGAGTTGGAAGATTATTAGATGAAAACATAATGATTCCGGAAAATATTTCTATTATAAAGAGAAATAACTGTCTAAAATCATTAACGGTTGCGAGAAATGCAAGAGATATGCTAGGAGGAAATGGTATATCAGATGAATATCACGTAATAAGACATATGTTGAACCTTGAAGCGGTAAATACGTATGAAGGAACCCAAGATATTCACGCACTAATTGTTGGTAAGGGAATAACACAATTTGCGGCATTCTCTTCGTAATCATTTTACACCCGCATACGTACGACACACCAAATTACGAAACAATGTCGTTTTTATTTCAAATATGTTGTATCATGTATATCTATGAAAATATTAACAGTTGAAAATTTAGTTTACTTAACAAAAAAACATGGATTGAAGAACATATTTAATGGCATACGAAATGAAATCTACAAGGATTTTCAAAAATGGGACAAGTTTGATAAATGTCCACGAATAGCAAATCATTCCAATGAAGGTGTCATTGAACTTATGCCGATTTCAAATAAAAATATTTATTCTATGAAATACGTTAATGGACATCCGAATAATTATAAATATAATCTTCCAACAGTTATGGCTTATGGAATGCTCGCAAATGTTATTACGGGGGAACCTTTTTTTATAAGTGAATTAACATTTAGTACGGCTATTAGAACTGCGTGTACATCTGTAATGGCTGCACAAATACTTGCACGTGATAATTGTAAAAGCATGGCTATAATAGGTAATGGTGCTCAATCCGAATTTCAAGCACTTGCCTTTTACTATTTAATGGGTATAAAGCATTTCAAATTATATGATATTGATCAAAAGGCAAGTGAAAAATTAGTTAAAAACTTATCCAAATTTAGTAGTATAAATGCCATTATTTCTAATAATACTTTTGACGCGTGTAAAGATGTCGATATAATTACAACAATTACAGCAGATAAGGCATATAGAACAATAATCGATAAACATATGATAAGTGTAGGCCAACATATAAATGCTGTTGGCGGTGATTGTCCAGGTAAAACCGAATTATCCAGAGATGTTTTATTAAGTTCTTCGGTTTTTACAGAGTATACTCCTCAAACCAGAATAGAAGGCGATATTCAGCAAATGCCAAGTGATTTTCCAGTAACTGAATTACAAGAAATAATCAAAACGAATAAAAGGTATACAAGAAAAAATAATGAAATAACAGTGTTTGATAGTGTAGGATTTGCAATCGAAGATTATTCAACATTAAATTTCTATTATCATTTGTCTAACAAATATCGCGTCGGTGAAAATATTCATTTAATTTCTAAAACAAATGATCCAAAAAATTTGTTTTCATTACTAAAATAAAAGTCAAATATGATGATATTTCGCATACAATATCATCATTCAAAAATACGGTATTCACGCAATTCTCTCTATCATAACCAAAATGTTCATCGGTCTATATAGAAAATTGATTTATAAATATATCGGCTTGAAATGCAAAACAGGGTAACTATAAGTATACATCATGAAATTTATTATGAAAATCATACAAAAAATCTCAAAAAAAGAAGTGCCAACGCCATTGGGTAGATGGAAACTGGATTATTGCAATACACAATTATCTAACAAGATAGAATTATCTAACGAAGACCATTGTGGTTCTTGTGGTCAATATGCAATTATAAAAACCGAGTTAAATCAACAAAATAATTCAACGGATGGTAAAAATGATGCAAATATCAAGGTGTAAAATATTAGTAAATTAAGAATACAAAAAATTCGGTCTATAATGCGCACACAAGACGCCCTGGAAGTAATTAGCGTTTCACGTTACTAGATTGTTTTTTTCTGTTTTCGGAATGCTTTATCTGTTTTCGGAAAAGTTGGGGGTAGATTTAACGTATCCAGGTCAGCATTGGTAAGGGCAGCACTTTCGGTTGAGTACGCCTCTTGTTCGTATTTGTTATATTTGTAACAATCATTACACATATATACGCAATAATGTGAAATCATCAATAGATAAAATTAAGGAAGAAAATTATGAAAATTACTTCATTTATGTATATGTATATGTGTATACATATTATATGCCAGGAAAAAAAAGGTCTTGTTTAGCAAACAATAGAAGAGCTTATGGATGTTCTAGATATTATCCAATTACGCAATCAGCACCAGTTGTTACAACAACTTACACAATTACTTATAATGGTAATACCAACACAAGTGGAAATGTTCCAATCGATGGTTCTTCTCCGTACACATCTGGTTCAAATGTTACCGTTTTAGGAAATTCAGGTTCTCCCGTATTAGAAAATTCAGGATTCACTTTTGCTGGATGGAATACAATAGCAAATGGTTCTGGAATATCTTTTTCACTAGGAAATACATTTACAGTTTACGCTAATACAACACTTTATGCTCAATGGAGACCAGTGGATTCTTCTCCTCCATCAATACCAACAGCATTGTCAAGTGTAGGCGGAAATCAAGCGGCGTATATTTTGTTCACACAAATCGGGGATGTAACAAACTACGAATATTCTACCGACAATGGCGCCACATTCGTAGCGTTTAATCCGCCACAAACTTATAGTCCTGTTGAAATAAACACAATATCGACTGATGGAGTAACTCGTTTAACAAATGGAACAACATACACTATAAAATTAAAAGCAGTCAATTCTGCCGGTTCAAGTAGTGAATCTGTTTCAGTTAGCGTCACTCCCGCAGTAACAAGTTTATTCACTGCGAATCGCTTAATACACTTAGATGCAAATAACGCAAGCTCTTACGCCGGCACTGGGACTACTTGGACCAATCTTGATTCAGGTGGGGCTTATAGCGCAACACTTCAAAACACCCCAACATTTGATAATATAAATAAATGGTTTACATTTAATGGTATCAATCAAATCGCAGAAATTGCAGCAGCGGCCGCAATTAATCCATTTGCTGTATCTACTTCATTTACTATTCAAATATGGGCACGTGTTAATAAAACGTCACCTCAGTTTGCACCTTGGGATGGCCTGATAAGCAAGCAATTCGGGCCGGGGTCTTATGATGGATATAGTTTAAATCTATCATCTTCAAGCTCAGTTGCTCTAAAAATGAATGGTGGTGGAGTTGATGGAACTTATTACTCCCCCGGAGGAGTATATAGCAATGATTGGGGTTTGTATACTATTGTAGTGAGATTTGGTGGTGGTTCTGGTAACCCGAGTTATGCATATGTAAGCACTAGACGTGTTGTTACTGCGAATAACGGCGAGGGTAGTATGCCATCTCCCGGAGCACCCTTGCAATTTCCACGAGGAGTACAGGAGACAAATGCCAATTTCTGCCCAGCCAATGTTGGTGCCTTTTATTTATATAATAATGCATTGTCACAAGAAGATATCATTCGTAATTATGATGCAACAAAAACCAGATATAATTTATAGGTTTGAACTCGAAACCAGGATAAAAATAATCTAAAATCTAAAAAGATGTAACAAACAATATAGAAATGTCCGGCTTTACATACTAATAGTTCACATGCAGACATCTAATTTGGACAAATTGGAGACATTGAAAACCAAAATAGAAAGTATGAACAAGTTTCACCAAATAGAAATCTTAAAGATATTATCAAAGCGATTGTGCAAACTCAACGAGAACAAAAGCGGAGTATATGTAAATATGTCCTTTTTGCCGGATGATTTGCTAGAAGAATTGAGTAAATATATTGAATATGTAGATGATCAAACGGAGACGTTTGCGACCGTTGAATACCAGAAGAACGAGTTCAAGTCATCATTCTTTGTTGAAAAAGAAGATAAAGACAATCAGTCAATACATCATAGCACGTTCACAAGATAAAATGACATCCACCTGCAACCCCATATTTTTTTATGACAATCCGACACCCGGATTGTCACAAATATTAGAGAAACTATCTCCATATATGCATAGCAAATGCACGCCCGTTAAGGTTGTTGCACCAGTAACCGAGAAGCCGGTCCAAGCTGAGACACAAGTCCAACCCGTAATTGTCCAAGCACCCCCACCTGCACCAATACAAGAGACGATAACTCCAAATCACCCGGATTCGCTGTTCTGGTGCATCTACATATTGGCGCACGGATATAGCGATTATGTACAAATTGCCCGAAACTATGGTGTCAAAAAATTAGAAATAAACAAAGAAGTCATGCAATATATGCAAGGAAATATGGGAAAGTTCCAAGAAACCAATGTGAAAATGACAAAAATTGCCGCCCAAATGACACTGTCATCACTATTGACAGTCCAACCAACTACAAATTTAAACGCAGCATTGGCAATGTGCATATATTACAAGTTCAATCTATATTTGGCAGATGCAAACAAAAAGGGGTTATTGAAACTATTGTCAATGGAAGACGGCGATTATCCGACCTATTTAATTTACAAAGGAGAAAATGGAATATTCAGTGTAGATATTGAACCGCTAAGTGTTGAACGGAAGACGGAGATCGAGACAACAATGATTTGTTTAGACAGTTCAGCAAGACCATTGAAAGCGATATCGCATTACAAATTAGAAGAACTGATTGTCCTCGCACAGCGTTTAAATTTTTACGATTGCAATATAAAGTACAAGAAGGCAGATTTATACAAGGAGATATCAGAAATGCTACTATGGCAATGATGACCGTTAACTACAAAATTGAATTGATTTAAAATAATATATGATTTTACTATATAAGATAATATATTATGGAAAATATGCCCGTGTCTAATGATGTACCTCCACAAGTCGGTAGAGGTGGCACCCGCACAGCAAAGGATATTGCAAATAAGAAAGACGAATTTGAGAACATAGTCCGTTATTATTTAGAAAATAATCCACACGCTGTGTTAGACCGAAAATCGCACGAATTGGAGATACGTTTTGGTACAAATCCGAAATTATCCCGCCCGATTAGCAAGATAGATTACGACAACGTAGTCAAACAATTAATTGCGTGTGGATTTACGCCGGATGTTATTACTGGAAATCAAATATTGCGCGTACAAACCGAATATGTAGATAATCGCACTGGACAAACAAAAATGTCAAACATTCGTGCAGAAATTGTTGGCACTGACTTGATACAAGAATATTGTCGCACAAATAACCTACAAAAAATAATTGATTTGCCGTCAATGTTATCAAACAAGATTAAATTTACACAAAAAATGACTGCAAAGCGTCCATCTGGCGAGTTTATCAATAAGGTGGATATGGACGATTACAATTTCCGCGTTTCCTACCAAACCGAACAGGATTACAATGTCCATTCTGCCGTCGCGCGCAATATTATAACCAATTGGACAGATGCAAAGAAACGGTTTCGTAACCTGAACCGCGTTCGCTTCTCACATCCAGACTATCCGATATTCGTGGACGTCAGTATAGTAAAATCGGCCAAGACCGTCAAGGGAATTCACGTTCCGACGTATACTGTACAGGAAGCGAACATATTTAACAATCCGGAGACGTATGAAATAGAATTGGAAATAGATAATTCTCGTGTTGGTCCCGGAACCGTTTATAGTGTTGCAAAGAATTTGATGGTATCCATCCGCAAATGCATTCGTATTGTTCTAAGTGGCTTGCAAGGAACCAAATACCCGATTTCGTACTTAGAACGAGAAAACATACTCCAAGCATATATGCAGTTATTGCACGGTGAAAAATACGTGTCTAGGTGGGTCGGATACAAAGACTTTATCGGACCAGGATCAATGACATTGCAAGTGGAGAATATTGTAGAGCCGGCAGAAGGGTCAATGATTACGAATATACGCAAAGATTACACTGTAACCGAAAAGGCAGATGGAGAACGAATGTTGTTGTATATTTCAAACGACGGCAAAATCTATATGATAGACAGCAATATGAACGTGATATTTACTGGGTCAAAAACCACCGACAAATCAATATTCAATAGTTTATTGGACGGAGAACATATTAAATCGGACAAATTAGGAAACAATATTAACGTATATGCGGCATTTGATATTTATTATGTAAACAAGAAATCCGTCCGTGAATTTCCATTTATAAAAACTGACGAGGTGGAGGACGCCAAATTGGAGGAGGGAGAAGTCCCACCTACAAATTATAGATTGCCGCTGTTGAATGAATTAATTGGTGCATTGAAACCAAAATCTATACTTGATGCAGCAGACGACGCGACAATGAAATCGGTGGGGATTGTGATAAAATCCAAAACATTCTATTCCGATCGTACGTATGGAACTATCTTTGCGGCTTGTTCCAAAAAATTGTCGGACATTCAGGACGGATTGTTTGAATATAATACGGATGGTTTGATATTTACTCCCGCAAAATTCCCAGCAGGTGGAGATTTGGAGAATGGTCCGGGTCCATTGAAGAAGAATACGTGGGAGCATTCGTTTAAATGGAAACCGCCGCAATTCAATACGATAGATTTCCTAGTGTCTGTGCAAAAGGACAAGACGGGACGTGATGCCATACATAACGTCTTCCAGTCTGGATTAAATATGAACGCATTAGATGTAATTCAATACAAAACACTGACATTAAGATGCGGATTTGATGAACGCAAACACGGTTACCTGAACCCGTGCCAAGATATATTGAATGACATGTTACCGAACCCGGAGGATGTGGACGAGGTGGACACCTACAAACCAGTTCCATTTCAACCGACAAATCCATATGACCCCAATGCACACATATGCAATGTCGCATTAACGGGAATAGGAAGTAATCAATATATGAAAACGGAAGAAGGTGAGACATTTGAAGATGATATGATAGTAGAATTTAAATACGTAATGGAGAACAAAGAAGGGTGGCAGTGGGTGCCTCTGCGAGTTCGTTATGATAAGATTGCCAAATTGCGTGCTGGAAAGCCAGAATATGGAAATGCGTATCACGTTGCAAATAATAACTGGCGGTCTATTCACTATCCCATTACAGATGCGGTGATATCAACTGGCGAAAATATTCCGTCATTTGAACGAACCGATGAAGTGTATTACAATCGGTCAAATGTGGAAACTAGCACACAGGGATTGCGTGATTTCCACAATTTATTCGTGAAGAAGAACATAATCATTGGCGTTTCAAGTCGTGGAGACACGTTAATTGACTATGCGGTGGGCAAAGCGGGCGATATGCCGAAATGGCGTATGTCAAACTTAAAGTTCGTCTTTGGCGTAGATGTATCAAAGGACAACATCCACAATAATTTGGACGGTGCGTGTGCGAGATACTTGAACGCTTGCAAGAAATATACGAATATGCCAAAGGTGTTATTTGTCACCGGGGATAGTGGTTTAAACATACGAAGTGCACAGGCAATGGCGACCGAAAAAGATAAACAAATTACCAAATCGGTTTTTGGAAATGGACCCAAGGACCTAACGCTACTGGGCAAGGGAGTGTACAATCAGTATGGTGTGGCCGAACAAGGATTTAATGTCAGTTC
>JACCDJ010378579.1_pt1 | contig 13682 bp, 10 predicted proteins | sample 7444481 | NCBI WGS metagenome assembly JACCDJ01 (sample SAMN15323435, study PRJNA562643) | freshwater metagenome | isolation source: river surface water | place: USA:Blue River Watershed | collected 2017-08-15 | reverse complement strand
CGTTGTCACCGACGCGGAACTCCGGAATGTCCGAGCGGAGGTTTGGTGCGTCTACTACGTCAAGAATGTGCATGATGGATCGCTCTCTGTTTCTGCGCGCAGGTCAAAAACGGTATTTGTTTGGAAAAGATTTTGTTTCGTTTGCTTGGCTCCCCTGCGGCAGAGCACTCGCGAAGCAAACAACCTGTCTATTCTGCCACAGGATGCAGCTATTCGCCAAGCAGGTCTGGTCGAACTCGCTTGGTGCGCTCGACCTGCTGCTCGTGACGCCACTTGGCGATGGCGGCGTGGTTGCCGCTCAAAAGCACCTCGGGCACATCTAATCCTCGCCATCTAGCTGGTTTGGTGTAGCTCGGGTACTCAAGCAAGCCGTCCGAGTGCGACTCCTCGACGAGGCTCTCGGCGTTGCCGATTACACCAGGAATCAGGCGCACGATGGCCTCGGTCATCGCGATCGCAGCGACCTCGCCGCCGTTCAGCACGTAGTCGCCGATGCTGATCAGTCGAACGTTCGCTTTGGTGGCGGCGTACTCGACGACGCGCTGGTCGATGCCCTCGTAGCGACCGCAGGCAAACACGATGTGCTGCTGCTCGGCGAGCTCGTAAGCCATCTGCTGGTTGAAGACGTCGCCGGCGGGAGAAGTAAAGATTACGGTTGCCGAACCGTCGGCAGGCAGAATCGCGTCGAGCGCCTCGCCCCACGGCTCTGGCTTCATGAGCATGCCCGCGCCGCCGCCATACGGACTGTCATCGACGGTGCGGTGCTTGTCGTAGGTCCAGTTTCTAAGGTCGTGCGCCTCAAACTGAATTAGTTCGCGTTCGCGTGCCTTGCCCAGCAGCGACAGGTCGAGCGCCTTGAAATAGTCGGGAAAGATGCTGACGGCGTCGATGCGCATTATGCCTCGCTCGCGTCGCTCTCGGCAGGTTCGGTTTCATCGACGACAACGGTCAGACCGTCGATTTCGGCTGGAACGCCCTTCTCGCCGCCAACCTGCTCGTCTTCGATCGCCTCGAACAGACCGCCAGGTGGGGTCACGACGACCTCGCCCTTGGCGATGTCGACGGTCGGAACGAACTGCTTGATGAAAGGAACCAATATTTCACCGGACGCGGTCTCGACCGCCAAGAGATCCTGAGCCGGCAGGTGGTCGACGCGGGCAACCTTGCCTACATCCTTGCCATCGCGCACAACGCGCAAACCGACCAACTGGTGGTCGTACCATGCGTCTGGTTCGGCAGGAAGGACGGCTGGGTCGGTGTCAACAAGCAGGATTGCCTTGATGAGCGACTCGGCCGCCGTGCGGTCTTCGATGCCCTCTAGGAAGATAACTGGCGACTGGTTGTACCAGCGCAACTCGGCAACCTTTAAGGTCTTGCCGTGCCAAGGAGATTCAGCTGGCACCTGAAGTTCGAGCTCAGCGCCGGGAACGAAGCGTTCGTTTGGGCTGTCGGTGTATAGCTCGAGTTTGATGGCTCCCTTTAGACCGTGCGCCTTGAGAAGACGGCCAACTCGGAGCTTTGTTTTGCTAGAAATCGGTGTCCACCACGTCGACACGGACCTTCTTGCCATCGGCTAGCGCGTTCACGACGGTGCGCAGCGCGTTGGCGGTGCGACCGTTGCGCCCGATCACTCGGCCCAGATCGTCTGGGTGCACGTGAACCTCTAGAAGGTCGCCCTTCGAGGTTGAGCGTGCAGTCACGGTTGCATCGTCGGGATTGTCGACGATGCCCTTGACCAGGTGTTCGAGCGCAGCGGCCAGCACTTTTATTAAGCCTCTTCGGCAGGTGCTTCGGCGGCGGCGTCTTCAGCTGCGGCCTCTGCAGGTGCTTCTTCGGTTGCCTCAGCTGCAGGAGCCTCTTCGACTACCTCTGCTGCTGGTGCCTCGGCTGCCTCGACCTCTACGGCCTCGGTTGCCTCGACTGCTGCATCCTCAACGACTACGTCCTCGGCTGCTGCCTCTTCGACGGCTGCTGGAGCCTCTTCGACAACTGCCTTCTTCTCTACCTTTGGCAGAAGAACTGGCTTCTTGGCTGCGTCAACGACGAACTCGGCCTTAGCAGCCTTGGTCTGAACCTTGTTGACGGCCTTCTCGCCCTTCGATGCCTGGAAGTCACCGGTCAGCTTGAGAAGAACTGCAACCTGCTCGGTTGGCTGTGCGCCAACGCCTAGCCAGTACTGAGCGCGCTCCGAGTTGACCTCGATGAGCGATGGGTTTTCGGTCGGGATGTAACGGCCGATCTCTTCGATTACACGACCGTCACGCTTGGTGCGCGAGTCTGCAACGACGATGCGGTAGTGAGGCGCGCGGATCTTGCCGAGACGCTTCAGGCGGATTTTTACAGCCACAATGTGCTCCTGTTTTATGAATAAATTGGGGCGAACATTCAACCGCGAGCGTGGGGGCACACTCGATTGGAAAGCTCTGATGGGTTGTCGTAGGACGCGTGGTTAGAGGGTCACGCGAACGACAACCGCTCTATTCTGCCAGAAAAAAGGCGGTTTGGCTAGTTAGAGGCCGAACGAAGATCCGCCCGTGGCGCCATCGCCGGCTGGGTTTGCGCCGCCGAGGCGAGCCGCTTCTTCGGCCGCGCGCTTTGCCGGGTTTCCAGACTTGGAGCCCTTCTTGCCCTTGTCCTTCTTCTTGCTCTTGCCGCCGCCCGCAAAACCGCCACCGATGTTTGGCATGCCCGGCATTCCGCCTGGCATCTGGGGCATACCTCCCTTTGCCATGGTCTTCATCATTTTCGCAGCCTGCTCGAAGCGGTTTACGAGGCCGTTGACCTCGGTGACCGTGGTGCCCGAACCCTTGGCGATGCGCAAGCGACGTGAACCGTTGAGCAGCTTCGGCTGGCGGCGCTCGGCCGGAGTCATCGAGCGGATGATCGCCTCGGTGCGGTCGATCTCCTTCTCGTCGAAGTTGTCGATCTGCTGGCGCAACTGACCGGCGCCAGGCATCATCGCGAGCATGCTCTTGAGTGAGCCCATCTTGCGAATCTGCTGCATCTGGTCGAGGAAGTCTTCGAGTGTGAACGCTTCCTTGGCAATCTTGTCGGCGAGCGCCTTGGCCTCGGCCTCGTCGAATGCCGACTGCGTGCGCTCGATGAGCGAGAGCACGTCACCCATGTCGAGGATTCGGCTGGCCATGCGGTCTGGATAGAACGGCTCAAAGGCGTCGAGCGCTTCACCGTTGGAAGCGAAGATGATCGGCTTGCCGGTGACCGAAGCAACCGACAGGGCCGCACCACCGCGGGCATCGCCGTCGAGCTTTGTGAGCACGACACCGGTTATGCCAACGCCGTCTTCGAAGGCCTTTGCCACGTTGACGGCATCCTGACCGATCATCGAATCGATGACGAACAGAACCTCATCCGGGTTTACGGCGTCGCGAATGTCGCGGGCCTGCTGCATGAGTTCTTCGTCGATACCCAAACGACCGGCGGTGTCGACGATGACGACGGAGTGCTGCTTCTGGGTGGCGTGCTTGATGGCGTCCTTGGCAACCTTGACCGGATTGCCGACGCCGTTGCCTGGCTCTGGTGCGAAGACCGGAACCTCGACGCGCTCGCCAACCACCTGGAGCTGCGTAACAGCGTTAGGGCGCTGAAGGTCGGCTGCGACGAGGATCGGGGTCTGGCCCTGCGCCTTGAGCCACTTGGCGAGCTTGCCGGCGAGCGTGGTCTTACCGCTACCCTGCAGACCCGCAAGCATAATGACGGTTGGCGGCTGCTTGGCGAACTGCAGCTTGCGCTGCTCGCCACCCAGAATCGCCACGAGCTCTTCGTTGACGATCTGGACGACCTGCTGGGCAGGGTTCAGGGCCTTGGAAACCTCGTCGCCGAGTGCGCGATCGCGGACCGCGGTGGTGAAGTTCTTGACGACCTCGAGCGCGACGTCCGCCTCGAGCAGTGCGCGCCGGATTTCGCGCAGGGTGCCATCGATGTCGGCTGCGCTGAGTTTGCCCTTGCTGCGCAGGTTCTTGAACGTATCGACCAGGCGGTCAGACAGGTTTCCGAACAACCGATGCTCCTTGTGAAGTGTTTGCTGAGAACAGCTATTGGATGCGCTTTTCGCGCCTGGACAAGCCTACCCAAGGCGAATGGCCGCCGCTGTTGCGCGACGGCCACCCGCGGTTAGGTTTTTAGCTGCAGCCGCTAGTCGAACCACAGGCCTCACACACGTGGCACGAGCCCGATGGGCGCATCTTGATGCCACAGATGAAGCACATCGGGGCATCCGACTCTGTTCCCTGCAACAGCTCGAAGAGCTCAGCAGACGAACGGGCCTCGCGGCGCGGCGTGATCTCGATGCTCTGCGGGGCCGCCTGCTGCTCGAATGGCTCGGCTACCGCGTTCTCTTCTGTTTGCGGAGCGACCTCCAACGCCTCGACAACAGGTGTCGCCGCCGCGGCCGGCTCTGCCTGCGCCACCGGTTCGGCGATTACCGGGTACGAGCCGGTGTTCGCGTCGAGAGTCGCCGTGCGTTCCGCCGTCGTGTAGATACCAAGGTATGAGCGGGTCTCGTATGGCAGGTAGTCAAGGGCAAGGCGACGGAAGATGTAGTCCATCAGCGACTTGGCCATGCGCACATCTGGGTCGTCGGTGAGACCGGCCGGCTCGAACTGCGAGTTCACGAACTTCTGCACGAAGGTCTCTAGCGGAACGCCGTATTGCAGGCCGATCGAAACAGCGATCGAGAACGCATCCATCACGCCCGAGAGGGTCGAACCCTGCTTGCCGAGCTTTAGGAACACCTCGCCGAGGCCGCCATCTGGGTAAGAACCTGCGGTCATGTATCCCTCTGCCCCACCGACGGTGAACGAGGTGGTCGACGAAGGACGCGACTTTGGCAGACGCTTGCGTACCGGGTTCTCGGTGCGTGGCATAGAAACCTCGGCCGCCGGCTCGACCTTGTCGGTCTTGGCCTTGGCGTCGTTGAGTGGCTGCCCGACCTTGCAGTTGTCGCGGTAGATCGCGAGGGCCTTGAGGCCAAGCTTCCAACCCTGGAAGTAAACCTCGGCGATCTCTTCGCGAGTCGCAGTCTCAGGCATGTTCACGGTCTTCGAGATGGCACCCGAAAGGAACGGCTGAACCGCAGCCATCATTCGAACATGGCCCATCGGCTCGATCGCACGGATGCCGACGGCGGTGTCAAAGATCGCGTAGTGCTCCGGCTTGAGGCCTGGAGCGTCGACGACGTGACCGTGCTCACCGATGTAGTCGATGATTGCCTCGACGGTCTCTTGGGTGTAGCCCAGGCGAACTAGTGCGAATGGAATCGTCTGGTTGACGATCTGCATCGATCCACCGGTCGAAAGCTTCTTGTACTTGACCAGCGAGAAGTCAGGCTCGATACCCGTGGTGTCGCAGTCCATCATGAAACCGATGGTTCCGGTCGGCGCGAGCAGCGAAGCCTGCGCGTTGCGCCAGCCATTCTCGGAACCGATCAGTGTGTTTAGCTGCCACTGTTCGGTGGCGGCATCGAGGATGGCGGCATCGATGCCGGCAACCGGAACGAGCATCGAGTTAGCCGACTCGTGCTTGCCCATGATGCGGTCGTGGCCCGACTTGTTCTTGTAGTAGCCGTCGTATGCGCCGACTACGCCGGCGAGCTCGGCCGAGCGACGGTATGCCGCACCGGTCATCAGCGATGTGATCGATGCGGCGATTGCGAAGCCCTCACGGCTGTCGTAAGGAACTCCAACGGCCATCAGCAGCGCGCCGAGGTTCGCATAGCCAATGCCCAGCTGGCGGAAGGCGCGAGTGGTCGCTCCGATTGCCTCGGTCGGGAAGTCGGCGAAGCAGATCGAGATATCCATCGCGGTGAAGATCAACTCGGTTGCCTTGACGAACTTATCGCTGTCGAAGTTGCCGTCCGGCGTGAGGAACTTGAGCAGGTTGAGGCTGGCTAGGTTGCACGACGAGTTGTCTAGGTGCATGTACTCGGAACATGGGTTCGAGGCAGTGATTCGACCCGACTCTGGAGTGGTGTGCCAGTCGTTGATGATGTCGTCGTACTGAATGCCAGGGTCGGCGCACTGCCAAGCGGCATCGGCAATCTTGGCCCACAGCTCGCGAGCATCGACCTCCTCGATGACCTCGCCCGTGGTGCGAGCACGCAGCCCGAACTTGTCGCCGTTTTCGACCGCACGCATGAACTCGGCATTCACGCGAACCGAGTTGTTGGCGTTCTGGTACTGGACCGAAATGATGTCGCGGCCGCCAAGTTCCATCTCGTAACCGGCATCGCGCAGGGCGCGAATCTTGCCCTCTTCGCGTGCCTTGGTCTCGACGAACTCCTCGATGTCTGGGTGGTCAACATCGAGCACGACCATCTTGGCCGCGCGACGGGTTGCGCCGCCTGACTTGATGGTTCCGGCCGAGGCATCGGCGCCACGCATGAACGAGACCGGCCCCGAAGCTGTGCCGCCCGAGCCGCCGAGCAGCTCCTTCGACGAGCGCAGACGCGAGAAGTTGAGGCCAGAACCAGAGCCACCCTTGAAGATCAAGCCTTCTTCGCGGTACCAGTTGAGGATCGAGTCCATCGAGTCGTCGACCGCGAGGATGAAGCAGGCGCTCACCTGCTGTGGGCTAGTGGTACCGACGTTGAACCACACTGGCGAGTTGAAGCTGAAGATCTGGTGCAAAAGCATGTAGGTCAGCTCGTGCTCGAAAATAACCGCGTCGTCTTCGCTAGCGAAGTAGCCGTGGTCGCGGCCGGCCTGGGTGTACTTGCGCACCACGCGACCGATCAGTTGGCGCAGGCTGTGTTCGCGCTCTGGGGTACCAACAGCACCGCGGAAGTATTTGGTGGCCACGATCGTCGAGGCGTTGATGCTCCACGACTCCGGGAATTCGACCCCGCGCTGCTCGAAGATGACCGCGCCGGTCTGCCAGTTGGTCTGCACGACATCGCGGTATTCCCAAGCAACGTCGTCGAACGGGTGCACGCCCGGCGTCGTGTAGACGCGGTTGATGCGCATTCCGCCGTTAGCGGTAGCTCCTGCGTGCTCCGAGTATGCGTTGTCGGTCATTGACCTGCTCCTTCTGTTGCTGCGTTTTCGCGCTCGAGCTTCAGCAGCTGGATAGCTGCCTCAAAGTCTTCTAGGGTCTCCCAACCCTGATAAACACTGGCGAAACGCATGTATGCGACCTGGTCGAGCTTGTGCAGCGGCTCGAGGATGGCAAGGCCGATGTCGTTGGCCTCAATCTGCGCGGCACCGCTCGCGCGCACGGTCTCTTCGACCTGTTGTGCAAGTAGCGCTAGGTCGCTCTCGGTGATCGGGCGGCCCTGACAGGCCTTGCGAACACCCGAAATGATCTTGTCGCGGCTGAATGACTCGGTGACGCCAGAGCGCTTCACCACTGTGAGACTGGCGGTTTCAGTGGTTGAAAAGCGCATGTTGCACTGCGGGCACTGGCGGCGGCGGCGGATAGCCGAGCCGTCATCGGACGTGCGCGAATCCATGACTCGCGAGTCTGGGTAACGACAGAATGGGCAATGCATGCTCAAATCCTCTCTGGTCGCACCGACAACAATTGCAAAACCTTCACCTTCTACTATATGTGGAAGGTTTTCGGAAAATTGCAACTATATCTAGTGTTTCGCGCCAGTTTATTTGAGACGCCGCGAGGTCACCAAATGGCTGGCCGAGAGTTCAGCGAATCGAACCCTTAGCCGTCGAAGCGAGCCGTGATCGCCTGGCCGTGAGCCGGCAGGTGCTCAGATTCGGCGAAGTCGCGCACTTGGCTTGCGATAGCCGCCAAGCCCTCGCGCCCGTAGTCGATGACCTGCTGAGCTCGCAGGAAGGTGTGCACGCCCAATCCAGCGCCAAACTTGGCCTGCTGGCCGGTCGGCAGCACGTGATTCGATCCGGCCATGTAGTCGCCGAGGCTGACCGGCGAATACTTACCGATGAAGATGGCGCCCGCATTGGTAATGCGATCGAGCACGGCCGTGTCATCAGCTGTCTGAATCTCAAGGTGTTCGGTCGCGTAGGCGTTGGCGAAGGCGGTGGCCGCTGCCAAGTCGTCCACCAGCACGATTGCCGACTGCTGACCCGACAAGGCTGCCTGTACGCGTTGCGCGTGAGCCGTCTTCGGCGCAAGATCTGCCAAGTGTGCCGACACGGCATCGGCGAGCGCCTGCGAATCGGTAACCAAGACGGATGCCGCAGCCTCGTCGTGCTCGGCCTGGCTGATCAGGTCGTATGCGATCAGACGTGCATCCGCGGTTTCGTCCGCCAGCACGAGGATCTCTGTGGTGCCAGCCTCCGAATCGATGCCTATCTGCCCACGCAGCGCGCGCTTGGCGGCGGCGACGTAGATGTTGCCCGGCCCGGTCACGAGATTCACCGACTCCAGACCGACGGTCGGCAAGCCGTATGCGAAGGCGGCGATGGCAGCCGGGCCGCCCATGCAGTAGACATCCTCGACACCGAGCAGGGCTGCGGTTGCCAGCACGGTCGGGTGCGGGCGACCACCGAAGTCCTTCTGGCCCGGCGTCGCGATGGCCAGACGCGGCACTCCCGCCTCTTGAGCTGGAACTACGTTCATAATCACGCTCGACGGATACACCGCCTTGCCGCCTGGCACGTAGAGCCCAACCGAGTCGACCGGCTGCCAGCGCTGGTGCACATGCGCGCCTTCCGCCAATTCCACCGAAACCGAGTTCGGCAGTGTGGCAATCGAAACCTCACGAACGCGATCGATCGATGTCTGGATGGCGGCGCGCAGCCCTGGCGCTAACGCGGCCAGTGCGTCCTGCAGTTCTTGTGCCTCAACCTTGATTGGACGCGGGTCGAATCCGTCGCGCTGCAGAGCTACCTCTACGAGCGCTGCCTCGCCTCGCTCGGCCACATCGGCAAGCAGCGGGCGGATGGCGTCGACGGCCATCGAAATTTCGATCGCGGCACGCGGAACGGCGGCATTGACCGCGGCCGAGCTCAGTTCGGTTCCGCGAAGGTCAAGCGTGCGAATCAGCGTCAAAGCCGCTCCAATCTGTTTGGTCAATTTTAGCCAGCCAATCAGGGCCCTGAAGTCGACCCCATTCAGTTACAAGAGGTTACGCCAGCGCTCCGAAGACGCCAGGCGCTGGATAACCTAGAGGTTATGTCTGAGTTCCTGAGCCACGAGACCGATTCCGCCGAGGCCCTGAAGGCTGCGTTCCGCCGGCACGCCTCTGGTGTGGCCGTGATCACCCTCATCGGCGAAGAGGGACAGCCGGTTGGCTTCACCGCCACCTCGGTTACCTCGCTCGGCGCGACTCCCCCGCTGGCTAGCTTCAACGTTGCCCGCGGGTCGAGCACCTGGCCGAACCTGAAGGTTGGCAAACACGTAGCCATTCACACCCTTGGTGCCGACAACCTCGAACTCGCCAAGCGCATGGCCACCGATCACACCCAGCGCTTCGTTCCGCAGGACTGGGCGCTTGGCCCGCACGGTCTGCCGGTATTTGGAGCGGCTACGAGTGCCCTGATTGCGAAGATTCGCGAGATTCACGACGTCGAAAACAATGCCGTCGTAATCGTTGATGTCTTAGAGGCGCTGGTAGGTCGCGAGGACGACGCTCTGCTCTACCACCACCGCAAGTATGTTGCGCCAGGTGCGGAGCTGAACTAGCCGACTACTTGCCGGCCGAGAGAATGCTGCTCGCGCCGAACAGTTGCTTCAACTCGCCAAACAGGTCAACGCTGATCTTGACCCGCTGTTCCAAAGCAAACAGGCGCTGACCGTCGGCTTCCTGCATCGCGATCTGAACCTCTTCGGTCCCCTTGTGAACACGCAGAATGCGCTCGAGCTCCTCAAGGTTTGTGCGGGTCATCTCCGACTCGGTCAGTTTGATGATTACGGGGCCACGCACCTCCGCGGCAGCCTCGATCCATTCGATACGCTGCGCGTGAATCGTGATGTCCTCGTCGCGACGCGAAATTCGCCCGCGAACCGAGATCACCTGGTCGGCAGCCAGCTTCGGACCAAACTCTTCATACGTCTTGCCCATGAGCATGACCGTGATCTCGCCGCCGAAGTCCTCGAGGACGATTGAGCCGTAACCGCGTCCGGATGCCTTGGCGACTCTGTGCGAAACCGAAGTCACCAGGCCAGCCAGCGTGACGTATTCGCCGTCGGCTAGCTGTTCATTGCCCAGCAGCTCGGCAACCGATTGCTCGGCAAAGCGCGACAGCTGTGTCTCGCGGCCTGCTAGCGGGTGGCTACTGACGTATAGGCCGAGCATCTCGCGCTCGAGCGCAAGCAGTTCCTTTTGAGACCACTCTGGACGATCTGGAATTGCTACGTCGGCAACGCTCTGGTCGCCGAACAGGTCGCCGAAGAGGTCCACCTGACCGACGGCCTCCGACTTCTTTAGGCTGCTCTGCGAGTCGACCGCCTGCTCGTGAATCTCGAGCAGCGCGCGACGGGTCTTGCCGAAGGAATCGAATGCTCCGGCCTTGATGAGGCTCTCGACCACACGCTTGGTGCATACGTGCTGAGGTACCTTGCGCAAGAAGTCGTGGAACGAGGTGAAGGCACCTTTGTCCTCGCGGGCCTGCTTGATGCCCTCAACAACGTTCAGACCCACGTTTCGCACGGCACCGAGACCGAAGCGGATGTCCTTACCGGTGGCGTTGAAGGCAGCGATCGACTCGTTGACGTCGGGTGGCAGCACGCGAATGTCCATGCGGCGGCACTCGCTCAAATACATGCCGAGCTTGTCTTTCGAGTCGCCGACCGAGGTCAGCAGCGCAGCCATGTACTCCGGTGCGTAGTTGGCCTTGAGGTAGCCGGTCCAGTAAGAAACCACGCCATACGCGGCAGAGTGCGCGCGGTTGAACGCGTAGTCGGCGAACGGCAGAAGCGTGTCCCACAAGGCCTTGACGGCCGCCGGGCTGTAGCCGTTGGCCTTCATGCCGCCTTCGAAGTCCTCGTACTGCTTGTCTAGTTCTTCTTTCTTCTTCTTGCCCATCGCGCGACGCAGCAGGTCTGCGCGACCGAGCGAGAAGCCGGCCACCTTCTGTGCGGCTGCCATAACCTGCTCTTGGTACACGATCAGACCGTAGGTCGGGTCGAGCACCTCGGCGAGCGCCTCGGCGAGCTCCGGGTGAATCGAATCGACTTCCTGCTCGCCGTTCTTGCGCAGCGCGTAGTTGGTGTGCGAGTTCATGCCCATCGGACCCGGTCGATAAAGGGCGATAACAGCGCTGATGTGTTCGAACTTGGTCGGCTTTAGCAGACGCAGCAGCGAACGCATCGGTCCGCCATCGAGCTGGAACACGCCGAGGGTATCGCCACGGCTCAGCAGTTCGAAGGTAGCCGGATCGGCATCGAGGTCGAGGTCCTCTAGCACGATCTCTTCGCCACGGTTCGAGCGAATGTTGGCCAGGGCATCTTCGAGCACGGTCAGGTTGCGCAGACCCAGGAAGTCCATCTTGAGAAGGCCGAGGTACTCACAAGGAGGCTGGTCAAACTGGGTAATGATTGCGCCGTCGGCCTCGCGCTTCATGATCGGGATGACGTCGATGAGGGGCTTCGATGACATGATTACGCCGGCCGCGTGGACACCCCACTGGCGCTTGAGCGACTCGAGGCCCTGAGCGAGCTCGAATACCTTGCGCGATTCCTCATCGGTGGCGAGGATCTCGCGGAATTCCTTGGCTTCGTTGAAGCGCTCGTTCGGCTTGCCGTCGATCTCGGCCTCGATCAGCTGAGTCAGACTCATGTCGCGACCCATCACCGGCGCAGGCATGGCCTTAGTCAGCTTCTCGCCCACCGAGTAAGGCATCGCAAGGACTCGACCGGCATCCTTCAACGCCTGCTTGGCCTTGATGGTGCCGAACGTGACGATCTGAGCCACGCGGTCTTCCCCGTACTTGTCGCTCACGTAGCGAATAACCTCAGCTCGGCGCCGGTCGTCAAAGTCGACATCGATATCAGGCATCGAAATGCGGTCCGGGTTGAGGAATCGCTCGAAGATGAGGCCGTGGTGAACCGGGTCGAGCTCGGTGATGCGAAGTGCGTATGCGACGATCGCGCCGGCCGCCGATCCACGGCCAGGTCCAACGCGAATGCCCTGGTCGCGCGCCCACTGGATGAAGTCGGCGACGACCAGGAAGTAGCCCGAGAAGCCCATCGACTTGATGACGCCAACCTCATAATCGGCCTGTGCCTGCTGGCGCTCAGGAATGCCGTTCGGGTAGCGCATGCGCATGCCTCGAGCGACCTCCTTCTCGAACCAGGAGTTTTCGGTCTCACCCTCAGGAACCGGGAACTCCGGCATGAGGCGCTCGTCCTCTGGAAAGGCCACATCGCAGCGCTCGGCGATCAGGAGCGTGTTGTCGCAGGCCTCTGGGTAGTCCTTGAACAGCTCGCGCATCTGCGCAGGCGACTTGAGGTAGAACTCCTCGCCCTCGAATTTGAAGCGATTCGGGTCGTACAGGTTGCTGCCCGACTGAACGCACAGCAGCGCTTCGTGCGCAGTCGCATCCTTGGCGTGGGTGTAGTGCAAGTCATTGGTGGCAACCAGAGGAATGTCGAGCTTGCGAGCAAGGTCGATCAGCTCGTTCATCGTGCGCTTCTCGATCTCGATGCCGTGATCCATAATTTCGGCGAAGAAGTTGTCCTTGCCAAAGATCTCGCGGAATTCGCCTGCTGCCTTGTAAGCCTCGTCGTACTGGCCAAGGCGCAGACGGGTTTGCACTTCGCCACCGACACAGCCGGTGGTCGCGATGATGCCCTTGGCGTACTTCTGCAGGATCTCGCGGTCCATTCGGGGCTTGAAGTACATGCCCTCGAGCCAAGCCAACGAGCTCAGCTTGAACAGGTTGTACATGCCCTCGGTGGTCTCGGCGAGCATGGTCATGTGCGTGTAAGCACCGCTACCGCCGGCGTCATCCTCTTTGTTCGAACCGTCGCCGAACAACACCTTGCTGCGGTCGCCGCGGGCCGTGCCAGGTGTGACGTATGCCTCGATGCCGATGATCGGCTTGATTCCGGCAGCCTTGGCCGTCTTGTAGAAGTCGTATGCGCCGTGGTTGTTGCCGTGGTCGGTGATGGCGATCGCCGGCATCTCTAGCTTCGCGGCCTGAGCGATCAGCGGCTTGATGCGCGCGGCGCCGTCGAGCATCGAAAACTCGGAGTGCACGTGGAGGTGAACGAATGAATCGCTCTTGCTCAAATTGCCCTCCTTAGATCCGCGAGCGTTAAGACTAAACCCGTCGGGTCTAGTGGCCGCGCAGCACGTCGAGGTCGTGTTCGAGTTCGGTCGGGTACGAGCTCTCGAACTCGACGTGCTCCCCCGAAGTCGGGTGCTCGAAGCTCAGTTTGACCGCATGCAGCCACTGACGGTCGAGCCCAACGCGGGCCGCTAACTTCGGATCGGCGCCGTACATTGTGTCGCCAACCAGCGGATGCCTGAAGGCGCTGAAGTGCACGCGAATCTGATGCGTGCGGCCGGTCTCGAGGATGACCTCGACCAAGGTTGCCGAGGGGAAAGCCTCGAGAGTCGAATAGTGCGTGATCGACGGCTTTCCGTCGTTCATAACCGCGAACTTGAATTCGGCCTTGGGGTGCCGCCCGATTGGGGCGTCAAACGTGCCCTCAAATGGGTCAGGGTGGCCCTGAACCACGGCGTTGTAAACCTTGTGCACCGCACGGTCGCGGAAGGCCTGCTTGAGCCGCGAGTAGGCGAT
>JACCDJ010817096.1_pt1 | contig 13688 bp, 13 predicted proteins | sample 7444481 | NCBI WGS metagenome assembly JACCDJ01 (sample SAMN15323435, study PRJNA562643) | freshwater metagenome | isolation source: river surface water | place: USA:Blue River Watershed | collected 2017-08-15 | reverse complement strand
AGGCCACATTGAATGCGAGCATCCACATCACGCGATCAATGTCCATGTTGTTTTCAAAGTTGGTGGTGAAGTTGTTGAGTGTATCAATCATTCTCACCAATTCATTCCAGCCATAGTCAGACTGCAGTTCATAAGAAGCCGTATACGAAGCAGAGTCGGCGCCGAGATAGGCTAGGTTGGGAGTGGCTGAAGAGCCGGGGCCTGCGCCGCCAGTAGGATTGCACTTGACAAAGGCACCCTCAGCGGAGAAGTAGTGGTCACCATTGAAGCGTTCGTCTATGGATTGGGCATTGCTGTATAGTCCGCGCAGTTGTCCGTTGATGTAAACATTGGCAAAGTTGGCCTTGGGGCAGTCCATGTAATTTCTTAAGATTTGATAAGAAAGCATTTCACGGATAAAACTGGGATCAGAAAATCCATTGCCCAGTTTTAGGTCGGTACAATGATCGTAATGGGCTTTGGAATGAATATAATCCAGTTTGATGTGCAGCGGGTTTTTGTTGTTGTTGGCGTTGTAGGAGCTATTGCCTTTGTATTTAACACCAACGCTGTCATAGGTGATGCCATTGATAATAACAGAGTCCGCCAAGATGTATCCTTCAGCACCAGCTTTTGCCGTGTCCATTTGATAATCCCAATTGGAGAACCCAAAATAGATTTCAAACGATTGTATATTGTTGATGTTGTACAAAACATCCTGGGAAATGTTTTGAAGGGGAAGGAACAAAGTTAAGAGACTAATAAGGGCTGTGTTTTTCATCATGCGAATTAAGTTATTGTTATGAGAGCAATAAGTATTGGAAAGGTTAAAAAGATTGGAAACTGATATTTGTCAAAAAAAAGATGGAAAAAGTTTTCAAAAAGTGCAAATGTGGTTATGTTCGCATTTAAGAAATGTCTACACCAGAAACACCGCGCGGTTGTGCAAGAGGTGAACAGCACTTGGAAATGTTGTTCTATGCCTATCAAATGTTTGATGGCGGTGTGGCCTATTATGGATATAGAGGAACCATGTTGGACCATTTTACAGAGGCCATTTTGGATTTGGGTTCTCATGTCAAGGAGATCAACAAAGAAAATAGCAGCATCAAAAAGCGCGCTTCATTTCTCATGGTGGAATGTTTTCAAAATATTCTCAGACATGGTATCCAAGAAGAGAGTGGGGAAGCGGAAGGATTTTTCGGATTTTATTCTTCGTCTGATTTTTTAACCATCAATACAATCAATGGCATCAATCCATCTTCAGTCGATCCCTTGCGTTCCGCCTTGGATGATATCAATGCTTTGAGTCCAGAGGAGAAGAAACAGCGTTACCGTGAGATCATTCAAAATGAAAGTTTTGGTGAAGAAGGTGGAGCGGGTCTGGGATTGATTGAAATTTCGAGAAAATCAGGTTCCAAGTTGGAGTATGAAATGGAACCCAAGCCACTTGGAAAGTTTTGTTTTCACCAGCAGGTGACCATTCATTACAACGACGAACCCACTATTCCTCCGCAAATTCAATTTACCAAGATGGTGGAGAAATGGATGGAGGATAATGCGATACACATGATTTATCGGGGGAAACTGGATCACCAGAGCTTACAACCCATCATCGACATCATGAGTGGAATGGCCAAAGCCGGACAATGGGAGAATTTGGGCAGGTTGATGGATACCCTCAAGGAAATTCAGCATTCGTTGTTTGAAACGGATGCGCAAAGTGGAATCATTGTCGTTGGACAGCATGAAGGAACCCGATTCATACAAGTGGGTATTGAGGTTCTGCCCCAGGAGAAGGTCGCATTGTGTACACTTGCAAAAATGCAGTTCAAAGCCCAGCAATGGAAATCAGCAGATGCGCATCGTCCTTTTGCGGCCTGTGTTTCCCGTTCAGTAGGGGATAACAAGGAATTGTTTACTTTTCAACTTGTTCCATAAGAAAAAAATATTTTTTTTGGGATTTTGATTTCTTTCGAGTATATTTGCCCTCCAATTTTAGAAGAAAATGGCAAACCATAAATCAGCAATCAAGAGAATTCGTTCTAACGACGCCAAGCGTGTTCGTAATCGTTACTATCATAAAACAACCCGTAATGCTTTACGCAAGTTGCGCACGTTGACATCTAAGGCAGAAGCTTCGGCTTTGTTGCCAAAAGTTGCTTCAATGTTGGACAAATTGGCCAAGAAGAACATTATTCACGCCAACAAAGCTTCTAACTTGAAGAGCAGTTTGGCTTTGTTTGTGAACGGTTTGAAATAAAATCGCATAACGAGCATATAATTCATAGGACTGAAAAGCCCATCTCTTTGAGGTGGGCTTTTTTATTTTGCATCAAGATGAAAACAAACGAAGAAACTTGGTGCGTGGAAGAAGAATTACCACGAGAGAAATTACAGAGCAAAGGTCCAGAGTCCCTGTCCAATCAGGATTTGATTGCATTGATATTGGGCAGTGGATCCAAAGATTACCCTGTGATGGAGATGGCCAATTTGATCTTGGCCCAGGGATTTGGTAAGCTAACGCGGTTGTCACAATTTACGCTACACGATTGGATGGCCATCAAGGGAATAGGAAGAGGTAAGGCGGCGATTCTCCTTGCGGTGTTTGAGTTGGCGCGAAGGAAGCGGTTTGAGGAGTTGGATCAAAAAAAATCTATCTCATGTTCCAAGCATGCTTTTGAGCATTTGGTAAAGCACCTAGGCGACCTACCACATGAGGAGTTTTGGATTTTATTGTTGAATCGAAATAATACGGTGATGGCGGCCAAGCGCATCAGTGAAGGGGGATTGTCGGCCACTTTGGTCGACCCCAAAAAGGTGTTTTCATTGGCGCTTCAGTATCGTGCACATGGTATTATTTTGGCACACAACCATCCTAGCGGAAATTTGAAGCCATCTGATCATGATATTGAAATCACGATAAAATTGCGGATCGTGGGAAAGGCCATGGATTTGTTGGTCATGGATCACTTAATCGTGCACGGTAATGCGTATTTTAGCTTCGCCGATCAAGGCATATTAGAATGAAGAAGATCATGACAGTGGTGGGGGCGCGCCCTCAGTTTATTAAAGCCGCAGCGCTTAATCGGGTTTGGAGAAGGGATTATCAAGGGAAGGTGCAAGAATGGATTGTGCACACCGGACAGCATTACGATGAATCGATGTCTGAGGTGTTTTTCAAAGAGATGGACATCGACACTCCCCATACGGTTTTTTCTGCAGGGTCGGGTACGCATGGTTTGCAAACGGGAAAGATGATGATGGACTTGGAGACCTTAATTTTGGCCGAACATCCCGATGCAGTGCTCGTTTATGGAGATACCAATTCGACATTGGCAGGAGCTTTGGTTGCTGCCAAGGCCAATATTCCGGTTATTCACGTTGAGGCAGGATTGCGTAGTTTTCAGCGTACCATGCCAGAGGAAATCAACCGCATTGTGACCGATCATTTATCAACCTTATTGTTCAGTCCCACACCGGTGGGGATGGTCAATTTAGAAAGGGAGGGCATGAAACAATCTTCTGCGCCCTATTCCCCTGTTTCGCCTGGTGTTTTTCAATGTGGCGATGTCATGTATGACAACGCGTTGTATTATGGTGCAATGGAATGGCGGCCGGAGGTATTGCCATTTGTGGACAAGAAATTTGTATTGTCCACCATTCATCGTGATCACAATACCGATGATCCTGTGTTACTCAGGGGCATCGTGGAAACATTAATGGACTTGACAAAAAGCGCTGGATTGGAGTGGGTATTGCCAGTGCATCCGCGCCTAAAAAAGAATTTGGCTGCGCAGCAAGATTTGCTCAGCAAAATGGAAAGCGCAGACCACGTTCACTTGGTGGATCCGCTGGGTTATATAGGAATGTTGCAAATGGAGCGGTTGAGTGAAATGATTGTCACCGACTCGGGTGGAGTGCAGAAGGAATCTTATTTTGCTGAGAGGCCATGCATCATCCTGAGAGATACCACGGAGTGGGTAGAGATTGTTGAAGATGGCAAGGCATTTTTAACGGGAGGGGATGAACGTAAAATTAGAGCTGCCTTTGCAAAAGTGAGAGAAATGAAAGACTTGACATGGAAACCCTTGTACGGAGATGGAAATGCAGCCGAAAAAATGGCAGCCATTATTCATGAATTTTTACAATGATCGCCATCCTTTCCAACATAGATACCCCTCGATTGCGTCATGCATTGGGATTTTTGTTGGAGGGATTTTCTTTTGATCTTGTTGCAGAAAACGCACACATTCCGCCTGGAGCCAAGGTGATTGGTTACGGGTTGGAATCGAACGATGCATTGGTACATTTTCCTTGCTTGGATTTTCCATGGTGGTTGGATGAGCGTCGAGAAATGATAAATTATCGAAATGCTTTGACGGCCTTACCTGCTTTTGGTGAATTTGATCTCTTTGGATATGCTTTTTACTTGTTGGCGCGATGCGACGAGTATTTGCCCAATGCACATGATGCGCATGGACGATTTTTATCGGTCGATTGTATCCAAAATCAATGGAGCGGTTTAGGCGTGGCCTATCTGGAGGAATGGCGAGGGGAGTTGTTAGCGGTATTGGGATTAACGGAAGCTCGCCAAGTGCAACAGCAACTAACGGTGGACATTGACAGTCCTTTTGCCTTTCAATACAAATCACCATTGAAGCAAATCGCGGGATTGATTCGAGATGTGATGCGGTTCAAATGGGATTGGGTAAGTCGTCGTATTCAGGTTATTTGGGGTGGCGATGATCCATACAATACATATTCATGGATAAGGAATCGTTGTTCTGAAGTACAATTTGATTTGATTTACTTTGTGCTTTGTGCAAAAAGAGGAAAGTGGGATCGCGGGATGGAATTAGACCAAGAATCCGGATGGAGGACTTTGTTTTCTTTGTTACATGATTCTGATTGGGGCTGGCATCCCAGTGTTGAGGGGCATCAGAATGAATCTCTTTTTTGCGATGAATTGGAGCGGTTGAAATCAGCAAAGGGTGAAAAGATAGTTTCCGCGCGTTTTCATTACTTGAAGCAATCCATGCCCGATTCTCCCCGAAAATTGTTGGCAATGGGAATTGAAAAGGATTTTTCGATGGGTTTTCCCGATACTGTTGGATATAGAGCGGGGACGAGCCGTCCATTTTTTTGGTTCGATTGGGAAAAAGGCTGTGTGACAAATTTGGTTTTGGTTCCTTTTTGGGGAATGGATGTTGCGCTAAAAAACTACATGCAATTGAATCCTGAACAAGCGGTGGTGCAGATTAAAGAGGCCAGAAAATACATTGAGGGCTGCAAAGGAGATTGGCGAATGATTTGGCACAATGAAAGCGTCAATGATTGGTCGGAATGGAAAGGATGGAGAAAGGTATTTGAAAAATTTTTAAAGCAATGATGGGATACGTTATGGCCATGATTTTGGTGGCTTATTTCTTGGTTTTACTTGGGGTGTCTTATTGGACATCGCGTAATGCCGACAACCAAAGTTTCTTTAAGGCCAATCAAAGTGCGCCATGGTATATTGTTGCTTTTGGGATGATTGGCACATCTTTGTCGGGCGTAACTTTTATTTCTGTTCCGGGCACGGTAGGCGTGGTTGGATGGTCCTATTTCCAGGTGGTTTTGGGATTTTTCTTGGGGTATTTTGTTGTAGCATTTGTTTTGTTGCCGTTGTATTATAAGCTCAATTTGACTTCCATTTACCGATACTTGGAGTATCGTTTGGGGCCGCAGGCATATCGATGGGGAGCTGGTTTTTTTATTCTTTCTAGAACCATGGGGGCAACGGTTCGGCTTTTCTTGGTCATCAATGTTTTGCAGTTGTTCGTTTTTGATGCATTGCACATTCCATTTGCGATTACGAGTGTGATCATATTGTTGATGATTATTGCCTACACTTTGAAGGGCGGAGTTAAAACCATTGTTTGGACGGATACTTTGCAGACTTTGTTTATGCTCACCGCTCTTGTGGTTTGTGTGTGGAGTTTGAAAGATATGATGGAATTGTCGTGGTCATCTGCGATTGCTCAAATGCAGGACAATCATTATCTGGATGTTTGGAATTTTGATTTCCTACACAAGAAATTTTTCTTGAAGCAGGTATTGGGAGGAGCTTTTATTACCATCACCATGACCGGAATGGACCAGGAGATGATGCAGAAGAACATCAGTGTGAAACGTTTGGGGGATTCTCAGAAAAATATGGTGCTGTTTTCTGTTGTCTTGGTAGGAGTGAATGCGCTGTTTTTGCTGTTGGGTGGAATGTTGTATTTATTCCTTCAAAAAGAAGGACTCAGTCTGCCGCCCGATGATGTTTTTCCTAAGGTGGTAATGAATTACCTACCTCAGGGTGTTTCCATCATTTTTATTTTGGGTTTAATCTCGGCTTTGTTTCCTTCAGTGGATGGTGCGATAACAGCACTCACTTCCTCGTTCTGTATCGATATATTGGGATTTGAACGACATACGGAATGGACTGAAGAAGTGAAGACGAGGAAAAGAAAAACGGTACATTGGACTTTTGCACTGGTTTTCTTGCTTTGTGTTTTTGTTTTCAAAGCCATCAATGAAAAGAGCATCATTGATTTGTTGTTTGACATTGCGGGCTATACGTATGGTCCTTTATTGGGTTTGTTTGCTTTTGGTATTTTGACACAACGGCAATTGCACAGCAAATTTTTGCCCATCATTTTATTGTTGTCTCCTTTGCTTTCCTTTCTATTGGATAAGAACGGAACAGATTGGTTGAGTGGTTACAAGTTCGGATTTGAATTATTGATTTTGAATGGCGCTTTTACCTTCTTGGGTTTGTGCATCATTTCAAATCCAAAGACTAGCGACATTTGAAATAAAAGACAATGGCTGGTTGGTTTTCCAAACCTGTTTTCTTCCAATCCTGAACGATCCAATTCATGCCGTTTTTCCATTCATAACTGACCTTGGCTTCTGAGCCTAAAAGGTGCACTTCGCTTTCTGGTTTTCTGGGATATTCAATGGGGAAATATTTTGGATAGGTTTCGCCGTCTTTTTTGAAATAGATGCAGTAAATGGTATCTCCTTTTTGTGTGTAATAGTATTGGTCTGATTGTGTTATCAGTTCATGTCGAGTTGTGCCATAGATGGCTTCTCCATTGACACGCAACCATTGTCCTATTTCTTTTAGATTTTTATAAGCGGCCTCGTCCCATTCTCCTTCTGGCGAAGGAGCAATGTTGAGCAGGTAATTGCCTCCTCGCGAAACAATTGTGGCCAAGTTTTTAAGGATTTCTGTGGATGATTTGTATTGATCATTGGGAACATAACTCCAACTGTTGGCCATGGTCATGCAAGTTTCCCAGGGGTAATCTAACTTTTCCTCCTTGGGAGGGATGTGTTGTTCAGGCGTCCAGTAGTTTTCAAATTCACCTCCAACACTGCGGTCGACCATGAGAATACCAGGTTGATTTTTTCGTGCCATGGAGGCCAATGATGCCATGTCTATGTCTTGGTTGTAGGGGCTGTTGACCCATGCCGGATTTTTTTGTTGTTTGGGTCTAACCCATCCTCCGTCCAGCCACAATAAATCAATGGGCCCGTATTGCGTGGTCAATTCTTGAATTTGATTGTAGGTAAACTGCTTATAGGCGGACCATTTTTCAGGATACTTGGTAGGGTTGTAATTGACATTTCTATCGGGTGTTGTAAAATAAGGCCACCAATAATCAGGACAATGCCAATCGGGTTTGCTGAAATATAGTCCTACAAAAAAACCTTTGTTTCTAAATGCCTTGGTGATGGCATCTGTTGGATCAATGCCCGCGGGACATTCCGGACTGGTTATTTTGTAATCGGTTTGATGGGTGTCAAACATGCAAAATCCATCGTGGTGTTTGGTGGTGAAAACAACGTATTTCATACCCGCTTCCAATGCTGCGTCGGCCCATTTTTGCGGATTGAACTTTGCGGGTCGAAAAGTGAATTTGAGTTCTTCGTATTTTCTTTTGTATAGATCATAATTGTTGGCATAAGGACCTCTTCTCTTGCACCAATCTTCGTCTTCGTTGCACAGGCTCCAGCTCTCGACAATTCCCCATTGGCTATAAGTTCCCCAATGCATGAGCAATCCAAACTTTAAGTCCTGCCAATGTTCCAATTTTTTAATGACCAAGGAATCTTTGGGCGCAACATAAGGATCTTGCCCCATGGCAACCAAATGGCCAGTAAATAATAAAATGAGAAGAAATTTGAACCGCATTATTTTACGCGCACCCAATTTTGTGTTCTGTATATGAAGCCCCAGTAGCCACGAACAACGAGGGTGTTTGGATCACCTGGTTTAAGCCACATTTCGCAAGTATAAACTTTGCCGTTTTTGGGGTCACAGATGCTCCCCTTTTCATACATGGATCCTGTCCATTTCATGTCCCTCAATATCTCCATCCCCATGACCAATTTTCCTTTGCGGTCATCTGAACACTCATTGCATTTTGGGTTTTGATCCTCATTGGGTAGACGAAAAAGCTCAGTCACTTTTCCGTACATCAGTCCATTTCTTTCTTTGATTTCGACAATACTTTTGACCCTTCCTGTTTCGTCGTCAATGGTTTTCCATTTTCCTGCAGCAGTTTGAGCGGAAAGGATTGAAGTGAGCAGAATTGCCCAGGCGGTAAGTAGCATTGTTTTCATGCAACTAAAATAAACTAATTTCTCTTCCGCAAAATGATTCTTTCTTTGCTTCTGTTTAACACCAATAGGGCAATTTCAGCCACGCCTTCTGCCATTTTTTTATTGGCCAATGCTAAACCCGCTCTATTTTCTTCAATCCCCATTCGGTAAAACAATGCGGTAATCTCATTGGGGCTGATTTTGAGTTTTTCTTTGATTACTTTTTCAAGGTCCAGAACATCAACTATGGTGTCAGGTGAAATGCTCCAACCAATCATGTTCATGTCTTTGATGAATTCTTTTACCAGTTCATTCCAAGGAATACTGGAAGGATCAATGACTGCGGTGGAGGAGGTTTTCGATGGTTTCACGCAGTAAATGTTTTTGTTCTTCGCGACAACTTAATGCGTCCAAATGTTGAACGGCTTGTTGGGAATGGTGTTCACAAGCATTGAGCAATGCTACATCTATTTCATGCGCTTTGAAAGCGGTTTTATAGTTGTCAATTTTTTGGGAGCCTGTCCAGTTGATGTCATTCCAATCTTTCCATCCGGCATCACCTAATTTGTTTTTTAGTTCAATGGACAGATATGTTTTTTTATCAGCCAAAATGTCTCCCCCAACTTGTTTACCAAATTTCTCGGGATCGCCAAAGGCATCCAGGTAATCATCTTTTAACTGAAAGGCAATTCCCAATGATTCGCCTATGGTATACAAATGAGCTGCATCCTGGGTGCTTGCGCCGGCTGCAACACCCCCCATTTGAAGCGCTCCTCCCAATAGTACAGCAGTTTTAAGACGAATCATGTTCAAGTACTCCTCTATGTTGACGTCCGCTCTTTTTTCAAAGGACATGTCCAAGGCTTGGCCTTCGCACACCCCCATGGCAACTTCATTGAATACCTTGAGCAGATCATGCAATCGAGGATGTGCCTCTTGACAAAGCAATTGATAGGCTTCAATCATCATGGCATCTCCGGAGAGAATGGCGGTATTGGTGTTCCATTTTTCATGCACCGTCATCTGTCCTCTTCTCAGCGGGGCTTGGTCCATGATGTCATCGTGCATCAAAGTGAAGTTGTGAAATACTTCAACAGCCAATGCGATATTCCTGTATGGATTAATTTGGTTGTCATACAACTGCGCTGCCATGAGCACCAAAGCAGGACGCATTCGTTTTCCCCCAATGTTCAATAAATATTGGATGGGTTCATGCAAATCTTTGAAAAGTTGGGGACGAGCATAATTGGAAATGTCTTCCAAAATGCAATGTTGAATTTGCTCCAGTGTCAAGGAATCAGCGACCATATCGAAGTTGTTCTTGTAAATAGCGACCATATCCACTATTCACCAAAGGAACAGCCAACTCAGCCAATTGTTCGTCAGAAATGAATCCCATGCGCCAGGCAATTTCTTCGATGGCACCGATTTTCAACCCTTGTCTTTCTTCTATTACTTGAACGTATTGTCCAGCCTGCATCAGTGAGGCAAAAGTGCCGGTGTCTAACCATGCGGTACCTCGATCTAGTTTTTGAACCGTTAATTCCCCCATCGCCAAATAAGTTTTGTTGACGTCGGTGATTTCATATTCACCCCGCGCGCTGGGTTCAAGGTTCTTGGCTATTTCCACAACGCGGTTGTCGTAGAAGTAAAGTCCAGGAACTGCAAAATTGGATTTGGGCTGTTTGGGTTTTTCTTCGATAGACAATACTTTTCCATTTTGATCAAAGTCAACCACTCCATAACGTTCAGGGTCATGAACATGATAAGCAAAGACCAATCCTCCTTCAATATCATTGTGCTCTCTAAGGATTTTTCCCATTCCACGTCCGTAAAATATGTTGTCTCCTAAAACAAGGGAAACTTTGTCACTTCCAATAAACTCTTCCCCCAAAACAAAGGCTTGCGCCAGTCCATTGGGAACCAATTGTTCCTTGTATTCGAATCGGCAACCTAAGTTTTTCCCATCACCCAGTAGTCTTTGAAAATGAGGCAAATCTTGGGGAGTTGAAATGATCAAAACCTCATTGATTCCCGCTAACATCAAAGTGCTTAGGGGATAATAAATCATGGGTTTGTCATAAACAGGCATCAACTGCTTGCTGACCGCTTTTGTCAAAGGATACAACCGGGTTCCGGATCCTCCTGCGAGAATAATTCCTTTCATTATGGATATTCAGGTTTGGGTTTTTTTACAGATTTACCTTTGTGATTGAGGAGGTTCTTTGTTTTTTTATTGCGTTCACGCGTTTCTTTCATTCTTTCCGCGTTGTCTTTTCTGTGCCCTGAATAATCATATCCTTTGCTTGATTTGTTTCCTCGGCAAGCCACAAGCATTAGCATCAAGACCATTGGAATAATGAGCGCTCTAATATTTTTCATGAACGGAATTTAAGCAATTTCTGGGAAATCTTCATCTAAAACATCATCTGGTTCTTTTCGCTCAAAATCGGGTGTAGTAGCAGTTTTTTGAAAAGAAAGCAGCATTGCCGGCAGAACAATTAAATTGGTCAGCATGGCACTCAATAAGGTCAATGCCGTCAAAATCCCTAAGGCTTTTGATCCATCAAATTGTGAGAAGGCAAACATGCCAAAACCCAAGAACAATACAATGGAAGTGTATAAAATAGAGGCTCCTGTGTCTTTAACAGCAATTAAAACACAATCGTACAAGTTGTGTTTTTTGGACCACAATTCTTGGCGGTACTTTGCCAAAAAGTGAATGGTATTGTCAACGGTGATTCCAAAAGCAATGCTGAATACCAAAATGGTCGAGGGCTTGAGAGGGATGTCAAAATATCCCATCAAACCTGCGGTCACCAATTGAGGAATGATATTGGGAATGAGGGAGATGATGACCATTCGGGGTGATTTGAACATCCATGCCATCATGATGCTGATGACCACTATGGCAAAAAGCATAGAGGTGAACAAATTGTCCACGAGATAAGTAGTGCCTTCCAAGAAAACCACACTGGTTCCCGTGAAAATTACTTTGAATTTATCAGATGGAAAGATGCTGTCTACTTTTGGACGAAGGTCTTTTAAGAGCACGGCCATTTCCTTGGTGCCGATGTCTGCAATGTGGGCTGTTATTCGTGTTTTGGATTTGGTGCTGTCCAAGAATGCTTTTTCTGAACCTTTTGCGCCGTATTCATATTGGAAAAAGGGCGCTATAAAACTCTGCTCATTTCTGGGGATCAAGGTATATCTTTCTGGATCACCGTTGTAAAAGGCCTGCCGTGCAAATTTGCTGGCATCTGCAATGGAAATGCTCTTGGAGAATTGGGTGTAAGTGGCCAATGTATCCTGCAATTGGGAGATGCGCGCTATGACTTGAGGCTTGGTAATAACACCGGGTTTCTTGCTCTCTACCATGATTTCAAAAGGCATCACCCCGTTAAAGTGCTTTTCAAACCACTGCAAATCAGTGATGACTCTGTCCTGCTCTGGAAGGTCATCGACGATATTGCCCGTTGTCTCTATCAAAGTCATTCCGTATATGGACACCGCAGTAGCAACAATGGTGATCCAATAAATGGGTTTGCGGTGACGCGTAATCATTTTGAGTAAGGTCTCCAAAAAGCGATAAAGCCAAGCCATATCCATGTGCTTGAGATGACGAGGTCCTGGAGCGGAGGTGTAGCTAAAAAGAATGGGGAAGGCGATCAGAGAGATGAAAAACATCAACATGGAGTTCAAGGCTGAGATTACACCAAATTGTTTGAGCAACTCGCTATCGATGAATATAAATGTGGCAAATCCGACAGCAGTGGTGGCGTTGATCATGAAAGAAGCTTCACCTACTTTCTGAATCACCCGAGCCATGGCCCGCATTTTATTGCCATGAATGACAAATTCAGAATGGTATTTGGTTAATAAATAAATGCAGTTGGGTACCCCAATCACAATCATAAGCGGCGGAATAAGCCCCATAAGCATGGTAATGGGATAGTCGAAGAGGGCAATGGTGCCCATGGAAAAAATTACGCCGATGCCGATGATTAGCGTGCAAATGAGCACAGCTCTTAAACTTCGGAAGAAAACCAAAATGGACAATGCGGATACCAACAGAGACATTAAGGTGAAAAACTGTAATTCCTTTTTCACCTTGGTCATCATGGTGTTGCGCACAAAAGGCAAACCTGAGACGTAAACAGGAATGTACGTCTTTTCCTTGAATTGATCTCCTAGGGCGACCATCTGATCTACTGCGTCACCTCTGTTTTTTGAATTGAAAATTTTGGAGTTGATGAAAACCATCAAAATGGTAGCGTCTGATTTTGCCTTGTATAACAATCCATCATAAAAGGGCAAGCTGTGAATTTTATCGTGAATGCTGTCTACCGTAGTTTGGCTTCGTGGTGTGAAGGGAACAATTTTTCTAAAACTGAATTTGTATGAAGTGTCTGAACGGTCCATTTCGGTTTGTACCAAACTTTTCGAAATGACGGTGTCTGCGTACATTTCATAGGCATGCGCGATGGAGAAAATGCTATCGACAATGGGCACTTGGATGGTGGTTAATTTCCCATCTATCAAGGTATCCACGGGCACTTTGATCTGTTTGATGGATTCTCCTAAATCTTTCCATGCATTGAAGTTGGGCAATTCCCATATTTCGGGATCATTGCATCCAAACACCAATACATTGCCGTCTTCAGAGAACTGTTGCATGAATTGTTCATAGGCAACATAGGTGGTGTCATCATGCGGCAGTACACCTGAGAATTGGTAACTCATTCGGACGTTTCTGGCCTCATATCCCATCCAAAGCGTTAAGCCCAGGAGAATGCTTCCCAATAAAATTCGATTCCTTAAAATAAATCCTGCAATGGCTCCCCACATATCGTTAAAATATTGAATACAAAGAAACAAAAGGAATAAGGTATGAAAGAAATAAAAATCATTAATTCAAAGGGGATTGCCCTATTCATATTTACTTTATATTCGCCCCGAATTTGAACATTAAAAATTATACTATGTCAAACACGTATCAAGCACAGGTCGATGCCTTCATGGCAAAGGTTAAGGCAATGAACCCTAACGAACCTGAGTTTTTGCAAGCT
>JACCDJ011269603.1_pt1 | contig 13690 bp, 10 predicted proteins | sample 7444481 | NCBI WGS metagenome assembly JACCDJ01 (sample SAMN15323435, study PRJNA562643) | freshwater metagenome | isolation source: river surface water | place: USA:Blue River Watershed | collected 2017-08-15 | reverse complement strand
TTGCCGCTTTGGGTTTGCTGATCAATGAAAAAGCCGGCGTGGTGAACCTGGGGGCCGAGGGCATGATGCTGTGCGCGGCCATCGCGGGTTTTGCCGCCGTTGTACACACCGGCAACGATTGGCTGGGCTTTGCGGCGGGCATGGCCGCGGGCGCGGAGCTGGCGGCCATTTTAAGGGTGCTGGTGATTTGGCTGCACACCAACCAGTACGCCACCGGGCTGGCGCTGAGTCTGTTTGGCGTGGGTTTTTCGGCTTTTGTGGGCATTGGCTATGTGAAAGAAAAGTTGCCCGAGCGGCCACAGTTCGAGATTCCCGGCCTGGCCGATATCCCCTTGCTGGGCCCCGCCTTGTTCAAACAGCATCCGCTGGTGTACCTGGCCATGCTGCTGGTGCTGGCCCTGATCTGGTTTTTGTACCGCAGCCGCACCGGTTTGGTGCTGCGCGCCGTGGGTGAATCGCCCGCATCGGCGCACGCATTGGGCTACCCGGTGCGCCGCATCCGCCTGGCGGCGGTGGTGGCCGGGGGCGCTTTGTGCGGTCTGGCCGGGGCTTACATCTCGGTGATCTACACCCCGCTGTGGGTCGAGGGCATGGTGGCGGGCAAGGGCTGGATTGCGCTGGCGCTGACCACCTTTGCCACCTGGCGTCCGGCACGGGTCTTGCTGGGTGCCTACTTGTTCGGTGGTGTGACCATGCTGCAGTTCCATTTGCAGGGCGTGGGCGTTCAGGTGCCCAGCCAGTTGCTCACAGCGCTGCCCTACATCGCCACCATCGTGGTGCTGGCCCTGATTTCGCGCAACCCGACCTGGATCCGCGTGAACATGCCCGCTTCGCTGGGCAAGCCGTTTTATCCCGGTTCATAATGAGTTTTTTTCCAACCCCTGTAACCCTGTTCAACAAAAAAGGAACTGACATGACAGACATCTCCAAGCGCACCATCGTGAAGATGGTGGCCCTGACCGCTGTGGCCGCCGCCGCACTGGTCGGCTGTGGCAAGAAGGAAGAGGCCCCCAAGGTCGAGGCGCCCGCTGCGGCCAAGGCCGAGCCCCTGAAGATCGCGTTTGCCTATGTCGGCCCGGTGGGCGACGGCGGTTGGACCTTTGCGCACGACAACGGCCGCAAGGAAATCGAAAAAGCCTTCGGCGACAAAGTCGTCACCAGCTTTGTGGAGAAAGTGCCGGAAAGCGCTGACGCCGAGCGCGTGATCCGTGACATGGCTGCCCAAGGCAACAAGCTGATTTTTGGCACCACCTTCGGTTACATGGAGCCCATGCTCAAGGTGGCCGCTGACCACAAGGACATCAAGTTCGAGCACGCCACCGGCTACAAGACCGCCGAGAACATGCGCACCTACGACAGCCGCACCTACGAAGGCGCTTACATGGCGGGTGTGATCGCGGGCAAGATGACCAAGACCAACACCTTGGGTGTGGTCGCCTCCATCCCAATCCCCGAGGTGGTGCGCAACATCAACAGCTTCACCATGGGCGCGCAGTCGGTCAACCCCAAGATCAAGACCAAGGTGGTCTGGGTGAACGAGTGGTTCAACCCACCGAAAGAAACCGAAGCCGCCACCTCGCTGATCAACGGCGGCGCGGACGTGCTGATGCAAAACACCGACTCGTCGGCTGTGCTGCAGACCGCCGAAAAAATGGGCAAGCGCGCCTTCGGCTGGGATTCCGACATGACCGCCTACGGCCCCAAGGCCCACCTGGGTTCGGCCGTGATCAACTGGGGCCCTTACTACGTCAAGGCCGTGGGTGAAGCCCTGGAAGGCAAGTGGAGCACTGGCCAAAGCTGGTGGGGCGTGAAAGAAGGCGCGATCGACATGGTCGGGGTGGCCGCGGATGTGCCTGAAGACACCAAGAAAAAGATCGATGAGATCAAGGCCGGTCTGAAAGACGGCAGCTTCGCCATCTGGAAAGGCCCGATCGTGGACCAGGCTGGCAAGGAAGTGCTGGCCAAAGACGCGGTGGCCGACGACAAGTTCCTGGGTGGAGTGATGTTCTACGTCAAGGGCGTGGAAGGCAAGATTCCGGGCAAGTGATCGGGGCAAGACGGGTCCCCGACTTGATCGGGAATCCATCCCCCTGTGATCCGAAGGCCGCCTGACGCAAGTCAGGCGGCTTTTTTTCATGGCGCTGGCCCCTTGGTGACGGCCAAGCCCAGCAGGTTTGATACGCTGGCATCGTTTCGTCTTTCGCAAAGGCCCGCTTTGTCCAAACACCTCGAATCCCCCGCCGCAGCGCCCAGGACCTGGCCGCAAATGCTTTCGGACTTTGGCAGCACCTACGCTGCCAACGCGCTGATCGGTTTCATCTTTGCCGCCACCGGTCCGGTGGCCATCATTTTGTCGGTGGGCACGCGCGGCGGCTTGTCCCCCGAAGAGCTGGCGTCCTGGGTATTTGGCGTGTTTTTCGTCAACGGCCTGGTCACCTTGTGGATGACCTGGCGCTACACCACGCCGCTGGCGTTTGGCTGGACGATTCCGGGCACCGTGCTGGTGGGGCCGGCCTTGCAGCACCTGAGTTTTGCCGAGGTGTTGGGCGCTTTTTATGTGACCAGTGCGCTGATTTTGTTGCTCGGCCTGAGCGGCTGGGTCAAGCGCGTCATGGCGGCGCTGCCCATGCCCATCGTCATGGGCATGGTGGCCGGGGTGTTTTTGCGGTTTGGTCTGGACATCGTGCGGGCGCTGCACAGCGATGTCGCGATTGCGGCCCCCATGGTGGCCGTGTTTCTGTTGCTGTCGGCCCGCGCCGACTGGGGCAAGCGCTTGCCGCCGGTCATTGGCGCTTTGCTGGTCGGGGCTTTGGCGGTGGCGGTGTCGGGCCGCCTGGATGGCTCGGCCGTGGGCCAATTGACCTTGGCGCAGCCCGTCATCCAGGCGCCGGTCTGGTCCTTGGCAGCGATGCTGGAGCTGGTGGTGCCCCTGGCCATCACGGTGCTGGTGGTGCAAAACGGGCAGGGGGTGGCTGTGCTCAAAAACGCCGGGCACGAGCCGCCCGTCAACATGATTGCGGTGGCGTGCGGCTTGGGCGCGGCTGTGAGCGCGTTGTTTGGCGCGGTCAGCACCTGCCTCACGGGGCCAACCAATGGCTTGCTCACCTCGTCCGGCGAGAAATCGCGTCACTACACCGGGGCGCTGATGGTGGGCGTGCTGGCGATCTTGTTCGGCTTGATGGCACCGACTTTCACAGGCCTCATGCTGGCTGCGCCCAAGGAGTTCATCATGGTGCTGGGCGGCTTGGCCATGCTGCGCGTGTTGCAGGGGGCCTTTGTGGCCTCGTTTGGTGCGGGAAAATTTTCACTCGGGGCATTGGTCAGTCTGTTGGTCACAGTGGCTGACATGGGGTTGTTCAACATCGGCGCGGCTTTTTGGGGCCTGGTCGCCGGGTTTGCGGTCTCGTGGTGGATGGAGCGCGGCGATTTCCAGAAAACTTGATGTGTGTGCGGGTGTCGTTGGGCTTGTGCGTGTAAGCTGGCGCTGAAGGCGTGTGCAAGCTCGCCGATGTCCTCCAACGCGTCTCAAAGGGCCTCACATGCTGGAACGTTTCATTCAAAACAAGAAACTTGATGCGGCCAAGCTGAGCGCCAAAAAATTGCTCAGCGCCCGGGGTGAGGCCAATGCGCAAAGCATGGCGGTCAAGCTGATCGACCATTACGAGCATCTGGACAAGCGCAGCCAGATCGACTTTTTCCATTTCTTGTCCAGCCAATTCAATCCTGACCCGTCCCTGGTGGTGGATGCGGCCCAACGCTACAACACCGAGCGCAACGAAGCCAGCCTGATCCATTTGTTCCAAACGGTGGAGCCACCCCGGCAAGAATTGCTGCGCCGGGTGAATCGCGCACCTGCTGGCACGAGCACGATTTTGAAAATGCGCCAGACGCTGCTGTCCTACCTCCAGGACCATCCGGCTTTTCGCGCCACCGACGCGGACATGCACCATTTGCTCAGCTCCTGGTTCAACCCAGGTTTTTTGGAACTGCACCAGATCACCTGGAACTCACCTGCGCAATTGCTCGAAAAAATCATCGCGCATGAGTCGGTGCACGCCATCGACGGCTGGGACGACTTGCGTCGCCGCTTGCAGCCGGACCGCCGTTGCTTTGCATTTTTTCACCCCCAGTTGCCCGGCGAGCCGCTGATTTTTGTCGAGGTGGCCTTGGTGCCGGGCATCGCCAAAGACGTGGCAGGCCTCATCAACAAACAAGCCCCGGTGGGCGACGCCAAAAGTTTCAAGGCGGCGATTTTTTACTCCATCAGCAATTGCCAGCCGGGCCTCAAAGGGGTGTCGCTGGGCAATTTCCTGATCAAGCGGGTGGCGCAAAAGTTGATCGAGGAAATGCCTTCGCTCAAGACCTTTTGCACCTTGTCCCCCATCCCGGGCTTCACCCAGTGGCTGGACGCGGGTGCGTCTCTGCCCGAAGAGCGCCTGAGCCCCACGCACCTGCGCAAGTGGCAGGAAGCGCAGAAAAACCTGGCGGTCGGCAACTTGAGTTGGGCAGAGCGCCTCAAGTCAGGTTGGCACCCCGAGCGCAGTGAGGAGGCCGAGCGAGCCACCCTGATGCGCCTGTGCGCCCTGTACCTGATGCACCAAACCCCTGAGGCGCGGGGCGACGCCGTGGGCAAATTCCACCTGAGTAACGGCGCGACGCTGCACCAGATCAACTGGGCGGCCGATCTGTCCAAAAAAGGGCTGCAACAGTCGGGCGGCCTCATGGTCAATTACCTGTACGAGCTGGACAAAGTGGAAGAGCAGCACGAGGCCTTTAGCCACAAGACCGTGTGCTTTTCACGCGGCGTCGAGAAGTTGGTGTAGCCATGCGCGACAGTCTTTTGAAACCCCTGAGTGATGGCGTTTTCGCCCTGTATGACCCATCGGGCCTGCATGTGGGTCACTTCAAATGGGTGAATGGCCAATGGAAGTTCAAGGCCGTGGGCTATGGCCCTGCAGGCCAAGTGATGCCGGGCCATGGGCCTTTGACCGACCGGCACAACACCTGTTTCGCGCAATTGGATGAAGCCACCATCCGCGCCCGTTTTTTTGAGGAGTGACCATGTTCAAAGTCCACGCCATACCGCCCACCCGCTTACCCGAGTTGCTGCGCGTCATGCCCAAGGCCGAGCTGCACATCCACATCGAAGGCTCGCTGGAGCCCGAGTTGATTTTTGCCCTGGCCCGGCGCAATGGCGTGTCGCTGCCTTATGCCGATGTGGCCGCCTTGCGCAGCGCCTATGCCTTCACCAACCTGCAAAGTTTTCTGGACCTGTATTACGCCGGGGCCAGCGTGCTGCTGCACGAGCAGGATTTTTACGACATGGCCTGGGCGTATTTCGAGAAGGCTGCAGCCGACCATGTGGTGCGTGCAGAACTGTTTTTTGACCCGCAAACCCACACGGCGCGGGGTGTGGCCATGGGCGCGGTCATCGAAGGCCTGAGCCGCGCCTGCCGCGATGCGCAAACCCGGCTGAACATCAGCGCCGATCTGATCCTGTGCTTTTTGCGCCACCTGTCCGAAGACGAGGCCTTGGCCACCCTGGAGGAAGCCATGCCCTGGTGTGAGCACTTCATCGGCGTGGGCCTGGATTCGAGCGAGCTGGGCCACCCGCCCGAAAAATTTGCGCGTGTGTTTGCCCGTGCCCGCGAGCTGGGCTTGCACTGCGTGGCCCACGCAGGCGAAGAAGGCCCGCCTGCCTACATCTGGGGCGCACTCGACGTGCTCCAGGTCGAGCGCATCGACCACGGCGTGCAGGCCATCCACGACGCGGCGTTGATGAAGCGCCTGGCCGACGACCACATGCCCCTCACGGTCTGCCCGCTGTCCAACCTCAAGCTGTGTGTGTTCAAAAACCTGGCCGACCACAACCTGGGCCAGATGCTGGATGCGGGCCTGTGTGTGACGATCAACTCGGATGACCCGGCCTACTTTGGCGGTTACCTGAACGACAACTACCTGCAGACCTTTGCCGCCCTACAACTGAACGCCCAGCAAGCCTACAAACTGGCTGCCAACAGCATCGAAGCGAGCTTTGCCCCCGAGGCCGACAAGCACCGCTGGATGCATGAATTGAAAGTCTGTTTTCAGGGGTTTGCGGAGCAGGATTAAGGGCGTTGCCGCTCTTGGTAAAATTCACCCCGAAGCCCGCTGCCCCGGCGGGCTTTGTTTTTTCATCCCCGGGGCCATGTAGAGGACTACCATGTATAAAAACCTCGCTGCCGCGCTCGTGGCCGCCTGCTTTTTTCTTCCCGCCGTTCAGGCGCAAACCCCCACCCAATCCACCGATCCCATCAAGGCCGGTTTTGTCTACGTTTCGCCCATCACCGAGGCGGGCTGGACGCGTCAGCATGACGAGGGCCGCAAGGCCGTTGAGCGGGCTTTGGGCGATCAGGTCAAGACCACCTTTGTGGCCGATGTGGCCGAGGGTGCGGATGCCGAGCGCGTGATCCGCGACCTGGCCCAGCAGGGCCACCAAATCATCTTCACCCCCAGTTTTGGCTACATGGAGCCCACGCTCAAGGTGGCCAAAGAGTTTCCGAATGTGAAGTTCGAGTCCGTGACTGGCTTCAAGACCGCGTCCAACGTGGCGGCCTCGAATGCCCGCTATTACGAAGGTCGCTATCTGGCGGGCATCGCGGCGGGTCGCATGACGCAGTCGAATGTGGCTGGTTATGTGGCGGGTTTCCCGATTCCCGAAGTGCTGCAAGGCATCAACGCCTTCACGCTGGGCATGCGCTCGGTCAACCCCAAAGCCACGGTGAAGGTGGTCTGGCTGAACGCCTGGTTTGACCCACCGAAAGAGCGCGAGGCGGCCATGGCCTTGTTCAACCAGGATGTGGACGTGATTGCCTTCCACACCGGTTCCACGGCGGTGATGGCGGCTGCGCAAGAGCGCGGCAAGATGGCCGTGGCCTACCACTCCGACATGCGCAAGATCGGCCCCGATGCCCAGATCATCGCGGTCACCCACCAGTGGGGCGATTACTACACGGCCCGCGTCAAGGCGGCATTGGCCGGTCAGTGGAAATCGGGCAGCCTGTGGGGCGGCGTGAAGGAGGGCATGATCCGCGTGGGCGACTTTGGCCCCAAGGTGCCCAAGCCTGTGCAAGACGAAATTCTGGCCAAACAGAAAGCGGTGGGCACAGGCAAGCTGCAAGCTTTTGCCGGTCCGATCTCTGACAACGAGGGCAAGTTGGTGTTGCCCGCAGGACAGACTCTGAGCGATGCCCAAATTTTGAACATGAACTACCTGGTGCAGGGGGTCGTGGGGCGGATCACCCGGTGAGCCGCCAGCCCGGACCGGGTGTCCGGGCGAGACCCTAAAATAGCGCGATCGATACAAAGGCACACCATGAGCATCAAGAGCGACAAATGGATCCGCCGGATGGCCGAGCAGCACGGCATGATTGAGCCGTTTGAGCCGGGACAGATCCGTCAAAACGCCGCAGGTCAGAAAATTGTGAGCTACGGCACCAGCAGCTATGGCTATGACATCCGCTGTGCCCCTGAATTCAAGGTGTTCACCAACATCTACAGCACGGTGGTGGACCCGAAGAATTTCGACGACCGCAGCTTCGTGGACATCGAAGGCGATGTCTGCATCATTCCGCCCAACAGCTTTGCGCTGGCCCGCACGGTGGAGTACTTCCGTATTCCCCGTAATGTGCTGACCATTTGCCTGGGCAAAAGCACCTACGCCCGCTGCGGCATCATCGTCAACGTGACGCCTTTCGAGCCAGAGTGGGAAGGTTATGTGACGCTGGAGTTCAGCAACACCACGCCGCTGCCCGCCAAAATCTACGCGGGCGAAGGCTGTGCGCAGGTGCTGTTCCTCGAAAGCGATGAGGTCTGCGAGACCAGTTACAAAGACCGCGGCGGCAAATACCAAGGTCAAGTGGGCGTGACTTTGCCCAAGACCTGAGGCCTCAAACCCGAGGGCCGAAACCGGATTTCGGGGTCGTCAGCCCAAAATGAGACAATAGCGGGTTAATGACCGACTCTTTTTCCAATTTATCGCTGGCGCCCACGCTGGCACGAGCCGTAGCCGAAATGGGCTACGAATCCATGACCCCTATCCAGGCCCAAGCCATTCCGGTGGTGTTGACAGGCCAGGACGTCATGGGTGCAGCCCAAACGGGCACGGGCAAGACGGCCGCGTTTTCGCTGCCTTTGCTGCAGCGACTGCTCAAGCACGAAAACCCCTCCACCTCGCCTGCCCGCCACCCGGTGCGCGCCCTGGTGTTGCTGCCTACCCGTGAGCTGGCCGACCAGGTGGCCCAGCAGATCAAGATGTACGCCAAATACACCCAGCTTCGCAGCGCGGTGGTGTTTGGCGGCATGGACATGAAGCCCCAGACGCTGGAGCTGAAAAAAGGCGTTGAGGTGCTGGTCGCCACGCCGGGTCGCTTGCTCGACCACATCGAAGCCAAAAACGCGGTGCTCAACCAGGTGGAATATGTGGTGCTGGACGAAGCCGACCGCATGCTGGACATTGGCTTTTTGCCCGACCTGCAACGCATCCTGAGCTACCTGCCCAAGCAGCGCACCACGTTGCTGTTCTCGGCGACTTTCTCGCCCGAGATCAAGCGGCTGGCTGGCAGCTATTTGCAAAACCCGATCACCATCGAGGTGGCGCGTCCCAACGAAACCGCTTCCACCGTCGAGCAGCGTTTTTACGCCGCGCAAGACGATGACAAGCGCCGCGTGATCCGCAAGGTGCTGACCGACCGGGGCATCAAGCAGGCCTTCATCTTTGTCAACAGCAAGCTCGGTTGCGGCCGTTTGGCCCGATCACTCGAGCGCGAGGGCTTGCGCACAGCCGCTTTGCACGGCGACAAGAGCCAGGACGAGCGCCTCAAGGCACTGGAAGCCTTCAAACAAGGTGAAGTCGATTTGCTGGTGTGCACCGACGTGGCCGCGCGTGGTCTGGACATCAAGGACGTTCCGGCCGTCTTCAACTTTGACGTGCCCTTCAACGCCGAAGACTATGTGCACCGCATTGGCCGCACAGGCCGTGCTGGCGCCTCCGGTCTGGCGGTGACTTTGGTCAGCCCCTCCGACACGCGTTTGGTGGGCGACATTGAAAAGCTGATCAAGAAAAAGCTGGAGGTTGAAACCCTGCAGCTGGACACCCGCCCCACGGGTCCCGCGCCTGAAAAATGGGGTGAAAGGTCCGAGGATCGCCCCCGTTCGCGTGCTTACGAAGGCCGTCGCCGAGAGCACGATCCCCGTGATGCCCTGGATGCGCCGCATGAGCGCCGTGGCGGTTTCCGGCCCGCGCCGATCAACCGCGATCCGTTTTTTGAGAAGCCTTACGAGGCTCCGGCCGCTGACGTTGCACCCAGCTGGGAGCCCAGCGGCCCCAAAGTGGTTCGATCCGCCATCTCGGCCAACATCAAACCCAAGCGCAAGGTGGCCGCCTTGTTCAAGTCGGGTGATTGATCGGGTCTGAAGCCCGGTCTTTGCAGAGGCGTCGAACAGCGGTCATTTGACACTGTCAAAATCGGCCCATGCGCGATACCTGCTCCAACCCTCCGTTTTCTCTGGTTTCCAATGCCTTGATCTGGCCCAGTGGGCCTTTGCCACGGACCTGCTTGGGTCCGGCGATTGTGTTTCTGGCGATGTCCAGCACCGCCTTGGCGCAAAGCGATTCAGCCACGCCTGCGGCCACCGACCTCGGGCAGGTCGAGATCCGCAGCAACCGCAACAACGACTCTGAGGTGCGCCGCGAGTCCACGGCCTCCAAGATCGTGATTGGCCGTGAAGAGATCGACAAGCAAGGCGATGCGACGCTGGGCGACGTCCTCAAGCGCTTGCCGGGCGTGACGGTGCAAGGCGCACCCGGCCGTGGCGGGGCCATCCGGATGCGCGGCTTGGGGGGTGGCTACACCCAGATCCTGCTGGACGGTGAACGCATGCCGCCGGGTTTTTCGGTCGATTCACTGACCCCTGAACAGGTCGAGCGCATTGAGATCCTGCGGGCGCCGACCGCGGAAACCGGGGCCCGTGCGATCGCCGGCACCATCAACATCGTGCTGCGCGAGGGCCAAAAAGCCAACCCCGATGATCTGAAACTCACCCGCAGCCAGGAGCACGGCGAGGGCTCGACCATGGTCAATTGGGTGCACAACCTCAAGACCGAGCCGGTGAACGGAACCTTCACCTTGTCGGCCATGGACAACCAACGTGCTGATGAAAGCGTGACCGCGATCGATTCGGATTACCGGGATGACCAAGTGCGCCTGTCCGACTCGTCGGGCCGCCGACAAGGGGTGCATGCGAATGCCCGTTTGCAATGGAAAGGCGAGCAGGGCAAGAACCTGACCTTGACGCCTTTTTTGATTTATTCCGAATACGCGGCACAAGGGCGGATCGATGCCCGGCGTTTGACGTCCGCCAGCATCACCGACACCGCGCTGACCGACAACCACAGCCGCTACGCCGCAGCCCGATTGAACGGTCAGTGGAGCCAGCGCTTGTCGGCCGATGACCGGCTGGAAGTGCGTTTCGGCTTGGGCCAGGCCAAGTACAACCAGCAGATCACGCAGACCGCTGTCAACAGCACTGGGCTCTTGTCCAATGCGCTGGACGAACAACGGTTCACTGACCGCAGCACCAGCCTGAATGGCAAATGGACCCGTGTTCTGGACAATGGCCACCAGTGGGTCAGCGGTGTGGAGCACGAAGGGGTTCGCCGCGTCGAAGAGGCCAGCGCTGGCGCGGGTGACGACAGTGGCAACCTGAAGGCCCGCACATCACGTTGGGCGATGTACACCCAGGATGAATTCAAGATCAACCCGAACTGGTCGGCTCATGCAGGCGTTCGATACGAGCGCATCCTGACCGAGGGGCAGGTGAGCGAAGAATTCAAGCGCAACAAGAGCGAGGTGTGGACACCTTTGATCCATGCTCTTTGGAAGCCTGACCCGGCCAAGCGCGACCAAGTGCGCATGAGTCTGACCCGCAGCTACAAGACGCCCACGCTCTACAACATGGTGGCGCCACTGCGTTACTCGCGCGATTATCCTGTCCCAGGTAACAACGTGCCGACCCAGCCTGACCGTGTGGGTAACCCTGATCTGAAACCCGAGTTGGCCACAGGCATCGATTTGGGTTTTGAGCGTTATCTGGAGGGTGGTGGTGTGCTCAGCGCCAATGTGTTCCGGCGCAACATTCAAGACCTGATCCGTTACCAAACCACCACCACTTGTGTGAACGGCGGAGCGCGTTGTGTCTCCTCTCCCCAAAGCGTGGGCGATGCCGTCACCCAAGGCCTTGAGCTGGAAGCCAAGTTCCGCTTGAACCAGGCCTGGACTCAGGCTTGGCCTGTGGACATCCGCAGCAACATCAGCTTTTTCCGATCCAAGGTGAAAGATGTGCCCGGCCCCGACAACCGTCTGGACCAACAGCCCAGCATGACCGCCAATCTGGGGGCCGATTACCGGCTGCGCGGCATGCCCTTGACCTTGGGCGGCAATGTCAACTGGAACCCGGATTACGAGACGCGGCGCAGCCAGGAACAGCTGTCCTACCAAGGCATCAAGCGTGTGGTCGATGTGTACGGTCTGTGGCGTTTTTCAGCCGCGACCGCCTTGCGTTTGACGGTCAGCAACTTGCTGCCGCGTGACTACGAGACTGCCACCACATTCAACACGGGCACCCAGAGCGAGACCGCCCGCACCACCGACCGCAACTGGCGCAACATCCAGCTGCGTCTGGAAATGAAAATCTAAATCTAAATCCAAAACAGGAGACACCCATGCCCATCAAAGACGCCGCCTGGCACGACCGCATGTACAACAACCGGGCGCTGGTGCCCGATTTTGCCGACCACTTTGCGCACTGGAAAAACGCTTCAGTCCAAGCACGTGAGACGCTCAAGCCCCTCCTGGACGTGCCTTATGGCGACGGCCCCAATGAGACGCTGGACATTTTCCCGGCGGCCCGCGCCAACGCACCTGTGGTGGTCTTCATCCACGGCGGGTACTGGCGCAGTCTGGACAAGTCCGACCACTCCTTTGTCGCCCCTGCGCTGCGTGACATGGGGGCCTGCGTGGTGGTGGTCAATTACGCCCTGTGCCCGGGCACGCCCGAGCAACCCGTCACGATTCCCGATATCGCCTTGCAAACGGCCCGTGCCACGGCCTGGGTCTGGCGGCACATTGCCGAGCATGGCGGTGACCGCAGCAACATCACCGCCATCGGACATTCGGCGGGCGGTCACCTGGCCGCCATGTTGCTCGCTTGCGACTGGAAAAAACTGGGGCGCGATTTGCCCGCAGGCTTGGTGCGCAAGAGCATGTCCATCTCGGGCTTGTTTGATCTGGAGCCTGTGCGCAAGACCCCATTTGTGCAAGCGGATCTGCGCATCACACCCGCCCATGTCCGCATGGCCAGCCCGGCCAAATGGCAACGTCCCCGCAAGGGCGTCTTGTTCACTGTGGTCGGGGGCGATGAGAGCCCCGAGTTTTTGCGACACAACCGCTTGATTCACCAAGCCTGGGGCCCCAAGACAGTCCCAGTGTGTGAAGACTTGCCGGGTTTGAACCACTTCAGCGTGGTGACAGAGCTGACGCGTGTGGGTTCGCGCCTGAATGCACTGGCCCAAACTTTGATTCATCAGGCATCCGCCTGAGCCGACGGTTTTCATTCGGCCGCAGGGGCGGCCTCCCACAAGGACACATTCGGCGTCTGGCTAACGCTGCCTGCTTCAAGCCGGTAAAAACCGCTCCACCAGCAGCGACCAGAACGCCGAGCCGATGGCCACGTTCTTGTCGTTGAAGTCGTAGCCGGGGTTGTGCACCATGCACGCCCCGTGGCCATCACCTGTGCCGTCGCCGTTGCCGATCAGCAAATAGCTGCCCGGCACCTCTTCGAGCATGAAGGCAAAGTCTTCACTGCCGTTGAGTGCGCGGCCCTGGCGCACCACCTTGTCGGGGCCCACCAGTTCTTCGGCCACCGCGCGTGCAAAGTCGGTCTCTTGCAGGTGGTTGACCAGCACGGGATAGCCGCGCTGGTAGTCGATCTCGGCGGTGACGCCGTAGCTTTGCGCTTGCGCATGGACCAGTTCGGTGATGCGTTTTTCGAGCAGGATGCGCACATCGCGGTCGAGCGAGCGCACGCTGAGGCGCAGCGTGGCGGTTTGCGGGATCACGTTGTTGGCCACTCCGGCGTTGAAAGCACCCACGGTGATGATGGCCATCTGTTGCGGGTCGACATTGCGCGCCACGATGCTTTGCAAGCCCATGACGATGGCCGAGCCGGCCACCACCGGGTCAACGGCCATGTGGGGCATGGCGCCGTGCCCGCCTTTGCCGTGCAAGGTGATGGTCACGTTGTCAGAAGACGCCATGGCTGAGCCGTCACGCAAGACCAAGTGACCTTGCGGTTGACCAGGCATGTTGTGCATGGCGAAGATGGCGTTGCAGGGGAACTGCTTGAACAGGCCGTCTTCCATCATCTTCTTGGCCCCGCCCAGGCCTTCTTCTGCCGGTTGGAAGATGAGGTTCACAGTGCCTGAAAAATGGCCTTTTTGCGCGATGTGCTTGGCCGCTGCCAGCAGCATGGCGGTGTGCCCATCGTGGCCGCAAGCGTGCATGATGCCCGCGTTGCAGCTGGCATAAGGCAAGCCCGTGGCTTCGTCGATGGGCAATGCATCCATGTCGGCCCGAATGCCGATACGGCGTTC
>JACCDJ010055279.1_pt1 | contig 13694 bp, 10 predicted proteins | sample 7444481 | NCBI WGS metagenome assembly JACCDJ01 (sample SAMN15323435, study PRJNA562643) | freshwater metagenome | isolation source: river surface water | place: USA:Blue River Watershed | collected 2017-08-15 | reverse complement strand
TCTAATACATCTGCATTGACCATGGCTGCCATCTCTTTATCAGGCACTAACCATGAGCTTTGTAAGCGCTTTCTTCTTGCAGATGGCTTCTCTGGAAGCGATGCTCGTAATTGTTCGATCCACTCCGCACTTGGTGCAACTGGAACCAGATCTGGATCTTGAAAATAACGATAATCCTCAGCTTGTTCCTTGGAGCGTCCACTGGTGGTTAATCCTGTGTCTTCGTGGAAGTGACGGGTCTCCTGAATCACTCGCTCGCCCTTATCTAAAAGTTCGGCGTGACGGATCATCTCGCCGCGTATAGCGCGCTCTACTGAACGTAATGAATTAACATTCTTAGTTTCTGAGCGAGTACCCAATTGATCGGAGCCAATTAAGCGAAGCGATACGTTTGCATCACAGCGAAGTGAACCTTGCTCCATCTTTACATCGGATACCCCAATGCTGCGCAAAATATCACGTAGTTCGGCAACATATGCCTTCGCAACTTCAGGTCCATATTTACCGGTACCTGGAATTATCTTGGTAACGATTTCAATTAAAGGAATACCAGCGCGGTTGTAATCAAGCAACGAATAATCCGCGCCGTGAATACGTCCAGTAGCGCCGCCCATATGTAAAGACTTTCCGGTGTCTTCTTCCATGTGCACACGTTCGATTTCGATTCGGAATTGCTTAATTCCCTCTTCGGTATCGATCTCTACATCTAAATAACCGTCATAACAGATCGGTTCGTCATATTGTGAAGTCTGATAGTTCTTCGGCATATCTGGATAAAAATAATTCTTACGAGCAAAGCGGCTAAATGGCGCAACTTTGCAATTTAACGCAAGGCCAATCTTGATGGCAGATTCGATCGCCTTCTCGTTTACAACTGGCAAAGAGCCAGGAAGGCCAAGACAGATAGGGCAGGTTTGGGTATTTGGTTCAGCACCAAATTCGGTAGCGCAGCCGCAGAACATCTTGGAATTGGTATTTAGCTCTACGTGAACCTCTAGACCCATCACTGGTTCATACTTCTCAATCACCTGCTCGTATTTCATATTGGTGCTCATTTGCCACCGCCTAACGCAGGAGCTTTATCCAAAATCGAACCGCCCCACTTTGATACCAGCGCTGCTTCAAGCGCTGCGCCGACGTTGTATAGACGTTGATCCTGCATCGCAGGTGCCATGATTTGAAAACCAGCTGGCAAGTTATCTTCATCTGCTAAACCTGATGGCAAAGACATTCCGCAAATTCCAGCTAAGTTAACTGGGATGGTTGCGATGTCATTTAAGTACATGGCAAGCGGATCGTTTGCTTTTTCACCAATCTTAAATGCAGTAGTTGGTGCAGTTGGTGAAACCAATACTTCAGCACCACTAAATGCCTTGGCAAAATCTTGCATGATCAAAGTGCGCACCTTTTGAGCGCTTCCATAATATGCATCGTAATAGCCACTTGATAGCGCATAAGTTCCGAGAATGATTCGACGCTTTACTTCACGGCCAAATCCAGCAGCGCGAGTTGCGCTCATGACTGCTTCAGCGTCACCTTCGCCAACACGGATGCCATAACGCATCGCATCAAAACGAGCGAGATTAGATGAACATTCAGATGGTGCAATCAGATAGTAAGCAGCTAGCGCATATTCAAACGAAGGGCATGAAACTTCAACTATTTCGGCGCCTAATGAAGCAAGCAGTTCTATAGATTCATTAAATCGATTTAGAACTCCTTTTTGATATCCCTCGCCTTGGAGTTCTTTGATTACGCCGATTTTAAAACCTTTAACTTCACCGCGTTTTGCCGCCTCTACAACATTTGGAACCGGCGCATTGATGGAAGTTGAATCTTTAGGATCATGTCCTGCAATAGCTTCGTGTAACAGCGCCGCATCAAGGACGGTACGTGCACATGGTCCACCTTGATCAAGTGATGATGAGAACGCCACTAAGCCATAACGAGATACGCCGCCATAAGTTGGTTTCACACCTACAGTTCCAGTTACCGCTGCCGGCTGACGAATCGAACCGCCGGTATCTGTACCAATCGCAAGTGGCGCTTCAAAAGCTGCAAGCGATGCAGATGAGCCACCACCTGAACCTCCAGGAATTCGAGATAGATCCCAAGGATTATGAGTTGGTCCATAAGCTGAATTCTCAGTTGATGAACCCATCGCAAACTCATCCATATTGGTCTTACCTAAAATCACTATGCCATTAGATTTTAGATTTGCAGTTACGGTGGCATCGTAAGGTGGACGCCAACCCTCAAGAATTTTTGATCCGCAAGTTGTCGGAATTCCCTTTTGCGTGAAGACATCTTTTAAAGCAATAGGAACGCCAGCAAGTGGAGCTAATTTCTCATTCTTAGCTCTTGCATCATCAATTGCTTTTGCTTGCGCTAACGCACCTTCGGAATCGACATGTAGGAAAGCATGTACCTGCCCATCTACTTCTGCGATTCGATCTAGATGTGCTTTGGTCAGTTCGACTGAAGTGATCTCTTTAGCGACAAGTGCCGCAGCCATCTCGGATGCGCTTTTACGAATCATTCTTCACCCAAAATTTGTGGGACCTGAAAGCGTTGCTCCTCTTTTGCAGGTGCGCCACTTAGCGCAGCATCTGGAGTAAGAGATGGAACCACTACATCTGGTCTGGTTACATTTGTAATTGGTAGTGGATGCGAGGTAGGTGGCACATCGCTCTTTGCTACCTCCTGTACACGATCTACCGCACCTAAGATGACTTGGAATTCGGTAGATAACGCATCTAATTCGGCGTCGGTCATTTGAATTCTGGCCAACTTCGCTAGCTTGGCAACTTCAGCTCTAGAGAGGCTAGACATGCGGGGAATTCTATTTGCGAAAAGGATTACTGGCGAATTTGGCCATCACCGGTAACAACCCAAGTGGTGGTGGTCATCTGCTCTAAGCCCATTGGTCCACGGGCATGTAATTTCTGATTTGAAATACCAATCTCAGCGCCAAAACCCATCTCTTCACCATCAGTAAATCGAGTCGATGCATTAATCATTACCGCTGCGCAATCAGACATCTTTACAAATTTATCAGCAGTTGCTTTATTTTCAGTGACGATGGCTTCAGTGTGATTGGTTCCGTATTTGGAAATATGAGCCACCGCCTCTTCGACCGAATCAACCACGGCAACATTCATTTCAAGGACGCCATATTCGGTGGACCAATCAGATTCGTCTGCCAATTTAGTTGAGATCCCTAAGTCAGCTGCTACTTTCTGAACATCTGCATCCACATGCAATAAGACATTTGCTTCATTGAGCGCTTTTAGCGCAGTTGGCAAGAAGTTCTTCTGGAGATCTTTATGTACCAGCAAGGTTTCTGCGGCATTGCAAACTGATGGCCTATGAGTTTTAGAGTTGATCAGAATTGGAATAGCTTTTTCGAGATCGGCATCTTTATCGATATATACATGGCATACGCCTGCGCCAGTTTCGATAGTTGGGACAGTCGCTTCATCGACCACCATTCGAATCAAAGATGCCGAACCACGTGGGATTACCAGATCCACATGGCCACGCGCCTTCAATAATGCAGTAGTTGTGGCGCGATCATTACTTGGCACCAATTGAATAACCTCTGGAGAGATTTTGGTATTTGCAAGTGCATCGCGCATCACTTTCACCAAAATTGCATTAGAACTCTCTGCGGAAGAAGATCCTCGAAGTAATGCGGAGTTGCCGCTCATCAACAAGATAACCGCAGCATCCACAGTCACATTTGGTCTTGCTTCATAAACCATGCCAACTACGCCAAATGGAACTGATACTTGGCGAAGATGTAAGCCATTTGGCAGCGTCCGTTCGCGAAGGGTTATCCCAAGTGGATCAGCTAGCGCGGCCACTTGTCTTGCGCCATTTGCAATTCCTTTAATGCGTGCATCATTTAAGAGCAGTCGATCCAGCAATTGGCTATTTAATCCGTCGCGTTTTCCGCGTTCCATGTCGGATTGATTAGCCTCTTGGATTTCAAAGGCTTTCGCCTCAATTTGGTCGGCAATCAAATTTAGCGCCGCTTGTCGCTCTGCGTACGAGGAGCTGATCAAAGTGCGCGCAGCAACTCGGGCAGTATCCGCCATTTGGTTTACTAAAGACTGCGCATCCATGGCCATAATCTTAATGGGCGATACGCTTTCCAAGTGTTTAAATTAATCAAGCGCACTTTCGTATCAGTTTTGGTCTTGTATTTAGCTTTATTTGGATTAACAAAAGTAATCAGGTACCCCGAACCGATTGCAGCAATCCGATTGGGTCTAGCACCTGCCTCTAAGACTCCAGATTTGATGCCAGCGCACGTTATCGAGCCGGCAGACACCAGAGTTCCGTGGTCGGTTGGTGATGTGTCACTTCCTGCGCAGATTAATTACGATGGAAGAAAAATCTCAACCGATGAATTTCTGGATGAGACTAAGACCAATGCATTCTTAGTGGTTAAAGATGGCAAGTTGGTTTATGAGCGCTACTTTGGAAATACCACTAAAGATTCATTGCTTCCAACCTATTCAGTGGCTAAAACTTTGACTTCAATCATGATCGGGCAATTGATTAGCCAAGGTAAATTAAAAGAGACCGACACTTTCGTCAGCATTTTGCCCGAATATAAAACTGGCACCGATTTCGATAAAGTGACTATCAAGAATCTGCTTGATATGGATTCTGGAATTGGTGTGAGCGATAACTATCCAAGTGGTCCCTCCGGTTGGGGCGTAGCAATTGCGCAGATGTATGCATCGACAGATCTGTACTGGTGGTTACATAACAACCAAAAGATGCGCGAAGAGCCAGGCAGTAAAGCTGAATACCGCAGTGTCAACACCCAATTACTTGGCATGGTAATTGCAAAGATAACTGGAGAGAAAGTCTCAACTTACTTTGAGAAGAATGTTTGGCAACCTATTGGCGCACAGAGCAAGGCAAAATGGAATGTAGATAAGGTGGGCGGAATAGAGAAAACTTTCTGCTGTTTTAATGCTACCGCTAGAGATTTTGCACGAGTTGGACAATTATTTGTAAATAATGGTGCGGCCAGCATCGGTGGCGCATCAGTTATCAGCTCTCAATATCTAAAGCGCATGACCGCGCCAAAACATAGCCTTGATTATGGCTGGGGTTATTCAGCACAAACTTGGTTGCCTTTTCCAGATACTGTTTTGATGATGGGACTACATGGCCAATACATCTTTATTCAACCAACTAATCAATTGGTGATCTTGAAGTTTAGCGACCTACCAACATCAGCAGATGGAATATCCGCGAAGATTGTCCCGACTTTAGATGAGATCGCTAAGTCTTTACGTTAATTTAAGATAACTAGATCATCGCGATGCACAAGCTCGCGTTCGAATTCTGGGCCAAGCTCTGCGGCTAGATCCTTAGTAGAGCGGCCCAGCATTTTCGGAATCTCATCGCTATCAAAATTTACGATGCCACGTGCGATGATGCGACCACTTGCATCAACTAAATCAACAGTATCCCCAGCATCAAATACACCTTCAACGGCGACTACTCCGGCAGGAAGTAAGGAAACGTTCTTTTCAATCAAAGCTTTTACTGCCCCAGCATCCAGAGTTAACTTTCCACTAGAACTTGAAGCGTGCGCAAGCCAGAGCGCACGCGCGCTGTTCTTGCTGGACTTTGCATGGAAGTAAGTTCCGAAATCCTCGCCCGCTAACGCTTTAGGCAAATCGTTTGCATTGGTTAACAACATCGCAGTTCCTGCGCTAGTTGCAATTCGCGCAGCATCGATTTTGGTAACCATGCCGCCGCTTCCAACTCCGGTACCAGCACCACCTAATTTGATATCCGCAATTTCGTTTAAATCTCTGACTTCTGAAATCTTCTTAGCGCTAGCTTCTGATGGTGGCGCGTCGTAAAGTGCATCGATATCCGAGACAATTACAAGCAAATCTGCTTGAGTAAGTAGCGCAACTAGCGCTGCCAAGCGATCATTATCGCCAAAACGAATTTCACTTGTGCCCACCGTATCGTTTTCATTTATTACAGGTACTACGCCTAGTGAGATCAATTTAAAGAGCGCACGCTGGGCGTTCGAGTAATGAGATCTGCGGACTACATCGGTAGTTGTCAAAAGTACTTGAGATGCAGTAATTCCGTATCTCGCAAAACTTTCGGTGTAGCGATGAATCAACAATCCCTGCCCAACTGAAGCTGCCGCTTGTTGTGTAGATAGATCTTTAGGTCTTGATTGCAGGCCCAATGGTGCAAGTCCTGCAGCAATCGCACCTGATGAAACGACCAAAACCTCGGCACTGTTCTTGCGGGCATTTGCAACCACATCAACTAAACGATCGACGGCAGCGGCATCCAGCCCTGCTCCACCATCCGTGAGCGATGAGCTACCAATCTTTATGACAATACGCTTTGCGTTCTTTACCTCATTTCGCATTGTCATCCTCACCTTCTACTGAGACTTCCTCAATTAACTCTGGAGTATTTGGATTTGAAACCGAGTACTCCCATTGTCTTGCAATCTCTTCTTCAGTTAATTGATCTTGAACCTTCTCGCTCTTCCAGATGGCATCAAGGCGCGCATCCTCACCACGGCGCTGCAGGTTTTTAGCCAACATTTCGGCACCTGCTTCGATGGTTGGCTCCCAATCAAAGATGACTGCGTTATCGTCATTACCGATACGCACTTCGCTTCCGGCAACTGCCCCAGCTTTGAATAGCTCTTTCTCAACTCCGGCCTGAGCTAAGCGATCAGCCAAATAGCCAACCGCTTCTGAATTAGCAAAATTAGTTTGGCGAACCCAGCGCTCAACTCGCTTACCGATTACCGTGAACGTGCCATCGTTATTTGCAAATACTTTAAAACCACTGTCGTTAACGGCAGTTGGGCGAATCACAATTCGGGTTCGTTGATCACTCTTTACTTCAGCTCTGGCGCTCTGCACCAATTTAGCCATCGCGTAGAGAAGTTCTTGTACGCCTGCTCTTGTTGCAGCGGAGATTGGATAAACCTCATATCCTCGCTCTTGCAAACTCTTGGTAACCATCTCTGCCATCACTTTGCCATCAGGCAGATCAACTTTATTCAGCGCCACAATTCTTGGACGGCTATCCAGGCCACCATATTGCTTCAACTCCGATTCGATAATCTCTAAATCATCGATTGGATTTCGATCCGTCTCTAAAGTTCCGCAGTCCAACACATGAACCAGAGCAACACAGCGTTCGACATGGCGAAGAAATTCAAGTCCTAAACCTTTTCCTTGTGATGCGCCAGGTATCAATCCTGGAACATCAGCAACCGTGAAGCGAGTATCGCCAACGCTTACTACGCCAAGATTTGGAACCAGAGTAGTAAATGGATAATCTGCAATTTTCGGACGAGCTGCTGAAATTGCAGCAATCAATGATGACTTTCCAGCGCTTGGAAAACCAACTAATGCGATATCTGCAACGCTCTTTAACTCCAGAACAAGTGTGCGCTCTTCACCTGGTTCGCCAAGTAGCGCAAAGCCTGGTGCGCGACGCTTTGATGATGCTAAAGCTGCATTTCCAAGTCCTCCACGACCACCTTCTGCAGCCATGAAAGTTGTTCCAATCTCGATTAGATCAGCTAATTGATTGCCTTTATCGTCGAAAACGACAGTTCCTGATGGAACTCCAAGAATTAGATCTTCACCTTGTGATCCATCTTTACGATCACCATAACCTTGACGCCCACTTGTTGCACGTCGATGAGGTGAATGATGAAAATCTAGAAGTGTGGTGATGTTTGGATCGACTACTAAAACGATATCTCCACCACGGCCACCATTGCCGCCATCAGGGCCGCCAAGTGGTTTGAACTTTTCGCGATGAACCGAGACGCAACCATCGCCACCTTTTCCGGCAGCAACATGAAGGGTTACGCGATCGACAAATGTTGTCATGATCCTGTTCCCTTCCTTTTTATTTTTTATTTAATTTACTTGAAAATAAAAAGCGGACCAGCATCGCCGGCCCGCTCTTTTTAAAGAACCGAAATTAAGCTACAGGTAATACGTTAACTACGTCGCGGCCACGTGCGCGACCGAACTTAACTGCACCTGCAGATAGTGCGAACAATGTGTCATCTTTTCCGATGCCCACATTTGCACCTGGGTGGAACTTAGTTCCACGCTGACGGACGATGATTTCGCCAGCCTTTACGACCTGCCCACCGAAGCGCTTGATGCCAAGGAACTGTGGATTGGAGTCGCGACCGTTACGGGTTGAGGAGACACCTTTTTTACTTGCCATTTATTTTCACTCTCCCTTTATTAAACCTTATTTAAACCTATTACTTAACACCGTTGATTGCGGTGATCTTCACCTTGGTCAACTGTGAACGGAAACCTTCACGACGACGATAACCTGTCTTCGACTTGTAACGAAGAATATGAATCTTTGGTCCCTTAGTCTGATCGACGATCTCAGCGGTTACCTTTACGCCAGATAGCACCTTTGGATCAGAAGTTACTGATGAACCATCAACAACAAGTACTGCTGGGAATGAGACAGTTGAACCAGCTGCAGCATCGATGTGATCTACAGTAACGGTATCGCCAACTGCGACCTTCTCTTGGCGCCCGCCAGCCTTCACGATTGCGTACATTATTTCCTTCTACCTGTGTTGATCTTCTAAAGCCCGTTTGGGCAGGGGCATATCTTACGAAATGAGCGTCCACATACTCAAATCGACTTAAAACCTCTTAAAACGTCTTAAACCTAGGTATGAACCACCCCAGTGCTTACCGCTCTACGGCGCTTTCTAGGCTTAATTCCGCGTTTTTCGCCCTTGGAATCGTTCTGGCCAGAATCAGATGTTGAATCATCTTCTTCTGCTTCATGTTCATCATGATGTCCAGCAAATACCGGCTCTGCAGCTTTAGCACGCACTGGTTCGGTGTGAATATGAATTCCACGACCATTACAGCTATCGCAGGTAGTGCTAAATGCTTCGATCAAACCTTGACCAATTCGTTTACGAGTTAATTGCACCAAACCAAGTGAAGTTACTTCAGCAACTTGATGTTTGGTGCGATCGCGACCCAAACATTCAATTAATCGACGCATCACAGCTTCGCGGTTTGATTCCAAAATCATATCGATGAAGTCGATGACGACAATGCCACCTAAGTCACGAAGGCGAAGTTGGCGTGCGATCTCTTCGGCAGCTTCTAAGTTGTTCTTGGTTACGGTCTCTTCTAAGTTTCCGCCTTTACCGATGAACTTACCGGTGTTTACATCGATTACCACCATCGCTTCGGTGCGATCGATAACTAAAGAACCACCTGAAGGTAGATAAACCTTGCGATCAAATGCCTTTGCCAACTGTTCGTCGACGCGGTAATCGCTAAAGAGGTCTCCAGTACCCGTGTACTTCTCGATCTTCTTTGAAAGTTCTGGGGCGATGAAACCTAAATAATCAGAGATGTCATTAAATACCTGATCACCTTGAATCTTAAGCAGACTGAAATCTTCTGAGAAAATATCGCGGATAACGCGAACGGCTAAGTCTGGTTCTGTGTACAGCGCAACCGGCGGATGGAAATTTGGATTCTGTGACTTCTGATAGATCTCTTCCCATTGCGCCTTGAGTCTTGCGATATCTCCAGTTAGCTCCTCTTCGCTTACGCCTTCGGCAGCGGTACGAACGATTACTCCGGCTTCCTCCGGAACTAAACCTTTGAGAATGTTCTTAATGCGAATGCGCTCTGGCTCTGGAAGGCGACGAGAGATTCCGCTCATTCCTCCACCTGGAACATAAACAACATAACGACCAGGAAGTGAGATCTGGCTAGTTAAGCGCGCACCCTTTTGGCCGATTGGATCTTTTGTAACTTGAACTAATACTGGTTGGCCAGTCTTAAGTGCCATTTCAATCTTGCGTGATGAGGAATCTTCCATTCCCGCTGCATCCCAATTGACTTCACCTGCATATAAAACAGCGTTACGACCCTTACCGATATCAACGAAGGCCGCTTCCATTGATGGAAGCACATTCTGTACTTTTCCTAAATAAACGTTTCCAACATAAGAAGTTGCTGAGTTTCTATTTACATAATGTTCGACCATTACGCCATCTTCGATTACGCAAATTTGAGTGCGATCACCTTTTTGGCGAACTAACATCTCTCGTTTTACTTCATCGCGACGGGCAAGAAATTCACCTTCAGTGATGATGGTGCCGCGACGTCGATATGTTTCGCGATATCCATCTCGGAAATCTCTGCGATCTTCACGATGGCGACCTTCACGGCGATGATGGCGACCTTCACGGCGTGATTGGCGATCGTTTCGATCTGCGCGTTCTGGTCTCTCAGCACGCTCTTTGGTCTCACGAACCTTTACAACTGTTAATACGCCATCTTCATCGATGCTCTCGCCCGGTTGGACTCCATCTTCAGCGCTACGACGGCGACGTCGGCGACGATGTGAGGTTGCTTCGCTCTGTTCGTCGCTTGAAGTTGAATCTAAATTCTCGTCTTGGCCTTCATTTCCCTTACGACGACCACGGCCCCCGCGTCTACGACGTCTACCGCCGCGACGTGAATCTGAATCGTCTTCAAAACGATCACCGCTTTTATCTCTGCCTTTTTCCTTGCTTTCAGAAACTTCAGCCTTTGATTTCTTGCTATCCGCTTTGTTGTCGGATTTAGCCTTCTTCTCAGTAACGGCAGGAGCTGCTTGGAAGATTGGAGCAGCAATTGCGGCTGGAATCGCCTTCTTACGAGAGCGTTTCTCAGTTTTATCACCGGTATCTGTGCTCTCTACATTACTTTCAGAGGCTGCTTTTTTACTTGCGCGCTTACGCGGCGCTTTTGGCTCGTTGGCCATTTACACCAAATCCTTTATGTGCCAAAACTTATTTAGCTTTAGCTGTTTCGGGTCTGAAATCAATCAGACAAATCTTTTTGAACTTTACTTCGCTCCGCGCTGCTGCCTGTGAGGCGCGCACTGGATGCTGGCTAAGTATGGCAGTAATTGGGCAAAAACGCCATTACCGCTATTTAGCCACGTAAACGTGCGTGGACATTCTGTAACAGTCCAATTCCGATCATATTTGCGAACATGCTAGAACCACCGTAGGAAAGAAATGGAAGTGGTACTCCTGTCATCGGCATCAGACCAAGAGTCATTCCAATATTTTCAAATGTTTGAAAGGCGAACCATGCCACTACGCCAACTGATACTAGTCGTCCAAATGGATCTGTAGTTCTTCGCGCGATACTAAAACCGCGCATCATTACCGTTATTAACAACAAGATGATCAAACTACTTCCTAAGAAACCAGTCTGTTCTCCAGCTACTGTAAAAATAAAGTCAGTCTGCTGTTCAGGAACAAAGCGTCCATTAGTTTGGGGGCCATCAAATAATCCAGTACCTAGCAATCCACCAGAGCCCACAGTAATTCTGGCCTGTCGTAATTGATAACCAGTGCCTTGCATATCTGCATTTGGATTTACAAAAGATTGCAGACGCTTTAATTGATAATCACTAACCACATTTGCCTTCACGGCAATGAAACCACCAAGTACTGCAAGAAGTAGCAGCCCGACCACCCACCTCGCTGGCGCACCACTGGTTGCAATAATCGTCACCACAATCGCGCTAATAATCAAGATAGTTCCCATATCTGGTTGGGCAACTATCAAAAGCACTGGGATCGCAGCGATTGCTAAAGCTTGGAGCACATCTTTATTGCTAACTTCTTCTTGACCATGCATACGTTCGGTAAGAATCATGGACATTCCGATTATGATCGTAATCTTTGCTAACTCTGCCGGTTGTAGAGAGAAGCCACCAGGTAGAACAATCCACGCTCTCGCGCCATTGATGGTGCTTCCAATCCCTGGAATCAAAACTGCTATTAGGCCAAGTACGCCTGCTCCCCATACAAATGGCGTGTAGGCGCGAAGGGCTCGGTAATCAATAAAAGTCATGCCCATCGCTAATGCGATTCCGATTACGACGTTAATTCCGTGGCGTTTCAAGTAATACTGTGGATCTTCACCGGCTGCCGCATACCAATTGCGGGTAGCGGCGTAGACCAGGATCGTCCCGATAATTAGCAACGCTCCAACTGCAAAAGTTAAAACCGGATCAAAGCCGGCCGTTAAATTACGCTTTTGTCGACGGTAGGTATAACTACGAACTGCTTCGTTCATTAGCCCACCTTTCGAACGCTCGCCGATGGCGATGGAGTCGCAGTTGGCGAAGCTTCAATTACTTTGGTTGTTGCAGAGATCTTTGGAAGTTTACTTGGTGGACCTGATGGATAAACCATTTTCTCTGGTATCTGTCTTCCATTTACTACACCAAAAATGGTGTCATAAATCTGTCTAGCGCCAAGACCAGCTGCAGCTGCACCAGTTCCTCCTTGAGAGACCATCACTACAACTGCATACTTTGGTTTATTCACTGGTGCGTAAGCAGCAAACCAAGAAGTTGAGTCTTTCTTAGTCCCATCTAAATTCAAACCAAAAACCTCAGCGGTACCGGTTTTTCCTGCCACTTCAACCGGAAATCCTGCAAAAGCTCCAGCTGCAGTTCCATCAATCGTGACTTGGTGCAAAGCGTCGGTCAACCATCTAAAAACTTCTGGGTCAGCATCTACTTGGCCTAAAACTTTAGGAGTGAATTTTTTAATTACTTTTCCATCATTTGCAACAATCGCTTTTGCAATCAATGGCTGCAAGATCTTCCCGCCATTAGCAATTGCTGCATAAGATTGCGTTAATTTCAATGGAGTAATGACCGTATCGCCCTGGCCAATTGAGAAGTTGACGGCATCACCAGCTCGTAAGACTCCGCCATCAATACAATTCTCTCTAGCTAACTCAATTAAGAAAGGCGTGAGATCTTTCTTCGCTGCTCGTTCTTTGTAATTGCAGTAGAAATCTTTGTTCTCTGTCCAATAATCTAAACGCCATTGACGATCTGGGATTCGACCATACGCCTCGCTAGGTAGATCAATGCCTGTGCGTTCTTCTAATTGGAATTGGTGCGCCACATTGAAGAAGATATCTTTAGGGTTTTTAGGGCTTAAGCCACCATCTTTTAACCACTCTGAATATGCGATTTTGTACCAAAGCGTGTCACATGAGGCAGCAATGCCGCGCTTTAGAGTGATTCGACCAAGTTCTCGAGATTCATAATTTGTGAACTCGCGATTACCAACTTTATAAACACCTGGGCAGTCATAAACTGCATTTAGGTTGTAACCCGCTTTAGCAGCCGCAAAGACTGAGAATGCTTTGAATGTAGATGCTGGAGCAAAGAGCCCTTGTATAGGACGAGATAACGCTGGCACATAAGTCTTCTCGCTGAACATGTCACGTGCTTGCGCAACTGTGAGGCCTTTCTCCCAAATATTTGGATCGTAAGTTGGATATGAAGCTAAGGCCAGAACACGACCACTTCGAACATCCATCACTATTGCAGCGCCACCATCAGCACGATAACCCTGTGCTCTTGATGAACGAACTGCAGTTGCCAGACCACGCTCTGCTGCACCTTGAATCCGCACATCTAGACTCGTAACTAAGTTTGCACCTGGTGTTGGTGCGGTGTCGCGAGATTTCTCAGTGACTGACTCTTTGCGATCAACAATCACCGTTTTAATTCCAGGTCGTCCACGCAAGTAACTGTCATATACAAACTCAAGTCCATCTTTACCGATG
>JACCDJ010816646.1_pt1 | contig 13702 bp, 7 predicted proteins | sample 7444481 | NCBI WGS metagenome assembly JACCDJ01 (sample SAMN15323435, study PRJNA562643) | freshwater metagenome | isolation source: river surface water | place: USA:Blue River Watershed | collected 2017-08-15 | reverse complement strand
TTTGGAAGTGACTGTCGAGTCCATTGTTATGGAATAGACCATCTGTCATTTGCATATCGCCAAAACCATGGCAATGAAAACAGTCAGCTCCATATGATCCTCCGGGAACTTGATCGGGACTTCCTCCCTCAGTGGTGAACAGGACAAATCCACGGTATTCATCCGGGGCAAAGGTATATTGTCCGATACGCTGTTGATCAAACTTAGAACCTGCGCTGACCATCGTTCTGATGAATGAAGCAATGGCCTTTGCTGCACGTTCTTTGGTTACATGTGGACTACCGAATGCAGATTTGAACATTTTGGGATAAAGGGTGTCGTTGCTCAATTTTTCCACCACATTGCTCCATTCTTCATGCATCTCAATGGGGTTTTCTACCGGCTCAAGGATTTGATCTTCTAAGGTCAATTTTCTGCCATCCCAGAAGAGGTGTCTGGCCCATCCCAAATTGATTAATGCCATGGATTGTCGGTTTCCCAATGTTCCACCAACTCCGGCTGAAAAACGATTGGGGTCAGAAAAACTGTGTTGTGGTAAATGACAACTTCCGCAAGAAATGCTCTGGTCCAGACTCAATTTTTTTTCCCAGAATAAGTACTTTCCCAATGCTACGCTCTCCTGCGTGAGTGGATTATTGCTGGGGATGTCCATCGGAGGAAAAAATGGAGGGATATCCAAATCGTAGGGATGGGTCATTGAAAAATCATCGACAATTCCTGAGGAGGAACCATCGTTCACGGAATCCAAAACATCGTATTTGCAGGCTGCAAGAAAACTGCAGAAAATCAATGCTATTGCCCAACTGCTCTTTTTCATGGTCATTTTTCCAAAGGTAAAAACCTTTCATATTGAACAGCATTCCAATCTGTTAAACTCTCCAAGAATTGAATCAGATCACTTTTTTCTTGGTTGGACAAGTGAAGCGGTTTGACTCTCGAATCCTGATTTTCGGGATGAGAATGCCCTCCTTGATCATAGAAGTCAATCACTTCTTCCAATGTAGCCATTGAACCGTCATGCATGTAGGGCGGTGTGAGCTCTATGTTTCTCAGTGTTGGGGTTTTGAATTTCCCCCTGTCTTTCAGTTGATAAGATTCTCTTTCCTTACCCAAATCACTGTTGTTTTTTAGGCCAATATTGTAAAATTGGAAATCGGTAAAAAGTGGTGGTTGGTGGCACTCAGCGCATTGTAGCTTGTTGGATTGAAATAATAGCCATCCCCTATAAGCGGCACTGTCCCAGGGTTGATCCTTGTAGTAATGCGCATGGTCGAAATGGGTGTCGGCGCTGATAAAGCTGCGTTGAAAACAGGCCAGTGCCCGTGTGATTACATAATAATCCAACGGTCTACCATAAGCTTGTTGGCTGAGCCCTTGGATGGTGCGGTCATTGAGCAGCAATGGAGAAATTCCTTTTGGGTTGCCGTGCATCTCAACTGAATCCAAAAGCGGAGCGAGCGCCTGAAGCTCCAATGTTTTTACCCCTCCTTCACTCAAGTAATAAGGGGCAAATGCCAAATTGAAAAGCGTTGGAGCATTTCGCTGTGTGCTGTTTTGGTGAAATCCGATGGATGTTTTTTGTCCGTCCGTAAAGGCCATGCTTAAATTGTGACAACTACTGCAGGACATTGTTTGATCTGGAGATAATCTTGTATCATAGAACAATTTTCGTCCCAATAAAATGCGACATTCATTGGGTAAATTGTCCTTGGGCAATTGAACTTTGGGAAAGTGGGATGGAAATCGGTAGGGGACAGTTTCTCCTTGACACAAAGGAGAAGGTGATTGTTGGCAAGCCAATATCCCCAACAAAAAAAGCGCAATCAGAAATCTTAGGGCACCCATTCGAAGGCTGATCCGTATAGATTCATGGCTCGGATGGCCAGTGGAAGATTTCCTGTGGTATGGGTCAAATAATCTGTGGCCAAGTGTAAGGTGTCTTGATCATTCCAAAAGCACTTCTGAGCATCCAATTTAATTTGCCAAGTTTGTGTTTGTCCTCTGGTAACAGCAACATCCGGAACATCGAAGATGATTTCTCGGAACAAAATGTCATCTCCGCAGTGATAGGCTATGGGATCAATCAATGGAGCAGTGGTCGATCCTGTTAAGTCGGTTTTTCCGTTGAGTTGATAAAAGATGTAACCGGTATTCCAAGTCCAAAACATTCCAGCTGCACCTCCAACGCTCAATGGACTGCTGTTGGGGTAGGTTGTCGGATCGGTATTGGTATTGATGGAGGAAGGAACCCCCAGACTGAATCCTATTCTTTTGACAGTCCTGGGATCTGCTTTGATGGTCAGTTGGGGATCGTTAAACCAATTGAGTAGGGCAATATCTTGTATAACATGTGCGGAATCGTTTTCGTCATATAAAGTAATATCGGAAACATAGCCCCTAAAATCTTCCAATAAGAGCCGGTAGCCATCAATGTGGTTGTAGGTTTGACCTTGGACAAGGTCGTTGTTACCAAAAACAACATTCCATTGGAAGGTATACTGCGTTGGTTGCTCTGGCTCTGGCGGATCCACCGTCTCTTTGCATTTGTTACATTGTACAAAAAGCAAAAACAACAGAGATAATGATGCCCAACGTTTCCATTTATTCATATCCTCAAAAATATATCAACAGTTAATAATTTTAATGAAACAACCGTGTTAAACTCCGTTATTTTAGTTGATATGAATCACCAGGGACCTGTTTTTTGGGTTTGCCGCAGCTCAGCAGGCAGCGGAAAAACCTTCAGTTTGGTTAAGCAATTTCTGACCTTGTGTTTGCGTGAGAAGTCCGCAGACGCTTATGTGCACATCTTGGCCATTACGTTCACCAACAACGCAGCGGCTGAAATGAAAAGCCGAATTTTGGCGCGTTTGCATGATTTTTCAGAAGGCACACATTTGGATAAATCCAGTCCGGGTGGTCAACTGTTTTGGATGTTGCAAGCTGATTTGGGCATCGATCCGCTCGAGTTGGAGTCCAGAGCAAAGGCTACATTGTCCCATATCCTTCACCATTATCATCGTTTTTCGGTTTCCACCATTGATTCCTTTATTCACCGAATTGTTCGTGCCTTTTCTCGGGATTTGAGTCAGCATCCCGATTTTAATATCGAAATGGATACGGATCGTGTGTTGGAGGAAGTGGTAGACCGTTGTTTGGATCAGGCAGGTAAGGTAGACGCTGTGACCAAGTATTTGAAAAAGTTGGTCCAGATTCAAATGGAGGATGGTAAGGCTTGGAACCCTCGATCAGTGATGTTGGAATATGCCAAAACATTGACCACTGAGCTGGGAATGGCGGCGTTGGAATCACAAAAGGAATTGAATCTGACCTTGTCAGATTTTGAAGACATTTTTCAAAATTTATTTGTCATAAAAGACCAGTTGATGCAAAAGCCTAAGCAGCTCGCTGCAGAGGCCCATCAGTTATTGGACAGCTGCTCCAAACAATTGGATGACCACTGGCGCAAAGGCTATTTTTTAGATGTCTTTGCTAAAATGAAGGACGCCAATACAGTTTTTTATGATAGCAACCCTTTTATAAAAAAGGAATTGTCCAAATGGTGGACGCAAGGCGCCGAAGCGAGCTGGTTCAGAAGCAACGGTGGGAATAGAAGTGTTTTGCCCCTTTTCGAGGCCAATGCAGATGAAGTGGCCAAACGCGTGGATGCACTGTGGGAGTGGTCACATGGTCGTGAAATACAACAGTTGTACCTGGTAGATGCGGTTATCAAAAATTTTTATGCGATGGGCTTGGTGCATTATCTGCACGAACTTTCAGAAGGCTTGAAATTGGAAAGAAATTTCTTGATGATTCAGGATTTTCATCAAATGATTGCCAAGGTGATGATTAACAATCCCACTCCATTTGTCTATGAAAAGGTCGGTGAGCGTTTTGATCACTTACTATTCGATGAATTCCAAGACACTTCCAAATTGCAATGGCGAAATTTTTTACCCCTCGTTCACCAAGGCATGTCAAAAGGGGGGGAGATTTTTGTGGTAGGTGATGGCAAACAATCCATCTATCGTTGGAGGAATGGTGATGTTCATCAATTTGTCAATCTACCAGAAATCCCCATGGATGATGGTTTACAAGGTTTGGATACATTGTTGGCTTCCGGTTACAACAGTATGGAGCTTAATACCAATCGAAGGTCACATCAAAATGTTGTGTTGTTTAACAATATGTATTTTGATCGGCTGCGCGAGAAAATGACCCCGGCCAACCAAAGGGTGTATCATAATCAAGCACAGTTGGCCCATCATCCTGATCCTGGATATGTTCGGTACAAACTGTTTCAAACCAAAAGTTCTGCAAGAGAGGACATGATGATGGATTTGGTTCAATCCATTCAGGCAGCTCATGCTGATGGGTTTTCGTATTCGGATATGGCCATATTAACCAGGAAAGGAAGAAAGGAAACGGCCCCCATCGCTGAAGCACTGAAAGCACATGGAATACCCATGAATACCCACGATAGTTTTTTGTTATCGCTTTCCGCCAAAGTAAGGACTGTAATGGCCTACTTGTCCTTCTTGGCAAAACCCAGTGAAGTTTATTTTCGGTTCGATTTATTGCGTTCTCTCTCCGAGATAGAGGGCTTGTCTTTTGACTTGACTCAGGCCATCGATGCGTGCATGATAACAACCACCAAAGATGATGTGGAATACCGCCGTTTGGGGGCCATTGAATCATTTATTTCTTCTTGGAACCCAGTGGTCAAAACCAGGTGGGAAACAGGCTTATCCGCTTATGATTTGGCCAAATCGTTTATTGATGATTTGGAATTGGGCATGGACGAGTATTTGGAATTTCTGTTGGATCAATTGTCTCAAAAGTCAACCATCTGGGGATTTTATCCTGCTGAGGTAATTACATGGTGGTCTAAGGCCAAGGAGAAATTGTGCATTCAAAGCAATGTCAGCGATGATGCCATTCGCATTATGACCATTCATCGTTCCAAAGGGTTGGAATTCCCTGTTGTTTTTTATCCTCGTTTTCAATCCAAGAATCCATCACAAAACATATGGGTTCCCATGGATGTGAGCGGAATTCCTTTGAAGGATGTCTACCTGAGATTTGGTGCTTCTGAACCGAAACATTATCAGCCTCATGCTTTTGTGGAAGAATACAATAACCAATTGCTCGATCAATTCAACTTGATGTATGTGGCCCAAACCCGCGCAGAAGAGAGGTTGTATATTTTTCAAGAAGAAATAGAATCCGACGATACAAAAACGGGGGAGGAGGCCACCATCAACGACACCCTTTTTACCCAAACCTTTAAAGAGGTCTTTGAATCATTGGGTTCGGACACCAGTACGCAAACATGGGAGTTGGGCAATCCGGAGCAACACAAATCCACCATGGCCGTTTCCGCGGTTGAGATTCGTTCACTTCGAACACAGGGAAAGGCCAAGAAGGTGAAAATTCGTTTTTCAGCGACCCAAAGAAATGAAGGTCATGACCATTGGCTGGCCCGAAAAAGAGGAGATCGAACCCACCGTTTTTTGCAGTTGATGCTCATTCATCGAGACGCGCAAATGGCCATGGAAATGTTTGAATCTCAGTTTGGACCAATTGAGCAGGATGAACGATTAAAATGGTCAGCGGTGCTTTCCGATTCCGAGTGGAACAATCTAGTCCTTTCCAAGGCTCATCAGACCTGGAGGATTGAGCAGTCTTTGCTTTTGTCAGCCGGGAAAGAACTCCGTCCAGATGCTTATCGGGTCTTGGATGATTGTATTGAGCTGATTGATTTTAAAACAGGTAAAGAGATGGCCGAACATTTGGGTCAGATTGATGATTATTCAAAGGTTTTATTCGATATTTGGAAGATGCCAATAAAAGGCATGTTGTATTATACAGAAAACCAAAAATGGATACGTTCAACTTATCAAGGACATTTGTTTTAAAATGCTCATTATGGATTTTATCCAGTTGTCTTTTAGGTCAATGGAATTTTCTTGCCCAATCCCATGATGATTTGGTGGCTTTTGGAAAAGTTCCTGCGAAAAACAATAGAAGTGGTCAGCAACTGGGTGAGTTAAAAGCAGCAGCTTGTGCACCTTCCACCGCCCTGCGTGATTTGGATTGGAACAATGTCAGTGCTTTGATAGAGACGGGCGGTTCATTATGGCAAGACCGCGCCAATGGCCGTTCTCATTATTTTGTTCCCAAGGAAGGAAATGTTTCCGTGCTCTTTGCAGGTTCATTGTGGATGGGAGGGATATCTCCTGATCAACAGCTCAAGATGGCCGCTGTCTTGTATCGCTATGATGGAAATGATTATTGGCCAGGACCATTGACCAATGATGGTAGCGCAGCAACCAATGATGCCGTGTGTCAGCAATGGGATCGTTTTACCATCTCATATCGACAAGATGCACAAAGACATCGCCAATATTTTGAATGTTCCAATGATCCCGATTGTGATCTGGAGTCAACCATGGGCGGTTCTTATACCATTCCCAGTTATTTCTATGATTATCCCGCCATGGGAAATACCGCCCAAGGTCAGGATATGTACATCGCTCCGTTTTACGATTTTGACCAAGATGGATTGTATGATCCCCAAAATGGTGATTATCCTTGGTTCGATTTTACGCGTGAGATCAATTGCGCAACGCGCAAGAGAGAAGACATTGTTCCATTGTATGGCGATGTGAATTATTACTGGGTGTTCAATGATAAAGGCAATGCGCATACCGAGTCACAAGGTCAACCCATTGGTATGGAAATTCGTGCACAAGCTTTTGCCTTTAATACCAATGACGAAATCAACAACATGACCTTTTACAATTATGTTTTGATCAATCAAGGGACGCAAACCTTAAAAGAGACCTACTTCGGTACCTGGATCGATTGTGACATCGGTGGTCACACGGATGACTATGTGGGTTGTGACGTACAACGCGGTTTGGGATACGGCTACAATGGTCCAGCAGTGGACAATCCTACCGGGCTTTCTCCAGGGTATGGAGCCAATCCACCTGCTGTGGGAGTTGATTTTTTTGAAGGTCCATACCAAGATGAGGATTCTATTGACAATCCGCTCACAACAGACATTTTGGAGGCCATCGACTTAAAAGGAATTCCATACAAAGGTATTGGTATTGGATATGGTGATGGTGTCGTGGATAATGAGCGTTTTGGAATGCGCAAATTTTTGTACCACGGAAATGGATCTGGACCTGCGGGCTATCCAACGATAGCAATTCATTATTACAATTACATGCGTGGTTTTTGGAAAAACGGTCAACGCATGGCCTATGGCGGAAATGCATTGACAGAAGCCTCCGGTGCGAATTTATCCATTGGTGCAGACTTTATGTTTCCCGGTGATACGGATCCTTACCAATTTGGTACCTTGGGCGTCAATACTTCTCCTTGGACTGAGGTGAGCAGCGGAAATCCTGCAGGTGATCGCCGTTTCATGCAAAGCGCAGGACCTTTTACCCTAGAACCTGGAGATTACAACAACATTACAGTTGGAGTAGTATATGCCCGTTCTTTGGGGGGTACTCCATTCGAGTCCGTCAACTTGGTTCGTGCCGCTGATGACAAAGCCCAAGCCTTGTTTGATAATTGCTTTGAATTGATTTCGGGTCCTGATGCACCAGATGTTTCTGTTCGCGAATTGGATCGCGAAATCATTTTGATGTTGAGCAATAACAATATCATTAGCTCCAATTATCAAGAGCAGTATGCCTTGCTCGATCCCACCATTCCTGAGTTTGATAGCGACTTAAACCCATTGAGTCCAGAGCAAAGACGCTACAATTTTGAGGGGTACATGATTTACCAATTGGTCAATGAAAAAGTGACGAGTGCGGATTTGTATGATATTACAAAAGCGCGTTTGGTTGACCAATGTGACGTTGAAAATGGGGTAGGGACCATTGTTAATTTTGAGCGTGATCCCGAGACTGGTCAGATTACACCTCTGCTCATGGTACAGGGAAGTGACGAAGGTGTTCGTCGATCTTTTCAAATCAAGACCGATGCTTTTGCACAAGGAGATAATAGGCTCATCAACCATAAGACTTATTACTTCATGGCTGTTGCCTATGGATACAACAATTACCAGGATTACAATGTTGGATTGGCCATTGGTCAAGACCAACCCTTCTTGGCATCTCGTAAAGCAGTTTTTGGAGCCATTCCCGTCATTGCCGCCATACCCCACAGCCAAACCCCAGCCAATGGTGGTTCTATTTTGAACGCGCAATATGGAGACGGTGTAGCCATCACGCGTATTGAAGGAAAGGGCAATGGATTGAACAGTTTGACTTTGGATGCAGCATCAGAGGCAGCAATCTTGTCAAACATTACTTCTTCAGAGTGTACTTACCTTCCTGGTATGGGACCTGTAGATGTTAAAGTGGTGGATCCTTTGGCTTTGCCAGCGGCAGATTTCGAGTTGTCTTTGAAAGCAACCGACAACACTGAGTCCAGTGCTGATTCGATGTCTTGGCAGTTGGTGAACTTGACCACAGGCGATACCATCACGCCTTCTCATACTTTCAAAATGGGCAGTGAGGATGTCATCTTGGATTACGGTTTGTCCATCAATTGGAGTCAGTATCAGTATTTGAACGATGATGGAGCTTTTGTAAAACATTACACGGAGTTGATTTCGGGAAGCATGGAGTTTGCCGACCCATCACGTCCATGGTTTGCAGGTATTTCGGATCAAGAAGGTTTCCAAGAGTTCAACTGGCTCAGAGCAGGAAGCGTGAAGACAGAAGGAACAGATGCTGCGGCGTTGTTTGAGCAGTTGTATGACGATTTCGAACAAGGCAGCGGAGACGATCCCTTTACCGATGCTTCAGAGAAATACGAGAGTGTAGTAGGCGGAACATGGGGCCCTTATTGCTTGGCTTCATATTCTGTATTGAACTTTGATACCGATGGTGATCCAACAACCCCCACAGCTACTGTGAACAATGTCGCTCCAACCATCAATGATGTAAAAGGGGACAACAATACGATTGATGCTGACCGCAGAAGCAATATCCGCGGATTGAACAACGTGGATGTGGTGATGACGAGCGACAAGAGCAAATGGACCCGCTGCGTGGTGTTTGAGATGAACGCCAATGGACTAGCGGAAGACAACGACGGCATCACCAATGGTACGCCCAGTAAGATGAAGATGCGCCACCACAAATCAGTGGACAAGAACGGAAGAACAGCAGATGACGCTGGCTTCAATGCCGCAGAAGGAAACTTGGTAGGTGATTGGGGTATGGGTTGGTTCCCAGGATATGCCATCGATTTGGGAACAGGCGAGCGTTTGAACATGGCCTTTGGAGAAGATTCATGGTTGGTGGGAGAGAATGGCAATGACATGATTTGGAACCCAACATCTAACTTGATTGCTCCGCAAGGTTTTGGAACCGTAGCAGCGGGTCAACATTGGATTTATGTGTTTAAGAACTTTGCCAATGAGGACAACAGCACGACGGTCGTTCCTGGCTATGACAACGGACAATTCATGTTTGATCAGTTGAGCAATAATGCATTGAGCTCGAGCAACTGGAAGAAGATTTTCCGCGCAGCGACATGGGTAGGATCAGCAGCATTGACACCAGGATATAGCTTGTTGCCTGTGACGGAGGGATTGATCCCCAACACACTCAGAGTGCGTTTGCGCGTGGCGCAAGGCTATGATAAGTTCCGATACAACAGTGGTGATGTGAACGATTTGAGCACAGCACAAAACACGTGGAGACCATTGTACCGCTTCAGCACCAAGGGCATTGCTCCAGTGCTGGGCGATGCGGCAACAGCTGAGGATGCGTTGAGCATGATCAATGTGGTACCGAACCCATACTATGCTTTTAGCTTGTATGAGACGAGTAAGTTGGACAACCGCATTAAGATCACGAATTTGCCTGAGGAATGTGTGGTAACGATTTACGACATGAACGGAACGATGATCAGACAGTTCAAGAAGGCTGATCCATTGACGAGCTTGGACTGGGACTTGAAGAATGGCAAGAACATTCCCATCGCCTCAGGAACGTACATCATACACGTTAACGTCCCCGGTGTTGGAGAGAAAATCTTGAAGTGGTTCGGCGTAATGCGACCCGTGGATTTGGATAATTTCTAATTGAATTTGAAAGAGAAAACATGAAAAAGAATATAGCCACATTGATTATCGCTGCAAGTACAGTTTTGACTGCAGTGGCAGGTAATCCAGATCGCGCAGGCTCAGCTGGCGCAGGACATCTTTTGGTGAATCCATGGGCGAGAAGCGCAGGAATGGGATACTCTGCAATGGCCTCCATCAATGGTATAGAAGCTTCATTCAATAACGTTGCAGGATTGGCTTTTGTCAATAAGACAGAATTGTTATTTTCCTCCTCCAATTATTTGGTGGGATCTGGAATCAAGTTAAATGCTTTTGGTTTTGGACAACGTGTGGGTGAGTCTGGTGTTTTGGGACTTTCAGTAACCAGTATGAATTTCGGAGATTTGGAAATAACAGAAGAAGACTTGCCTGAAGGAGGAATAGGTTCTTTTTCTCCAACCTATACCAATATTGGGATGTCATACGCAAAGGCTTTCTCAAATAGTATTTATGGCGGTTTGACAGTGAGATTGATTTCTGAGTCCATTTACAATGTTCGTTCTCAAGGGGTATCTTTTGATGCTGGTATTCGCTATGTGACTGGAGAAAATGATAATGTACGATTTGGCATTTCATTGAGAAATGTAGGCCCCCCCATGCGATACAGGGGTGATGGTATGACTATTACTGCGACTATCCCAACCAACGGAACTTCATTAACCGTTGAACAACGATCAGAGAAGTACGAGTTACCATCTTTGGTCAATGTCGGTTTTGCATATGATTTTATTTTTACGGAAAATGCTAAATTGACCAGTAACTTCCAGTACACCTCTAATTCCTTTACCAAGGATCAATGGGGAGTTGGTGGTGAATTTAATTTGAAGGATAAGTTCATTTACAGAATGGGATATCAGTGGGAAAATGGTTTGAAGTCAGACGAAGACAGAACTTCCGTTTTCACAGGCCCAACTGCAGGATTAACGGTTCAAATGCCCATGAACAATGGTGGATTTATTGGTTTGGATTACTCTTATCGTACAACCAACCCTTTTAACGGGGTTCATAGCATGGGATTGCATTTGACTTTGTAATTAAAAAAAAACATATCTTTGTAAAGGAAACCTCTAGGGGTTTCTTTTTTTTCTAAAACAACTGAGCCATGAGCATAGCCTACTACACCGCAGAGGGACTAAAGAAATTGAAAGATGATTTGCACAATCTGAAAACTGTGGAACGTCCAAAAATTAGTCAGCAAATAGCAGAAGCAAGAGATAAGGGCGATTTATCGGAGAATGCCGAATATGATGCCGCAAAGGAAGCTCAAGGTTTGTTGGAAGCGCGCATAGCTAAAATGGAAGATTTGGTAGCCAATGCTCGTTTGATCGATGAGACTCAGGTCGACAATTCGAAAGTATATATCCTGTCTCGTGTAAAAATAAAGAACTTAAAGAATAATGCAGTGGTAGAGTATACCTTGGTTGCAGAGAATGAGGCCAATTTGACAGAAAAGAAGATAAGTGTAGATTCACCCATTGGAAAAGGTTTGTTGGGTAAGAAGGTAGGTGATGTAGCCCAAGTTCAAATTCCTGCTGGTCTAATTGATTTTGAAATATTAGACATCAATCGATAGTGGCTACGATTTTTTCAAAGATTATTTCAGGAGAATTACCTTGTTATAAGGTAGCTGAAGATGAAAAGCACTTGGCGTTTTTTGACATACAGCCCATAGCAAAGGGTCATGTTTTGGTCATACCCAAGAAGGAGGTCGATTATTTTTGGGATTTGAGTCATGAAGATCTTTCAGAACTCATGAAATTCGCACAAATGGTCGCAAAAAAGTTGAAGTTGCAGTTTGATTGCAAAAAAGTGGGAGTAGCCATAATTGGTCTAGAGGTGGCTCATGCACATATTCATCTTGTTCCTCTAAATCATTTGGGTGATTTGGACTTTACGAAGGACCGACTTGTAATTGACCGAAGTGAATATCTGGATTGGTGTTCAAAATTATTTTAGTCTAATGTTTTTAAGCTTATTCACTTTTTTGGAGTATCTTTGTTGATAACTTTGGAAGGAGTCCGTTTTTAACGTAATATTCAATGAAAAGACAACTATTATTATTGTTCATGGCTTTCCTTGCCATGAATCTTTCTGCTCAAAACATTTTAACATCCCCATTTACCCTTGGTTTTTTGGGTGACGCCTCGGCAAACAATGCAGCTACCAATTGCGTCTACATTCAGAATGTTGGTGTAAGCAAAGTTCAATTTATTCAGGATTCGCCCCAGGCTATATATGTGAGTCAAGGTAATGATATCCCAGGAGAAGTCAAATTGACGGATGCCACGGGTACGGATTATTTGATTCCCGGATTTATCAAATGGCGGGCGCCAAGTGGTAACAGTCCATCAACAATGGTTTTTAAACCAAATACAGGAGTTAACCAGAATGTTGTAATATTGAACAACGGGCAGAATCAGGTCTACAACATAAGTCCGGCTAAATATATTGGGTTGACTTTTTCGGGCCAAACGTTGAGTATCACTAATGGACAAGTTACAGGAAATTCAGCATCAATGCTCGATATCTTGAATCAATATGTTAGCGCTCTTGCAAAAGTTACAATTTCTAATCTGACAGTTGCTGAAGAGGATGGATCAGCAAATGTTCTTCTTTCTATTACTGGAGATTTGTCACAGGCAATGACTGTGGATTATTCTTTTATCAATGGAACTGCTTTAAATGGAAGTGATTTTATTGGAAATGCAAGCACTCTAAGTATTCCTATCGGTTCGTCATCAGCTTCAATTTCAGTGCCGATCATTGATAATTCAATTTTTGAATCCACTGAACAATTCAACCTTTATTTAACTAACCCGCAAAATGCAAGTATTTCTGGGGGAACATCAGTAGTTTCTATTTTGGATTCTGATTCAATGGTATACGGCTGTATGGATACCACAGCTTGTAATTTTAATCCGTGCGCTTTTCAGGACAATGGAACATGTACTTACCCCAATGCAGAAACTTGTAACGGACTCGATGATGACTGTGATGGTAATATAGATAATGGTTTTAGTTTAAATACTTATTACGCTGATCAAGATGCAGATAACTATGGAAATTCTAACTCCCCTATTCTTGCATGTGTCGCAGGTCCAGGAATGGTTGCTGTGGGTGGTGATTGTGATGATGGTGATGCTAATTTAAATCCAGGAGTCGCAGAAATTTGTAATAATGTTGACGATGATTGTGACGGCGTTGTAGACAATGGGTTTGATTTAGATAATGATTCGTGGACCACTTGTGAAGGAGATTGTAATGATAATGATCCCACAATTAACCCAGGAGTTCTTGAAGGTCCATTTCAAGCGGGTTCATGTGATTTTATTGATAACAACTGTGATGGTATTGTAGATGAATACTGGGACCAAGACCAAGATACTTATACAGTATGTGAAGGTGATTGTGATGACTTCAATGATCAAATTCATCCAGGAGTTGCTGAAGTATGTAACAACATCGATGACAACTGTAATGATGAGATCGATGAGAATTTGGAACAATATCCAGTATACACGGATGCAGATGGCGATGGATACGGAGTAGATACAGGAA
>JACCDJ010364455.1_pt1 | contig 13708 bp, 13 predicted proteins | sample 7444481 | NCBI WGS metagenome assembly JACCDJ01 (sample SAMN15323435, study PRJNA562643) | freshwater metagenome | isolation source: river surface water | place: USA:Blue River Watershed | collected 2017-08-15 | reverse complement strand
GAACTACATCAGAGACCAATCGCACCACCAAGTAGATCTTGTGCAACAACGCTTCGCTTGGTTCAAACAGAAGTAGTGACCGAAGGTCACAGGAGAGAAGCCCCCAGCGTTAGCTGGGGGTTTTCACTCCTCATCACCCTCCATACGACCATCTTGTTGCATCTTGAAGATGATGTTAGTGGCTCGGGTTATGTTGTCAGGTGTGGTATTCATGTTTACTTAATCATAATGGTGCGCCTTCGGTGAAACATCGAGCGGTCTTTGTATCGCTTTGCCTGCGGATAGTGCTCCTTGTATCTCCTCACTCAATTCATCAAGAACATTCTTCTTGCTACCTAGCATATTTATCTTACTCGTGACCTTCTTCCCCGTCCTTTTCTCGATATCTTTGCGAGTACGACCAGCGACTCCACCACCTTCAGCCGCATCAGTGCTCAATTCTTGCAGATCCTTCGAATCACGAGTCTGAGTGAGTTCTGTTGTGGTCGCTTCACCGAGCATGGTGAGGATGAGTTCCATATCACCCATGTGGTCACGGAGGTTGTTGTCACGGTCGAGATTTTTGAAGTACTTATACTCCTTTGCCGTCATCTCAAAAGTACCCTTATATATCTCGTCAGTGAGAATGGCAAACTCATTACTCGCTTTGACGCCACGGTTCTTCCACTCATCCGTGAGTGTATTCCTGACATTGATGCCACGCAGACGCTTATCGATCCAACTTTTCGGATATCCTTTGCGCTCATAGAGCCCCTTGGCGCGGTTCATGGCAAGTTCGGGATCTTTGATTTCTGCGACTCGCTCGCCACCCACCTGTGCCAACCAGAGTTTGAAAGGCTCAGCTTTTGGTGATGAGATGGATTGAATGATACGAAAAATACCACCTAGGTCTGCGCAGTTTACTTTTTGTCGTCCACCTTTGGTGGGGATTGAAAGGGGGGTGGCAATTTGCCCCCACCCTTTACTCAATTCCGGGTCTCTTCGTCTCATATCTTTAATATATCCAGCAGGTTGAATAGAATCAGTTAGGACTTTTACCGCATCTTCTATAGCAAAGAACCACCTATTTTGATGCCAAGTTCTGCGTACTTCTTCGGATTCAAAAATGACTACTTTATTGTTTGTACCCATATGTTGTTATTGATTACGCTAATAATTTATTAAGTGAGATCGTGCAATTATCACAATTGTATCACCCGAAAAAATCCTGAGAACTTCCGTCCTCAGGATTTTCGTTTCACCATGTGATTTTTCCTACCTCTTCCCCATTCTGAGGAGATACTTACCTGATCCCACGTCGAGATCCATGAAGTGATCACTCACCTCGATGAGCTTCGCAGATGTAGATTTGCCGAATGAGACAACCTCAACCTGGCATCCCTGATTCATCTGGAGATATTCGACGAGTGGGCAGAAATCGCCGTCACCAGTGATGAGGATGACTGCATCGAGCTTCGGTGAGAGTTTGACTGCGTCGATAGCCATACCGACATCCCAGTCTGCCTTCTTGGCGCCCGAGCTGAAGATTTGGAGGTCTTTGACCTTGGTTTCGATACCCATTTTTTCGAGGGCCTCGAAGAAGCCTGTCTCCTCACCAGATTCGGTGGCGATGACGTAGGCGACTGCACGGACGAGCTTGCGACCATCGAGTGCTTCTTTGACGATCGCACCAAAGTTGACCTTCGAATGATAGAGATTGCGACCGCTATGATAGAGATTCTGAGCATCGATGAATATACCGACGCGCTGTTCTTTGTGTTTTATGACTGACATATAAAAAAGTTCAAAGTTTAAAGTGCAAAATGCAAAGTTAAACTCAAAACAGGGTTAACTAAATATTAAAATGTGTAACTACTGATTAGTATAACAAGAAACGCCTTGCGGCGCTCTGTGTTACTTCTTGAGGTCGAGCTTCTTCAAAACTGCCGAGTAGCGGCGAGGATGATTCTTTTTGAGATAGACGAGATGCGTCTGGCGATCAGCGACCATACCGAGGAGGCCACGGCGAGAATGGTTGTCTTTCTTGTGTTTCTTGAGGTGATCGGTGAGTTCTGCGATCCTCTTGCTCAAAAGAGCGACCTGGACCTCTGCTGAGCCAGTATCTTTGTCATGGACGGCGACATCCTTGATAATCTTGGTCTTTTGTCGTGTAGTTAACATTGCCTATATATAGTAGCATGAATGGGGTCAGAGTGCAACTTTTTGTATTAAAAACCGCGTCACAGTTTTAGAGGAAAAGTGACGCGGTGGTTATGGTGTTTATCGACTAGCCTTCACTACGACAGAAGGTTCCGAGTAGTTCGAAGTTCCTTTCCGACCTTATTCAGGTCAAATTTTGGGCTACTATGTAGTCGCCGTCGGTGTGGCTCAATGGCCGTAATAATTGCCATCCGACTCGCGGCCGCACATGGCGCCGGGGAAGTTGTGATTTTGCTCAGGTTTATTCGCCGAAAAGTTGAAATTACGGGTGTTCGGAGGACTGTTCATAACGGGCGCTTTCCTTTCTTTGTTCAGTGTTTTGGGCCGTTTTCGCCTTGTACATGCCACACGGCACATACATTGAATAACCTTCACATCTCCCTTTTCGGGAAAACATCTCTATGTAAAGATCATCAATTCGTTATATAGTATAGCATACCTAAATTTTTTGTCAAGCACCCTGTCAGATGATTTCAAGATGGTGCATTTTGGCCTTATTTTGAGCCATAAAATGAGCATGAATAGAATACTTGTTCTGTGGTGACAATTGCTAAATATCGTCCATGCTACAATAGAACCATGTCGCATAATATCAAGAACCTCAAACAAGAATTCCTTGAATATATAGAAATTGAGAAGGGTCGCTCCATGAAAACTGTGCGAAACTACGACTTTTTCATCACTAAATTCCTCAATCAGGCCAAAATCAAGTCTCCTGAGGACATTACGCTCGAGAAAGTCCGTGAATTCCGCCTTTGGCTCAATCGCCAGCCTGGATTCAGGACGAGGGTCGAAGTTCGTACTCTCAAGAAGAATACGCAGAACTATCACCTCATTGCCCTACGCATATTCCTGAAATATATGGCTCGAAAGGGCATCAAGACCCTCTCTCCTGAGATGATCGAGCTTGCCAAGGTCGGCCACCGCCAGATCGATCTCATCACCCCTGATGAATTGCGCCGTCTCCTCGATGCACCTGACGGTGACTCGCCTGCTTCATTGCGTGATCGTGCCATTCTTGAGCTCCTGTTCTCTACAGGTTTGCGTGTCGCTGAGCTCTGTTCCCTTACCCGCGATATAGACCTCACTGCGGATGAATTCCCTATTCGCGGCAAGGGTGACAAGGTTCGTCCTGTCTTCCTCTCCCCTGATGCAAAGGTTGCTCTCAAGAAGTATCTCGATGCGCGCCAAGATATGGGCGATGCTTTGTTTGTCGAGATTAGTGAGCGGACGCTCAAGTCTGGCGGCTCGAAGGGCAAAAAGGGTGGCGATAACAGTAAAGGTTCAAAAAACGACCTCGATCCTGGTGACAAGCCGCTCACCACTCGTTCCATCGAGCGCATCGTCAAGAAATACGCCATCAAAGCAGGAATATCAAAGAGGGTGACTCCACACGTCATCAGGCATTGTTTTGCCACAGATCTTCTCGGCAACGGTGCGGACATTCGTTCAGTACAGATGCTGCTCGGCCATGCGGATATAAGCACCACGCAGGTGTATACGCATGTGACGGATAGTGAGCTCAAGAGGATACATAAACAGTTTCACGGAAGGAGGAGGTAGGGTGAACATTTATGAAACAGAATAAAATACCGAAATTTCACAGAAGGGAGTGTGGCAGGGAATTTTTTCTGGGAAACAAAAAGGAGCATTTTTAGTGGAAAATGCTCCGAAACCTAAAGTATTTGCGGGTTATTACTCCCGTTTTTTAGGACCTTCGACCAAGTGCTTAAGCACCTGACCCCAATCCTTTGCTTCACCAGTACCATTCTCCGTGAATGGAGTATGTATGAAGAGAGCTTTAGCCCCATTGATCTCGAACAGAGATTCGTAGCCAGAGTAGTATGCACTACCTAGTTTATCGAGGGCAGCACTCAAGGCGCCCTTGTGGTGATTGGTATCCGTTACCATTGCCACATATTTTGCGCCGACTTGGCAGGCGCGGAGGGCAAGCACGAATCCATAAGCGATTTGCTCTTTGTGGTTGAACACTCCCGGGGCGAGCGTGTCGCTGTCCATAGGCATCATCATATCGACAAGTACGGCGTCGAAGTCTGGGCGGTTGCGAGCCCGCTCCTGAAGATCGTTCTCAACCTTTTGCCAGGCTGATTTTATGGCATCGGATGATCCGTGCGGATATTGTCCGTGGCCTACTTGAGCGGCAAGCTTCTTGACAAGAATGTAGTCGACGCTTGTGCTCAAGGCTTTAACACCTTTTGCATAAGAATCGACGATGACCACTTCGTGGCCAATCAGGGTTCTGATAGCCGAATCACGATGGACCTGTTTGTCTTCAATGACGAGTATTTTCATACATTGTGGGAGTTGTCCGAATGAATGTTCAAAGGCACATTCGAGCCGTTGGTTTGGGAAAGAGCTTTCTGTTTTCGGTCCTTTCGGACCATCATCAGTCGAGATACACATCTCGAGAACAGAGAGATGATTTGCATCATCTCAACAGTTTCCGCTCGTCAGGCGCCCTGGAGTTTCACCAGAGAATTACGGGAGTTTTGAGACATCCATGGTCTGCCTCCTAAGCTGCCTTTGCAGCTTCGACAGGACTTACTGCCACCACCGTCATCGGCGAGGGCGTCGCAACCGTCATAATGACCGGTTGGTGCGGCTTGGCAGACTGTTTCAAGGGTCTCGCGCTCGTGAAAGCGTCACCCCAGAAGCTCTTTGCCATCCGCTCGGCTCGCCACTCCTCACGGAGTTGTCGTGTTGGCACCAGCCGAGCTTTCACGCCTGCTGGTGCACTCTTCATGAGCAATGCTCCGCATGGTTTGTGAACAAGCTTCGGATGCGGGTTGCCATCCACGTAGAGCAGCCACTTGGCGCCCATGCTCCCAGTTTTCTTGCAGCCTTCACAGACATGCAGCTTGGGAGTTACTGTTTGGGTATCGGAGTTTTTCATAGTGAGCTGAGCTCCTATAAGATCAACTCACTATGAAAAACTCGTGTAAAGAACGGAATTCTATAGATCCACAACTTTCGTTATGAATCCAATTAAATGCTCATTTAAGGTTGAATGAGCGAACCGAAGCGAACCACCGTCATTCCATCGCCGGGTAGGCTCTGGAAGAAATGAGTTCGACCCACCCTTTGGCGGGATTCCACCGCACCGTCATTTCGACTCGAGCTGGCTGTCCATTCGAGAGGGGTGTGACCGCAGTTGCTGCGTGCACTCGGAAGTGCTCGGCGAGGTTGGTGGATGTTGTCTCCACTACCACTTGACCATTCGTTCCCTGCCCGACCACCATCCAATGATTGGTCGGAAAGTACGTCCGGTTGTACTGGCTTTTGTCGCTCATCGAGCTGATGTCACAGCCAGTGATGATGGTTACGATCGCCACGAGGACGACCCCAAGGAGGAGGATGTTCGTTTTCATTTGAAAGAGCTTTCTTGTTGTGTTCTGTTTCGTCCTTCACTTTGGCCCGAATGGCACAAAGGGACTCATCAGCACGAATTTGATTCGTGGACAGCGACTCACTCCAAGCTCTACCTTTTTGGAAGGATTTACGAGTGGAATGAATCGGAAGAGTGGTTCACATGAGTGGTTACCATAATCTGGGCGTCCCCAAACTACACCTGGTTTGCTTGACTGTTCGACGACTCATGAACAGCTTAAGCCTCTCAGTTTCCGATTGATGAATGTCTCTTAATGATTACAGAGATTGCATGGTTCCATCGATTTCAAGCAGGTCTCGATGCTCCACTAGTTCAATCGCCCCGTACGATTTTGTTGGTACGGGCGCTCGGATGTCTCTTCCACATCTGCGCACGGAATATTCGAAATGTTCAAATACTCGGTGCGCAGATGTTTTCTTGTAAAGAACTATGCAATGGCCTTCCCACACCTCATCAAGTCCGCAATTCTTGTGGACTTGAGAAAGGCGGGGACATTTTCAGGTCCCCTACCCTACACAAAGGCAATTGCATGCCAGGCTCACCATGTGTTCACGGTGACATTCACGCTCTGCTGTGACAAAGGTTAGAGCGATCCTTTGCTATACTGTCTCAGCTTAGCGCTTAATGACAGTGATAGTTCCATCGGTTTCAACGATGTAAGTCATAGTTCCTCCTTTCTTTGCTTAGGGTTGATTTTTTACAAAACTACTTACCTGTTACAGAGTATACACGGTACAAAATATCTGTCAAGTATTATTAACATTTTGTACCTTTAAATCCTGATTATACTATGTAAAATAAGGATATTTTGTAATTAACAAAGTTATTTAAATATGACATTTTGAATAATATTTTGACAAAATAAAAAATAGTTTTTCAATAAAATATTTCTGTCAAAACATAAAAAGTACCCAAAAATAGCAAAAATGGCTCTAAATAGTGATATTATGGCTCAATATAGCCCTATAATATGAAAAATGTCACAAAAACTTGACAAATCGAATTAATTTGCTATACTCGTGAGTGGATAGTAGGCTGGTGGTGGGCGTGAAATGTTAGAGCCCTTAAAACAGAGCCAACCAGTGAAACTCTCAAGACAAGGAGGACGCTATGAGCGACTAGCCGGGTGTAAGCGCCATCTCCTCGTGGACCCTCATAGGCACGAGGAGATGGCGTGGTAAGCCTAGAATATGGCGACGTCGGTTCCCCCTTGAAGATCAGAGATATTCTTGAGAATTGTTCGATGAAAGGAAGATAGTTATGGGTGACTAAAACCCCATGCATGATAAGTTCATTGTCATCCTCAGATCCATGGATGAAATACAAGTAGCGTCTAGTACGCTACTACTCGGTTCTCATCTGAACCAGGCGGCAATATAATTGATAGCCAATGTTTCAGTGAGAAGAAAACAGAGTGCCCATGTGCACGCTACCTTGGACAGTTTCGATCAAGGCAACTACCTAGTTGTTTCTGTAGCTTTGGTTGCTCACTTCGAAATCCGATCGAAACAAAAAACGCCCGGCCGTGACTAATAATCACGAGCCGGGCACTTTTATTGTTTGTTTACTGTTTCATTGAATCAAACAATGCATTTAGAATACTTCGGAGTGTATTTGCTAGGTCAGAACTTTTGATGAATATACCAGAGAGACGTTTACCGAGAATGCCGATACGGACACGATCTCCTGAGACGGATATGTCACAAAATATCGGATACTTTTTCTCATCAAGTTTGATACGTTCGGCTAATTCATCGGAAGGTCTAGTCCCTTTTGTCCAAGTGTAAATTGTTCTGCTCTTAATTTTTTTCTGGACTCGGGTATCAATAAATTTTTTTCGTTCATTCTCCGGAAATACCTCGTCAAGCAGATCTTTTGAATAGACTATATGTACATTATTTGAACCACCCTCACTTTCATCCTTGTATATGCTTTCATTGAGTGCAAATATACCCTCCTTTCCTTCGAAGTACTGTACTACTGGTTTCTCACCCTCCTCCCTCTGTACACTCTTGATTTGGGGAATGATATCCTTGAGCTTCTTCGCCTGTTCCTCGAGGAGGATCTTGCGCTGCTCGACATAGGTCTCAAGTCTTTCAGGTGGTTCTGCCTGATAATGAGTCTTCTTGCCGACTGTCGTCTCACTCACGAGTCCTTTCTTGGCAAGAGTCTCGAGAACTACATAGGTTGTCGAACGATTGAGTCCTGTCTTCTTGGACAGATCGAGCACAGAGCTATTGTCCACTGCGAGTAGCGCGAGATACAGGATGGATTCTTTTTCATTCAAGCCGATGTCTTGGAGATATTTTTCTAGCATATGACAATGGTAGCATTTATTACCGTAATTAAAAATTGACAACTCTATAATTTTGATGTAGTTTCACAGTAGATATGAATAATACAACTAGACCGATAGACGCTATATATGCCCGATTTGGCGTTCGTGGTGCACAGGAGCTCGATCGTTTCATCACAGGGATCGATCAAAGGCTTATGAAGAGTCGCGAGTGGGACTACAAAAATGAACAACTTATTAACAATGAGATCGTACACCTTCTCGAATCTCTCGATCGGGCAGGCATGAATGGTGACGAGGAATACTGGATCAATCAGATCATCTGGTTTTGGTATCACCATGCGATCAGTTGTGCAGTAGTCAAATACAAGGATAAACTCGCTGCGCAACAGTTTGCTCAGAAGGCTATTGAGTGGCAAGGTAAAATGGGTGACCATCCCAACAAGATTACCTGGTTGCTGTACCTCCTCGTCAATGATCGTCATGAAGAGGCCGAAGCTTGGGTCAAATCTCTGCCGACAGATCATCCTGAAAAAGACACCGCTGCCGGAACGATGGCGGAATACATGACGATGAATTCATTCGTCGATCTGAAATAAGTTCATCTCTTTTCACAAGAGTCCTCTCGGGGACTCTTTTTTACTGGAAATAAAAATCGGCACCTCAACTCTGAGGTGCCGAAGTGGACCCGTTGTCCTAGCCTTGGTACTTATTGCTTACGCTTGGTGCTTTTTCATACCGATAAAATAGTAGCATTTGTTGCTTAAACGTGCAAAAATTGCCCCATGCGAATCATCTCCTGGAATGTAAATGGCATTCGTGCTGTTATCAAGAAAGACGCCCTCCTCCCTTTCATCAAGGAATACAAACCAGACATCCTCTGTCTGCAAGAGACCAAGGCTCAGCAAGGTCAGGCAGAGATAGATTTGCCGGAATATACTGAATATTGGAACTCTGCGGTCAAAAAGGGCTATTCAGGCACCGCACTATTCACAAAGGTCAAACCGATCGCTGTGACGAACGACATTCCTGCTCATATCTGTGAAAAATATGGCCTTATCGCTGATGAATACGGTGATCCGAGGACCGAGGGTCGTGTGATTGCAGCTGAATTTGAAGATTTCTATGTCGTAACTGTCTATACGCCCAATGCAAAAGACGATTTGAGTCGCATTCCCCTACGTCATAAGCACTGGGATCCCGCATTTCTCGCCTATTGCAAGGAATTGGATGCAAAAAAGCCCGTTATCTTCTGTGGCGATCTCAATGTTGCGCATACTCCCGATGACCTTGCTCGTCCCAAGGAAAACGAGGGCTTGAAGGGATTCACTCTCGAGGAGCGCGAAGGATTCCAGAATTTTATAGACAACGGTTTCATCGACACCTTCCGTCTATTCCATAAAGGCAATGGTTTTTATACCTGGTGGTCACACTTCGGTTATTCTCGTGAACGCAATGTTGGGTGGAGGATAGACTATGTGTTGGTATCGAAAATTCTCGAAAAGAGGGTCAAAAAAGCCGAGATCTTGCCTGAGGTGATGGGGTCAGATCATTGTCCGGTGATGGTGGAGGTGTAATCCGCTCAAAAATTTCCCAAGGAATAGAAAAGCGGCCCATTACTGAGCCGCTTGTGTTTTGAATAGGATTATTCCTTAGTAGTTCCGCGAGTGACTACCATTACGATTAGTACAAGAGGAAGCATGCCTAGTGCAACAAATAAGTTACGCGCTGATCCAGCCTCTAGCCCATTGCACACAGATACGATACACATCACCATGGATGTTATTGGCACTAACCAAGCAGGAATGAGCCATAGCTTTGCACGGCGGTGTCCAGGAACATCGGTAAACCTCGGGTGTTTTGCCTGTTCGGCACGAAATGCTCGCAAGCTCGGTAGCAGTTCAATTCCGGGGCCAAATACGACAAACAGTGTCAACCATATTTCGGGCAAATAGAACATTTTCATAAACTCCCTTTTCGTTATTGTTAGAAACACTGCTGTGCCAAGTGGAAATATTCCCAACACAATACTCCTGACCAATCTATCGTGCCGGTTGAGCCAGTAACCTTCGAAGAAACTCTTCAGTCCGTAGGATCTAAGATCGTCTATAGTTTCACTCCAAGATATAAGTGCCCAAATCGTGAAGGAAAAGAATGGTAGTCCCAGAATCCCTATAAAAGCGACCGCGCCGCTCACGGCGTAAACTGTCTCAATGATTTCTTTCATACATTTTTTTTCAATGAATTGTTTCGAGCTAGCCGATCCCTTCCTAGGAATCTCACACTAGCTCACTGTTGACAGAATATCATAAATGTTGTTATCTGTAAATGTGTTGTCGAATCTCGACAACTAGAGTGAAAAGGCGTATACTTCAAGGCATATCACTAATCATTCCTGCTATGTTCACCAAGATCTTCGATGAGCTCGGTCTCTCTCCTCTCACGCAGAGGGTTTTCAACGAACTTGTTCAGGGTGGCCCCATGATCGCTCGACAACTTGCTGATAAAGCAGGAATGCCCCGTCCATCTGTCTATGACCACCTCAAAATACTCATGAATCATGGGTTGGTAGCTGAAAAGATGCAGGATGGCAAGAAAGTCTTCCATATCGACGATGTGAGGAACATAGAAGAGCTTATAGATAGCAAAATCAAGGCTTTGCAGAGTGAAAAGAAGAAATTTGGCGAATCACTCCCCTCTTTGTTGAAGAAAGTCGCTTCGTTGGAGCCGCAGATCAGATTTTATTCTGGAAAAGAGGGTGTGAAACAAGTATTGAGTCATATCATGCTCAATCAAAATATCGAAACCATGCTCATGTGGCCAATGAGTGAAATGATGAAGGTGCTTGGTCCAGAATATCTCGAGGAGCTCAATGAAAAGCGCATCAAGCGAAATATATACCTTCGTGCAGTCTGGCCAGAAGACAAGAAGCTCGATACCAAGAAGTTTCCGTATCTTGCGGGGGATGAAGATCACCTCCGAGAGCTCCGGTTCGCACCCAAAGGAATGACGTGGGATATGGGATATTGGATGTATGAGGACAAGGTAGCTTTCCTTTCATCAGGAAAGGAGGGTTTTGGCTTCGTGGTGCAAAGCAAGGATTTTAGCCATCTTATGAAGATTCAGTTCGAGGAGATATGGAAGATTTCTAGAAAATAAAATACCCTCGTATTTCTACGAGGGTTGAGGAACTTACAGCGCCATTACTCAGATAAAGCCTCCTCCAAGGTTTTTCTCCATTCGTCTAGGAACTGTTTACCGTCCTTTGCTTCACGTTTGCCATCTTTGTCTCTGAAAGGGGGTTTGATCTTGATTTCGGTGATTTTGTTGCCTCGGTAGTCCATCCCTTTAAAGGGTGTGACCCAGAGAACCTTTTCACTCGGCCGGGGAATGCCCCGAAGGCGCAAACCCTCACAGCATGGGCAGGCAAGAATGACGCAAAGGGTTCTTTTGTCATCTTTTCCCCTGAAAGACTCTGTAACTGCTCTGATGCCTGGAAGTTGGGATATTAAGGCATCCGCCAACTCCTCGCACGCCCAATCAAATGGACCTACGGACGATATCAGTATTTTCATAGTTCACCTCATTTTTTAGCTGACCTGTTTAAAATGATGTTATCATGATAACAACAAAAAGTCAATGCCTCCGTAATGGTTCAGTAGCTTGGAATTACCCTAGCTTTTTTATAAACCAATTGGATAATTCCACGGCTTTGTAACGGCCTAAAAAGTAAAAAACTCCCCTTTTCAACCTTTTTTGGACAAAAGAAAAGCCGCGTCATGCGGTTCAGATGGAAGCGCGTAACGCGGCTCGAACGATGGATGCGAAGAATGAAAGAACTTTGGTGAGCCACACAGGCTCGGGGATCAATGGTTGATCCTGGATTCAAGACCAGACGATTCCTGGGGTGACGGTGTGCATTGGATTCCTAAAGATAAGTGCTCTCCCGAAGGAGGCTAAGTTGTGTTTGAGGAAAGATGCACCGCCATTCGTGCCCTTCAGCAATTGAAGGTCGAATCAAAAATATTTCTTCGCTTCCGTCAATAGTGGAAGCCTACCCATGCTTTGTGTAAAGAACAGTAGCTTGTTTAGATCGCAGAAAAATAATACTGAACTTGTCGTGAACCTTGTTTAATTTTTCCGTATTATTTTTCTGCGATCACCTCGGATAACAAACTGATCTGGGATAATTATATGTCCGATAGAAATGTCTGTAAAGGACATATCTGTGGATAACTCAAATTCATGTCCTTTTGAGATATAAATCTCTACGCCACGCGGTGTCTCTTACGTATAATTTCAAGATCTTTTTCTTCAGCTTCACCTTTCTTCTCTTTTCCCTTTTCAGCAAGCTCCTTCAAGGCTTTTTCGGGCAAAGCCAATAGTGCAAGAGTCTTCTTCTCTAGGTATTCTTTAGTATTCAATTTCGGGTCCTCAAGCACTTCTTCCATAAGTGCATTAAGCACCATTCCGATCTTCGGACCGGCAGGAATTTGTGCGATTTCCATGATCCTTTTTCCATCAATGTTGAGCATGGTTACAGATATCGGATCACGTAGCGCCTCCTCAACCATAGACTTGTACTTCCTGAGTCGGTATGGATCAGCTTTTGGCCTCCCTGTACCGATACGGTCACAAATACGGAGGTTCATAAGGTCCCAAATGGTATCTTGACCCACATTTACAATCATGCGGCGCACTGCTGACAATGTAATGGTGCCAGTATCTGAGAAAAACATGTGCCAACGGACCATTTTAGTTACTTTTTCGACTGTTACACGTGAAAACTTCAATCTTTCGAGTATCTTTCGTGTTTCACGTGAACCAACTACCTCATGCCCGTAAAATGTCGGCTGAGATGTTCCACGTGAAACACGCCTCGTCTCAGGCTTGGAAATATCATGAAAAAGGGCCGAAAGTCGTATATCAAGGCTCCAATTCTCGTCTGCGGCATGCTGGAGACTACGCAAAAGGTGTTCCCAGACAGTAAAAGCGTGTGCCTGATTCTGTGTAACACCAATACTCCTTTCAAGCTCAGGAATGAAATACTTGAGTATTCCAACCTCCTGAAGGAGCTCAATTCCCCTCTTTGGGCTTGGAGACATGATTATTTTCACAAATTCGTCGCGGATACGTTCAGTCGAGACTTCTTGTATGGTGGCATGAAGTGACTTTATGGCCGAAAATGTATCCTCTTCTATTGTGAAACCAAGCTCCACAGCAAATCGTATGGCACGCATCATGCGTAAAGCGTCCTCATTGAAGCGATCCTGAGGCTTTCCTACGGTCCTGATAGATTTGTCCTTTATGTCAGCAAAACCACCGTATAGGTCAATTATGTCCTTTATAGCCCCATTGGACAACGACAGTGCGATCGCATTGACCGTGAAATCGCGTCGTTGAAGGTCGTCTTCTATTTTTTCGCTAAACTTGACCGAATCTGGGTGGCGGCGGTCTGAGTACCCTGATTCAAGGCGATATGGCGTAACTTCAACGTTTCTAAGCTTCGGGTCTTCGGTCGCCTCGTTTATGACTGCAACAGTACCAAAAGTGTTCTCATACACTGTTTTGACGAAAAGCGCCTGTATCTGGTCAGGCTTTGCATTCGTGGTGATATCCCAGTCTTTGGGAGTACGTCCCAAGAAGAGATCTCGAGCGCACCCACCGACGAGATACGCCTGAAAACCGGCCTTTTCGAGAGTTTCGACGATGGTCGTGATTTCCTGAGGTATAACGTTATTCCCTGCTATTTTTGAGGTCATACAAGGGTATATTATGTATAATTCTGGTTACCGTGCTTATAT
>JACCDJ010601941.1_pt1 | contig 13711 bp, 14 predicted proteins | sample 7444481 | NCBI WGS metagenome assembly JACCDJ01 (sample SAMN15323435, study PRJNA562643) | freshwater metagenome | isolation source: river surface water | place: USA:Blue River Watershed | collected 2017-08-15 | reverse complement strand
TGCAGAGCCAGAAGATCCGCTTGTTCCGGAAGATCCACTTTGACCTGAAGATCCGCTAGAACCTGAAGATCCGCTTGTTCCACTTGAACCAGAAGACCCACTTGTTCCTGAAGATCCACTAATTCCACTAGATCCTGAAGATCCGCTAGAACCTGAGGAGCCAGAAGAACCTGATGTTCCAGAAGAACCTGATGTTCCAGCTGATCCAGAAGAACCGCTAGAACCTGCAGAGCCTGAAGATCCACTTGTTCCGGAAGATCCACTTGTTCCAGTTGATCCCGAAGAACCACTTGAACCTGCAGAGCCTGAAGATCCACTTGTTCCCGAAGATCCAGTTTGGCCGGAAGAACCACTAGAACCTGAAGAACCACTTGTTCCAGTTGAACCTGAAGAACCACTAGAACCTGAAGAGCCAGAAGATCCAGATGTTCCGGTTGATCCAGAAGACCCACTAGATCCTGCAGAGCCCGAAGAACCTGATGTTCCGGAAGAACCACTTGTTCCAGAAGAACCAGAAGAACCACTAGATCCTGAAGAGCCGGAAGATCCACTTATTCCTGAAGAACCACTTGTTCCAGTTGATCCAGAAGAACCACTAGAACCTGCAGAGCCTGATGATCCTGATGTTCCACTAGATCCGCTTGTTCCAGAAGATCCTGAAGTTCCTGTTGATCCTGAAGAACCGCTAGAACCTGCAGAGCCTGAAGAACCTGATGTTCCTGAAGAACCTGATGTTCCTGAAGAGCCACTAGAACCTGCAGAGCCTGAAGATCCCGAGGATCCACTTGTTCCGGTTGAACCTGAAGATCCACTAGATCCTGCAGAGCCAGAAGATCCACTTGTTCCAGAAGATCCGGTTTGACCCGAAGAACCACTAGATCCGGAAGAGCCTGATGAACCACTTGTTCCGGAAGATCCACTTGTTCCTGTTGATCCCGAAGAACCACTAGAGCCCGAAGATCCACTCGTTCCGGATGATCCTGTTTGACCAGAAGAACCTGAAGAACCACTAGATCCAGAGGATCCTGATGAACCACTTGTTCCAGAAGATCCTGATGTTCCAGTTGAACCTGAGGAACCACTAGATCCGGAAGAGCCGGAAGATCCACTTGTTCCTGTTGATCCGGAAGAGCCAGCGGATCCAGAAGATCCTGATGTTCCGGTTGAACCTGAAGAACCGCTAGATCCAGAGGAGCCTGAAGATCCTGATGTTCCAGAAGATCCTGATGTTCCAGTTGAACCTGAAGAACCGCTAGATCCAGAGGAGCCTGAGGATCCGCTTGTCCCTGATGATCCATTTGATCCATTAACTCCGGATAATCCCGATGATCCGCTTGTACCTGAAGATCCTGAAGAACCGCTGGATCCTGAAGATCCTGAAGATCCGCTGATTCCAGAGGATCCACTAGATCCGGAAGAACCAGATGTTCCTGTTGATCCGGATGATCCGCTAGATCCTGATGTTCCAGAAGATCCGGTTTGACCTGAAGAACCTGAAGAACCACTAGATCCTGAAGATCCTGAAGATCCAGATGTTCCTGTTGATCCGCTAGACCCAGAAGATCCTGATGTTCCAGAAGATCCTGATGTTCCAGAAGAGCCAGATGTTCCAGAAGATCCTGATGTTCCAGAAGATCCTGTTGATCCCGCCGATCCGCTAGATCCAGAAGAGCCAGATGTTCCTGTTGATCCGCTAGATCCCGATGAACCAGATGATCCTGAAGTTCCAGAAGATCCGGTTTGGCCTGAAGAACCTGAAGAACCACTAGATCCCGAAGATCCACTTGTTCCCGAAGATCCACTTGATCCCGAAGATCCACTTGATCCGGTTGAACCTGAGGTACCGCTTGATCCTGCAGAGCCAGAAGATCCTGATGTTCCGGAAGAACCGGTTTGACCAGAAGAACCCGAAGAACCACTTGATCCGGATGATCCACTTGATCCTGAAGATCCTGAAGATCCGCTTGTTCCCGTTGATCCTGAAGATCCTGAAGATCCGGAAGAACCACTTAAACCCGATGATCCGCTAGATCCGGATGTTCCGCTAGATCCGGATGTTCCTGATGATCCACTAATTCCTGAAGAACCACTAGAACCCGATGTACCAGAAGCTCCAGATATTCCGCTTGTTCCCGAAGACCCAGTTGTTCCAGATGAACCGGAGGATCCAGTTGTTCCAGAAGATCCACTAGAGCCAGAGGATCCAGTTGTTCCAGAAGATCCGCTTGTTCCCGTCGACCCAGAAGAACCACTGGATCCAGAAGAACCACTGGATCCAGAAGAACCACTAGATCCAGTTAATCCGGAAGATCCGCTGGATCCTGAGGATCCGCTAGAACCTGCAGAGCCTGAAGATCCAGAAGATCCGCTTGTTCCGGTTGAACCCGAAGAACCACTGGAGCCTGAAGAACCACTAGATCCCGAAGATCCTGATGTTCCAGTCGATCCCGATGTTCCTGAAGATCCCGATGTTCCAGTCGATCCTGAAGATCCACTTGTTCCAGTTGAGCCTGAAGAACCACTAGATCCCGAAGATCCAGATGTTCCTGAGGATCCAGATGTTCCGGAGGATCCAGATGTTCCAGTCGATCCCGATGTTCCACTAGAACCTGCAGAGCCTGAGGATCCGGACGTTCCTGAAGATCCATTTTCTCCTGACGATCCGCTAGATCCTGAAGAACCGCTGGATCCACTTTCGCCAGATGAGCCGCTAGATCCAGATGAACCGCTATCACCAGATGAACCGCTAGAGCCAGATGAGCCACCAGATCCAGATGAGCCACTGCTTCCATCCTGTCCGGAAGAACCGCTAGATCCCGAAGATCCGCTAGATCCGCTTTCACCTGATGAACCGCTAGAGCCAGAAGTTCCACTTTCTCCAGATGATCCACTTGAGCCTGATGTTCCACTAGCTCCGCTGATTCCGGATGTTCCTGAAGATCCACCAGATCCCGAAGATCCGCTAGATCCGCTTTCACCTGATGAACCGCTAGAGCCAGAAGTTCCACTTTCTCCAGATGATCCACTAGATCCGGATGAACCGCTATCACCTGATGAACCGCTAGATCCTGATGAACCACTAGATCCACTTTCACCTGATGAACCACTAGATCCAGATGACGTGATTGCTGCAGTGGAAGATCCCCCACCAGAGCTTATTAGAATACCTGTAGTTTCTGTTATTTTTATATAGACTGGCTTTACTGGACCAGTTGCGGGTTTTATAGGAGATAAGTTATTAGTTCCGCTAACAGTATCTAAATATAGCACATCACCAGTAGCTCCGGTTAGTCCAGGTAAATCCGTAACATATCTACCTGAAGGCATTATTGTAAGATTTCCAGGTGAAGGTAAATTTCCACCCGAAACATAACCGATTAGTTTGTCTACCTGATTTTGATTGGCCGAATCAACTTTGATAAAAGTGGAATTGACAGAAAGATAAACTGGATCTCCACCCGTTAATCCTGTTGTGTTGTTACCTGGACTAATGTAGAAGTAGCTTTGATAGTAGTTTCTAAATCTAAATCTAGATTCAATATCATTAACCCAATATGTGTAATTAGGAAAAATCCCGCTCTGTGACTGAATAGGAGTAAGAATAGGAATTCCATTATTGTCTAGAGAAAATATTAAAGAAGGTGAATCCTCTAACGGACCGTTTGTTCCAATCTGATCCGGAGAAGTAAGAAGATTTAGAAGATCTGTGTCCTCTATAACCATTACAATGTTTTCAGTTCCTGAGGTGCTTATTATGCTTATTATTTTATAAGCAGATCCGTTTATCTGGCCTAACCACATTCCTGACTCTATGTCATTAACATCATAGAGATAAGGTGTTGGAGTATCTGGGTTAGAATGTTGTTGTGGATCAATATTTAAATCTACCTGCCATCTATAAGAAAATCCATGATATGCACTCCCTGGACTATTATAAGTAGAAACTACAGTACATCCACCGTTCTGAATAAATCCAGGCAGAAGCTTAGGAGGAAAAATTAAAGATCTATCAAAATCCATATCAATATCTACACTTTATTAAAGGGTTGCACCAAATGTCCAAATTATTTCAACGTTACCTGAAGTAGAAGCTCCTGTTTGAGCGCTATTTACGGTGTAAATTGTGAAAGCTGTATTAGCGGTATTGCTTGAAAGAGCAAACTGCGATACAGAGGTTCCGACTGGAGTTTTTACAAAGGTATTAGAACCATTAGTTGCGTGTGTTGCCAGTCCTATGACCTTCGTCCCTTCATTGTGAGTTATTGTTAAATCGTTTCCTGAATTAGAAAGAACGTAATTCCAATTTGGTCCGGTTAATGACTCTCCATCTGGACCTCTACTGGAGGTAAACGAGCTAAAGTTACCGCCACTTAAAGAAGCAGTAACAGAAAAATAAGGGGAATATAAAGGCGTTACGTAGGCATTTTTACCACTAGCGGTAACTTTAGAGCTTCTGAAATTTAATCCCGTTGCTCCTGTTATACCTACTCCACCTTCTCCAAAAACGTTGACTGAGGTAGAATTAGGACCTACTCCTGAAAGAGATATAGAGACAGTGTTTCCGGAGCTAACTGTTGTATCGAAATCGGTGGAAAAGTTTAGCACATTGGTAGGAGAAAGAACAGTAGCTCCGTTTTCTTTAACAATTAATCCTGCTCCTGTTACACCACCTGTCCAATATTCTAAATCGTTCCAGGGGGTTACTCCATCACCAATTTTTATATAACTGGTATTTGTTTCGTATCCTATCTCACCTTCTAAAAGTGTAGGGTTATTTAAAGCCCATTTAGCTGAAATATCTCTTCTTATCTGTATTCTAAAAGCCATTGCTTCCTATTTTTTTTAAATTCCACTTTTCCTAGCCGGAAATACTCCACCTACTACTGGACCTATAAACTGCTGGTTACTTCCGGAGTCTCCTCCGTCCAGAATATCATTAAAACTTTTGCCTAATGGATTCTGATTCCTGTAAAAATTACCTGATGATTTTACCTCAATAGACTCCTGAGAATCTGATTTCCTAACGTAATTTTTACCCGTTCCAACGAAGTAAAGTTGGTCCTGAGTTTGGCTATTGCTTCCGTCTATGATTCGGGAAGTCAAAGGCAATAAATTCAATTCATTGTTGTTAGCCACTTTTTATGGATTATTTATGCTATATATTCAAAAAGAAAACACTATCCCGTGGCAAAAAGAGGATAATGTACTATAGAATTTCCCTGTTATCCGGACCTATGGTTTTACCACTTACTTTTTGCTCCATTCTAATCCCAGCCTGCATTAAATTACCTCGGAATCTCTCTGTGGTGATATCTTTCTCCGGTAGATAAGTTTCTACCTGTATGGAAAATCCAAATTGAATATACTCTTGACTCTGATAGGTAAACTCAAATTGCTTATTGTTCTCATAAGACTCTGGAAATCCCACTTGTGCAGGGATCCTAAAACCCTCGTATTCGAAGCTAAATGGGTAAGTCTTATAGAATGTCTGGATAACGGATTGGTATATCTTAAACGAGTCTAAAACAGTGTCTATCTTCATCTGAACATTAAAGGTAACATTCAGCGGTATAGCATTAGTCATAGCGGAAAAGGCTCTCATCTCTCCCTTGAGATCCTCTTTGGTGAATGTCATCCGAGTAAACTTGTTGCCAAGACCACCAGTATTAATTTCAGATCCCTGATAAGTTACTATCCCTCTTGGTAAAACATCATAGTTTCCCTCTGCTAGAGGTTTATCGGTTTTGCAGTTTTGATATATGATAAAGAAATCTTGTAAAAAAGATTCGTCTCCGGTCATAGAATAAAAGAATGGTATAAAAACCTCTAGCACCTCCTGCTGATCGTTGATCTGAATATATCTTAACTTGTCATTAAGAGATCTTAATAGGGATGTTATTAATCCTCTGAGGAATACCTCATCCGTGTTATATTTTTCTAAAAATCCTGACATATTAGTTGGTTACTATTACAAAGTTAGTTTTGGTTTTAGTTGTTGATCCCGTAGCATTTGAAGCGGTTAGAATTACTGTGTAGCTTCCGGTTGTTCCGTAAGTAACAAGAGGATTCTGCTGAGTACTTCCAGTAGGAGAAGCTGATGGACCAAATTGCCAATACCATCCAGTAGGTGCAAATTGCCAAGGGGTATTGGGAGAGGTGTCTTTGAAAGAAACGGTTCCCCCGGGGACAATTGTAACCGAAGCTGTCGCCCCAGTCGAGCTAGCGAAGTTGGTATAAGGGGCAGCAGGTATAGGACCCTGCACGTTTACTATTCCGTCAGGGGTACTGTCGAAATCAGGGAATCCTAGCGGGATATTATCCAGTCTTCCCGGCGTTATCTGTTTTAATATGGCTATCTCCGCATATCTTATTTGTAAAGGAGTATTGGAGTCATTAATGTATGTAGGATGGGAAAATGATCCTTCCAGATACTGTTGTCGCGTCAAAGGTGTAATGTTACCTACCGGTACACCTAACATTTCTGCTACATTTTTCACTGTGGTCTGACTCAAAGTGAGAACCACAACAAAGGATTTTAAATGTTTACCTATGCTTACCGAGATGTCTCGATTATCATATTTAACAAAGAAGTATAGGAATAATTTAGGTACAGTTATTATAGGTTTGCCCTGAGGTGATATCTGGACATCATATTCCTGAGAAACATTAGGTCTTGGCTTCAAATATCCTATTCCTAAAGCTCCTACTCCGGAAGTATTAGGCACTATTGAGGTGGCAGGAAACCCCGACAATCCAGGTATTTTATTTTTAGCAGCTTCGGTTTCCTTATATTCTTGTCTAGGAGTTTTCTTAGCAGCATCTTTTATCTCATCCGGATTGGATAAAACTACTCTTTTCTTAATATACTTTTTAGGGAGTGGCAAGATCTTCTATTCTTTAGACTATATATTCACTAGAACTTATCTAAAGATATCGAAGAAAAATTATTTGTTTTTGACACTTCTAGCTTCCAATCGAATATTTCATGCGGCATCTGTGCATGGTTTATCACAAAGATGTTTAATCCCATCTCTCTAGAGTTCTTTTTTAATATCGAGAGTATGGAGGTCACACCTTCAGGATCAACAGAACTAAAAAGCTCATCAAGAAAAAGAAGATTTATAGTGGAGAATTTAAGCTTCATTAATTTCATGATAGCTATTAGAACCACAAAATCAACCTTTTTCATTTCACCAGTACTTAGAGTTTGTGTTGGTATCTCTATACCCATGTGGTATATGGTAGCTTTAAATTCCTCATCAAAGATAACTCTATAGTCAAGATTCAAAGCAACAAGGAGTTCTGAGATTTCTCCATTGAGTGAGGGTAAGATGGTTTTTATTGCCATTTGTTTTACCCCTTTCTCACCTAAAATGTCGTCCAAGGTTTTTAACCAATTTGATTTATCTACAACCTTAAATGATTCCTCGCTTAATTTGTCTTTTGTGTCGGTTAAGTTATTTATTATCTTTTCTAGCGATTTCAATTCACTCCCTGATTTTAAACTCTCAGTTCGCTTAATCTCTGATTGAATCTCCTTTATCTTTAGCTCTATCTTATTACCCTTCTCGGTGAGCTCTGATTTTCTAGTCTTTAAATCCGATTCAGTCTCTTTTATCTGAATTAAAGCTTCTTCACATTCAGTAATTCTTTCGCTTTTTTCTCCTCTCTTTTCTATTAAAGATAATTTCATATTCTCATGGAAAGGTCCAGAGAGATCCGCTTCACATGAAGGACACTTGTCAGATTCATATAATTTAAGTCTTCTCTCCAATTCCTGAAAAGCAGATCTTGTCTCTATTAGAAGTTTAGAAGAATCGTCACTTATTGTTTTTAGATTTAATTCCTCGGTTTTAAACTCCTCCACCTTGCTATTGTGTATCTTTTGGAGATCTATGAATTTAGTCAGTAAAGAGTTTAGATCAGCTATTTTTTCCTTAGATTGCTTTTCTATTTCTTCTATCAGCGTCTCCATTTCTTTATTTGACTCTGATATGCTGCTATCTATAGTTGATATTTTCCCTTGTATTACTACAAGACTGTCCTTAATTTTTTTACTTTCACCTTTGAGGACCTCCCTCATCTGGTTAAGTATATGGAAGCCGAATATTTTATCCACGATTGCTCTTTTATCCTGTGGACTCATTTTGATAAAAGATTTAAAGTCGTTGATGGAAAGAGATATCGTGTTATTAAACACATAATATGGTATACCTATTAGATCGTTACTTAAGTAATCTTGAACATTACTGTTTCCAGCCTGATCGTATAAGATTCCATTTATATGTAGGGTGAAAAGAGAAGGTTCTAATCCTCTTTCAACAGTTATAATTTTACCATTATTTTCAAATTCGATCTTGACCCAAGCGTGACCGTTTATTCTGTTTGGGATATCACCAAGTTTCTTTCCCTCGACTTTTCCATATAGTCCAAATGCTATCACCTGAGAGATTGAGGTTTTACCAGCTCCGTTTTCTCCAACAATCTGAAAAAGAGAAGCTTCGTCAGGAAATTCCAGAATCTGTTTCTTATTACCGTAGGAGGAGAAATTCTTCCATTCTATTTTTAAGATCCTCATGCTATTCTATTATCCTGTTCCTGTGTTACTACTATTTTATGAAGGCTTCCTAAGCTTCTCACTATTTTTTCTTTTGTTTCAGCATCGCAGTCCATACTCTCCACATAGTCCTTAATGAAATCTAACACATTGAATTGCTTGCCTTCAGATTCAATTACTTGATCGGATAGATTCGTTTGGTTAGGATCATAAGGGTGGAACTTAAGGGATCTCTGGCTGTTCACAAGATCGGTTAAGATATTTAGAGGAGCTTTTAAAGACATTAGTGGATCTATAAGCAAATCCACGAAGTTATTCCTAAAAAGAGGCTCCACCTCTTCTGGTGTCATTTCCAGTATATCGCTGAAAAGAAATTTCTTAAATCTAGGGGAGAAATCATTAATAAAAACGTGTTCCTCCATATTGGAAAGATCCAGTAAAGTTATGGATTTTTGGTTATCCATATCAGATCGGGTTAATTCATACGGGGAGCCAAGCATATTTATATTCCCGGTCTTCTGAGCATAGTGGATATGTCCAGAATAAACTTTAGAAAATTTAGAAAATTTATCCTGTGAAGCACCAGAATCAACACTAACAAACCTATTGAATTTAAGGCCTCTGATATCTGTATGACAACATAAGACGTCATGAGGTAGGGCACTTTCTAATGTTGATTCCTCTTCCTGATGATCTTTCCTCCATGGCATCATGAAGAATTCTCTATTATTCAAAGTTACAGAAACTGGATCCTCCAATATAGTTATTCCAGGAATCCATTTAATACTCTTCAGTGAATTTACCTCGTTTGTTGTTTTTCCCCAGATATCATGATTTCCTATAATAAAGTAAACCCCGTCAGTAAAAATATTGGAAAATTCCTCTGCTACAGATACTCCTAGATTCAAAACCTTTAGATTAATACTCTGTCTGGAATCAAAGAAATCACCTAAATGTATGAGTATATCTCCTGGTCTATAGTTCTTTCTTACTAGAGGAAAAAACCAATCGAAGAAATACTCTCTCATTTGATCTATCCACTCATTAGAATTGTTTCTTACACCTAAGTGAGTGTCAGTAATAAACCACACTCTTTTAGCCCCGGGGTTACGTCCAAGATGGGGAAATTCACTCATAGATAATTTAAAATAATCTTGTTATCTTCTTTTTAGACAAGATTTGGTATTTAGTTTCCAGCTCATTTATAATCATCTCCTTGTATTTTATTGGAGTTATCTCATAAGCCTTAACATAAGATATTTGGACATAGTCACAAATAGAAACAAACTTTTCAGAAAAACTATACTCAGTCTCATCAAGTTTTTCTAGCACTTCCTGAAATAGATGAGGAACCAAATCCTTAGGTATTTTCTTCTTATAGCTTAATGGAAACCACCTGGACGTCTGAAATGCTTCATATACAAGTTCCTCTAATCTTTTTCTGTGTAGATAATCTTCCTCGTCATAAGATTCACCAGCTAAAAGGCTGTCCTTATCTATACCAAAAGTATCCCCATATTCAGCATCCTTGGTTGGATTATTATGTGCTCCAAATATTTTATCACCTAATTGTTTTTTAGGTTCATTGTTATTTTCATCCATTCTCAATGAATTATTTTACTCCGTGTGCATTGGCACATTCGGATCTTCCGTTATTCTCATATAACGGTAATCAACTGAGAACACCTTGTAAGCATTTTTATAACCATCGTCCCGGTTTGCAAGAATCTTCAACTTGTATTCCTTATTTGCGTACATAATAGGATCTTGAATGATCCCGAACATACCATCAACAGTAGCAACCAATCCTGAAGATTCTGCTGCTGAATTAATACTTAAATCTGAAGCATCGAAATCTCCTTGTTTAGTTTGGGTTGCGGTTATTATTGACCAATTGTTACTCATGGCCATACCTCTTAAATCCTCGGCAATTTGCTTAATTTTCATGTAAGTGTTCTCTGAATTTGGATTTCTCCAGTTCTTCATAATGTTTATGTAATCAACCACAATCACCTTAAATTTAATCCCTTTATTTTCTTCAATCTTCTTTAAGTATCTTTCAACATCGTTAACTGATGCCTGAGAGGTTGGAAACTCTTTAATAAATAGCTGTCCAGGAACTCTCAAGTTATCATATGTAACCGAATTCAATTTCTTTTTTATTGCCGTTTCATCTTCGGCAGTATCATTATAGTCACCAACTGGGATTCCTAATATATTAGCTCCCATTCTTTTAACATACTTTCGATCTATCATCTCTAAAGAGATCACGGCAACGTTGTGACCACTTTTAACTGCTGATGCAGCTAAATTACCTAACCAGAGAGATTTACCTACTTTAGGCATACCCATAAAAACATATAGAGCTTTAGCAGAAAACCCACCACCAAGAACAGTATCTATAAAGGGATAACCAGTAGAGAATGTATTCTGCTTTAATTGTTTGTGATTATCAGGATTAAAGAAGTCAAGTCCTTCATCAAAGCTAAAATCTATATTATTCCTATCGACTATAATATTCTTAAAAGTGTCGATGACGTTTTTTATATTGTCGGATGAAACTGGGGTAGATTGTATGTACTTGAGTGCATCAACAGCGGATTTAGTTAAATTTTTATACTCAATAAAAAATTCCGTAGTTTCCCTTAACCAATCATCCTCGTATTTAGAAAGATCAATTTCATAGATTCCTCTGACTTCAGATGGTTGTACCTTGTCGCTCTCTCCTTTTATTTTAAAAGCTTCTACCAATTGATCACCAGTAGGCATCTCATGGTATTTGTCCCAAAATTCTTTAACTGCAGAAAAGATCTCTCCGAGATCCTCGTTTTTAAAAAAATCTTTTTTACATGTTTCTAAATAGGTAGAAGAGTCAATTACGTACCTTAAAATAATGTTCTCAGAGTGTGTTAAATCCATTTCCTTTAATTTTCCTAATTTTATTTAATTTCTATTCCAATAGCCATCTCCCCAATTACCCGATGTCCACCAGTCTTCCTTTAGATGGAATCCCTTGGGATTAAGTATTGAGTTGAGTTCATCCACGGTCGGGGAGTCTTTATATAGCTTATCAGAATTAATCTCACAGAAGATATGATCGATTTCATTTAAAGTTTCAAGTGATCCCTTTAAAACTTCCATTTCGAATCCCTGAACGTCTATAACTAAAACGTTGGCTTCTTTTATTCCAAAACTATCCAAAGTTCTTATTTCTAATTCTTCGGCTTCGTTAAACTTTATATGGGGGTATATTTCAGTGTGTTTCTGAGGTTGACTGAATGATGCACTCTGTCCCCCGTTTTCTGATTCCTTCCATATCTTTAATTTAGAATTTTCTGCACCTAAACCAAAATTATAGAAGTAATTGTTTTTTTTATCCTTTAGATTATCTAATAGAATTTTAAATATGTCTTCCTGCGGCTCAAACCAGTGAATAGGAACATCACTAAAAAAATGATCGTTATAATCCTGATATTCCTGACCCGCATGAGCTCCAACGTGTATAATCCCTCTTACGTTAGAGAAATCATATTTACTTCTATATTCGTCGAAACCTACTATCATAAGTAATAAGGATTTTCTTTAATTCTATACCATTTTTTATTTCCAGTCTTCTTTTCAGTTTCCTCTATGGTTCCGGATTGAATCATGGAAGAAATAACAGATCCGGTTTTTTCAGATCTCCAACTTTTTCCAAAAATAGAATTGAATGTCTGCTCACTAAAATCACCATTTGGTCTACCGTCCTTCATCAAATATAAACTAATTTCATATATGATGTCGTCGGGATTAGGATATTCAGGGAGAATTTTCCAGAGACCCATCAGATATTTAAACTTAATCTTGCTCGTTTTCATTAATAGAGGAATTATCCGCGCTAACTTCAAGATCATTTAAAAGATCGGAGTGATCGGTTAAATCTGGTAATTTAAATTTATCTCTAATTACATTTTCGTCTAATTGCTGAAGTACCTCTTTAGTAAACACGTCAGCGGTAAATAATTCGGTTGAAGCAACGGTTTTTCCTAAGTGTTTAACTGCCCATCTGGTAGAAGAGGCATTGGATTTAAACACCATTTCTTTCTTACCTGTCTCCGGATTCTTTACCTCCTCAAATTTACCTCTTTCGATTCCGCATGCGTCCCAGGAAACGTAATCCTGTAAACCAACATAAGGATTCATTCCGTGAGCAAAAGAGATGTGGAATTTAACTTGCTCGGGCACAGTAAATCTGCTTTTCTTAAGAGTCGAAGTAACGATGATTCCGGTCTTGGTTCCAGACCCATCTTTAAGTTGTGCCTTAGATAGGAACGAAACAACCGACATAGCAAAAATAGGTCCGTCCCCGCCCGAGCTCTCTTTCGTGGGCACGTACCCGCCTCCTGCGTACACGTGATTCGTGCAAATTAAAGGAATCTTAGCTGCAGTTAGATCCAGTGTGATAACTCGGAATAACTTTCTTAACTCCTTTGCTTTAGCTCCCATATCGGCAGCGTTATGACCTCTAACTGCATCATTTAATTCTTTATCGGTGCTTAACATACCAAGAGAATCTAAAACCATAAGTACCTTTGGTGTTTCTCCTGCAGACCTTGCCTTTTTAACAATATCCAAAACATTAGCGGTGAATGTCTGAAACTGGGAAACAGTCTGAATAGGTTGGTATCTTATTTTATTAGCATCGATACCAAATTTAAGAGCGCTGGTCTTATCAATTGCTCCTTCGGTATCACAGTAGATAACGTCATATCCAATTTTTTGTGCTTCCCTAACTACATTAAGGCAGAAGAACGATTTACCTGTTCCGGGATCACCCATAACACCAAATGATCTGCTATTCGGAACACCACCAAATAAAGTTCCCGATATCTGAGCGTTTAATAAATAATTGCCTGTTGGAATCCATTCATCAACTTCACTAAATGTATTTTCAGCTAGTAGTGAACCCGTCTCGAATCCTGAAATTTTGGATAGCTCCTTATCGAGTGCTGCGAAAGAGAAACCTCCTGAAGATGTTGTTTTAGCCATAATAAAAATCTTTACTGTTTATTATTCATACAGCAGAGAATTGGATATGTTTCCTTTTTATTTGGGTTTTGAAGTTTGGGCTCTTTAGATACTCTTAGATAATATCAACCCCGGGTCCCATTAGAT
>JACCDJ011423476.1_pt1 | contig 13767 bp, 11 predicted proteins | sample 7444481 | NCBI WGS metagenome assembly JACCDJ01 (sample SAMN15323435, study PRJNA562643) | freshwater metagenome | isolation source: river surface water | place: USA:Blue River Watershed | collected 2017-08-15 | reverse complement strand
GCGCTCAATCAGGTCATCGATTACCCGCGCGTGCGCGAGAGCCTCAAAGGGCAGTTCTCGGCGCAAATGGCCAAGAAGATGGGGGATCCGTCGGCCAATCCTCTGAGCGCACTGGGCAGCATGATCGGCATGGCTGTGGTCAATCCGATCGTGGATGCCCTCGTGCGGCCCGAGATGGTCATGCAGATGATGAAGGACGGTCAGGTCCAGACCGACAAGCCAGCGCCTGCGCCGACCGCTTCCCAGCCCGCGGGGGAGGGCAAGCCGCAATGGCGAGTCGAGCGCGAAGGCGTCGACCGCGTGATCGCGATTCCTCAGAAGGGGGCTTTGCCTGAGCCTGCCAACGGCGTGGGATTTGTCTTCGAGCGTTCAGGCTTCGTCAACTGGAAGCTCACCGAAATTCGCATCACCTTCGCGGACAGGTGAGCGTGTCGAAGAATTGGAGCGGGCGATGGGAATCGAACCCACGTTATTTGCTTGGGAAGCAAAAGTCCTACCATTGAACGACGCCCGCAAGGCGACGAGACTGCGGGCGCTATCTTAATCGACCGGCCTATGCCGGCGTGCGGCCTATTCAGGTCGTTCAGGCCCCGCCGGCGAGGGCTGAAAGCCACCTCCGCCTCCGCCTCCGCTGCCGCCGCGTCCGCCGAGCGTGCTGCCGGCCCCACCCGGGGCCGCCGCCATGCCACTGCTCACACGGTTCGATGCCGCTTCGGCCGTGCGGCTGAAGGCCTCGGCATTGAGTTCGCCCTGGCCGTACCAGCGCTGCACGATGCGCGAGGCGGTCTCGCGCCCGCCCAGCCCGAAGGCTAGCGCCAGCGCCAGGGCCACCGCGCCCACCACCGCCATGAAGAGGGTGTTCACCAACTCGGTGGCGATGCCGATCTGGTTGACCGCCACCACGATGGCAAAGGCCCAGACCAGAGTGGTGGCGACCTTGGCCAGAAACTGGGGATTGCCCAGCCCACCCTCGGCTGCAGCGCCGCGCACCAGGTTGCCCAGGGCCCGCGCGGCCAGGCCGCCGACCACCAGCACCACCAGCGCCACGATCGCATTGGGCAGCCACAACAGCAGCTGGCGCAGCACGTCGGACACCGCAGGCAAGCCTAGCGCGTCGAAGGCCACGACCAGCGCGATCAGGCGGATGAACCACTTGGCGATGGAGCCGATCATTCCCGCCGAATCGGTGTCGGCGCCCATCTTGCGCACGAAGTCGGCAAGGCCCGAGCGCTCGGACAGGTCGTTGAAGCGGATGGTGCGAAGCAGGGCCGCCACGCCTTTTTCCACCAGCGAGGCGACCAGCCAGCCGACCAGGAGGATGACCACGAAGCCCAGGATCTTGGGGACGGCCGAAAACAGCATGCCCATCGCCGTGGTCAGCGAGGACATGAGCGCGTCGCTCCATTCGGATACGGTGTCGTCCATGGGAAAGCTCCTGTCGGGGGATTGAAGTCCCCCACTTTCCCGTGGTCGTTGCGCGCCTCCCGTCGGCGCAGATGCGCGGCCGCTGTAGGACGACGCTCGGGGCGCTTATTTCAGGATGTCACCCAGGCACAGGTATTTCATCTCGAGGTATTCGTCCATGCCGTGGGCCGAGCCTTCGCGGCCCAGGCCCGACTGCTTGACGCCGCCAAAGGGCACATGCTCGGTGGCGATGACGCCGGCGTTGATACCGACCATGCCGTACTCCAGGGCCTCGGCCATGCGGAAGATGCGGCCCACGTCCCGGCTGTAGAAGTAGCTGGCTAGGCCGAACTCGGTGTTGTTCGCCGCAGCGATGGCTTCCTGCTCGGTCTTGAACTTGAAGATCGGGGCGAGCGGGCCGAAGGTCTCTTCGCGCGCGCAGAGCATGTCGCCCGTGGCGCCGGCGATCACCGTCGGCTCGAAGAACTGGCCCTTGAGCTTCTTGCCACCCACCGTGACCTTGCCGCCCTTGCTGACCGCGTCGGCCACGTGTCGCTCGACTTTCTCCACCGCAGCATCTTCGATCAGCGGGCCCTGCACCACGCCGTCTTCAAAGCCGTTGCCCACTTTGAGCGCCTTCACTTTGGCCGTGAACTTTTCGACGAAGCGGTCGTACACGCCTTCCTGCACGTAGATGCGGTTGGCACACACGCAGGTCTGGCCGGCGTTGCGGTACTTGCTGGCCAGGGCGCCCTCGACCGCCGAGTCGATGTCGGCGTCGTCAAACACGATGAAGGGTGCATTGCCACCCAGTTCCAGAGAGAGTTTCTTGACGGACGGTGCGCTTTGCGCCATCAGGATGCGGCCCACCTCGGTGCTGCCGGTGAAGCTGATGTGACGCACCGTGTCGCTGGCGCAGAACACCTTGCCCGCAGCGATGCTGTTGGCGCTGTCGGCGGTGAGCACGTTGAGCACGCCCGCCGGGATGCCGGCGCGAATCGCCAGTTCGGCCGCAGCCAGGGCGGTGAGCGGCGTGAGCTCGGCGGGCTTGATCACCACCGGGCAGCCAGCGGCCAGGGCCGGAGCGACCTTGCGGGTGATCATGGCCAGCGGGAAGTTCCAGGGCGTGATCGCGGCGCACACGCCGATCGGCTGGCGCAGCACCAAGAGGCGCCGGTTGTTGTCGAACTGGGGCAGGGTCTCGCCGTTGACCCGCTTGGCCTCTTCGGCATACCACTCGACGAAGCTCGCGCCGTAGACGACCTCGCCCTTGGCCTCGGGCAAGGGTTTGCCCTGTTCGGCGGTCATGAGGCGTCCCAGATCGTCCTGGTTGGCCAGGAGTAGCTCGTACCACTTGCGCAAAAGGACGCTGCGCTCTTTGCCCGTCTTGGCTCTCCAGGCCGGCCAGGCGGCATCGGCGGCGGCAATCGCGGCTTCGGCCTCGGCCGGGCCCAGATTGGCCACGTCGGCCAGCTTGGCGCCGGTGGCGGGGTCATGCACGTCAAAGCGCGAGGCGCCCTGGACCCACTGGCCGTTGATCAAGGCATCGGTCTTGAGCAGGGTGGGGTCGTTCAGGAGAGAAAGGGGGGAGGTTTTCATGTCCATGGGGTGTCTCCTTGAAGGTGTTTGAGCGGGATTTTGCCCGTGTGGGGCCACCCTTGCCCGGCTGGGGTGGCCTCCAGGGGGTAAACCTATAATTCCGGGCTTGGCCGAAGCAGCCCCGCCCCTTGCCGTGGCGGCTTGTTTTTCGAGCCGGTCGCAGCCTGTTTCGGGCCTGCGGCCGCCGCCCCCACACCTGCACACCATGAGCGCCTCCAAGACCACGCCCGCCATCTCCGTCGCCGACATTCGCAAGACCTTCCTGGATTTTTTCGCCGCGAAGGGCCACACGGTGGTCGAGTCCAGCCCGCTGGTGCCGGGCAACGACCCGACGCTGATGTTCACCAACTCGGGCATGGTGCAGTTCAAGGACGTGTTCCTGGGCGCTGACAAACGCCCCTATGTGCGCGCGGCGTCGGTGCAGGCCTGCCTGCGCGCCGGCGGCAAGCACAACGAGCTGGAGAACGTGGGCTACGCCGCCCGCCACCACACCTTCTTCGAGATGCTGGGGAACTGGTCGTTCGGTGATTACTTCAAGCGTGAGTCGCTCAAATGGGCCTGGGAGCTGCTGACGCAGGTGTACAAGCTGCCCGCCGAGCGCCTGTGGGCCACCGTCTACATCGACGACGACGAGGCCTTTGACATCTGGACGAAGGAAATCGGCCTGCCGCCCGAGCGCGTGGTGCGCATTGGCGACAACAAGGGCGCCAAGTACGCCTCCGACAACTTCTGGATGATGGCCGACACCGGTCCCTGCGGTCCGTGCTCCGAGATCTTCTACGACCACGGCCCCGATGTGGCTGGTGGCCCCCCGGGCAGCCCCGAACAGGACGGCGACCGCTACATCGAGATCTGGAACAACGTGTTCATGCAGTTCGACATGCAGCCCGATGGCTCGCTGCGTCCGCTGCCCGCGCCCTGCGTGGATACCGGCATGGGCCTGGAGCGCCTGGCCGCCATCTTGCAGCATGTGCACAGCAACTACGAGATCGACCTCTTTGACACCCTGATCCGCGCCGCCGCGCGCGAGACCGGTTGCACCGACCTGGCCAACCCTTCGCTGCGTGTGATCGCCGACCATGTGCGCGCCACCGCCTTCCTGGTCTCGGACGGTGTGATCCCCTCCAACGAAGGCCGTGGCTACGTACAGCGACGTATCGTGCGCCGAGGCATTCGTCACGGCTACAAGCTGGGGCGCAAGGCGCCGTTCTTCCACAAGCTGGTGCCGGACCTGGTGGCCCTCATGGGCGAGGCCTACCCGCGCCTGAAGGCGAATGCGACGCGCATCACCGAGGTGCTCAAGGCCGAAGAGGAGCGCTTCTTCGAGACGCTGGAAAACGGCATGGACATCCTGGACGCTGCCCTCAAGGACGGCGCCAAGGTGCTGCCCGGCGAGGTGGCCTTCAAGCTGCACGACACCTACGGCTTCCCGCTGGACCTGTCGGCCGACGTGTGCCGCGAGCGGGGTGTGTCGGTCGATGAGTCGGGCTTTCAGGCCGCGATGGACAAGCAAAAGGCTGCGGGCCGTGCCGCCGGCAAATTCAAGATGGACCGCGCACTGGAGTACACCGGCGCGGCCAACGCCTTCGTGGGCTACGAGAAGCTCGAGGCGCCGGCGAAGGTCGTGGCCCTGTACGTGGACGGCACCCCGGTGGCGCAGATGAAGACCGGCCAGGTGGGCGTGGTGGTGCTCGATACCACCCCCTTCTACGCCGAAAGCGGCGGCCAGGTGGGTGATGCGGGTGCGATCGCCGTCGGCTCGGCCCGCTTTACGGTGGACGACACTCAGAAGATCAAGGCCGACGTCTTCGGTCACCACGGCACCCTGACCCAGGGCGCGATCTCGGTGGGCGACGCAGTGACCGCCCAGGTCGATATGGTGCGCCGCGCCGCGACCATGCGCAATCACTCGGTGACGCACCTGATGCACAAGGCCCTGCGCGAGGTGCTGGGCGACCACGTGCAGCAGAAAGGCTCGCTGGTCGACGCCGACAAGACGCGATTTGACTTCACACACAACGCGCCAGTCACGCCGGCCCAGGTGCGCGAGATCGAAGCCCGTGTGAACGCCGAGATCCTGGACAACCACGCGACGCAGGCGCGGGTGATGGATATCGAATCGGCCAAGGCCACCGGCGCCATGATGCTGTTTGGCGAGAAGTACGGCGAGACCGTGCGTGTGCTGGACATCGGCTCCAGCCGCGAGCTGTGCGGCGGCACGCACGTGCAGCGCACAGGCGACATCGGCCTGTTCAAGGTGGTGGGTGAATCCGGTGTGGCGGCAGGCGTGCGTCGTATCGAGGCGGTCACTGGTGTGAACGCGTTGGCCTACCTGCAACAGGTGGAGGCGATGGTCCAGGCTGCTGCTGCCTCCTTGAAGGCGCCCGCCGCCGAACTGCAATCGCGGATCGGGCAGGTGATGGAGCAGGTGCGCACGCTGGAAAAGGAAGTCGCCGCGCTCAAGGGCAAGCTGGCCTCCAGTCAGGGCGACGAGCTGATCGCGCAGGCCGTGGACGTCAAGGGCATGAAGGTGCTGGCGGCCACGCTGGTCGGCGCCGACGCCAAGACCCTGCGCGAGACGATGGACAAGCTCAAGGACAAGCTCAAGTCGGCGGCCATCGTGCTCGCAGCGGTGGACGGCGGCAAGGTGCAGATCGCTGCCGGCGTGACGGCCGACCGCATGGGGCAGGTCAAGGCCGGTGAACTCGCCAACTTCGTGGCACAGCAGGTCGGTGGCAAGGGCGGCGGCAAGCCGGACCTGGCGATGGCGGGCGGCACCGATGCCAGCGCGCTGCCGGCGGCCTTGAAGTCGGTGCAGGACTGGGTGGCGCAGCGGGCCTGAGGGCCGAGGACGCCGGACCTCCCGGCTTCCCGCCCATTCGCCGCGTTCACTCCCCCCGAAACTGCGGCGTGCGTTTTTCCTGGAAGGCCCGTCGGCCTTCTGCGAAGTCCTTGCTGGTGGACGTGAGCCGCTCGCGTTCGCGCATGGCCGCCAGGTCGTTGCGGCCACTGGAAATTTCATTGAGGGACTGCTTGGTCGCCTGCACCGCCAGCGGTGCGAGGGTGCAGATCTCGGCGGCCAGTGTGTCCACGCTGGCCTGCAGGGCCTCCTGCGTCGGAGCCAGTTCTTCGAAGGCGCCCAGCGCTTGCAGCTGCTGCGCGCTAAACGGGCGCGCGGTGAGGAAGGCGCGCTTGGCACCGGAGATACCCAATCGCGCCACGTAGCGTTGCAAACCACTCGGGTAGTAGTGCAGCCCCAGCGCCGTCGCGGGCATGCGCAGCTCCGTGCCCGCCAGGCCAATGCGCAGGTCGCAGGCCAGGGCGAAGTCGGTTGCCCCGCCATACACGCTGCCATTGAGTGCGCAGATCGTCACCGCGCGCAGGTGGGCCAAGGCATCGGCCACGCGCTCGAACAGACCGGGGTCGTGGTTCGCACCGTCGAAGTCGCCGATGTGGTAGCCCGCGCAGAACACCGGTCGAGGCTGTCCCTCGGTGTTGGCGGTGAGCACCACCACCCGCACCTGCGGGTCGGCGTCGAACCGCGCGAAAGCTTCCATCAGCGCATGCAAGTCTGCGTCTTCCAGCCGGTTGCGATGCGCGGGGCGGTTCAGGGTGATCGTGGCCACGCCGCCGACGAGGTTGATCCGGGGCGTGGACGGTGCGGCGGCGGCAGCGGTCATGCGTCGAGGGTGACCGCCGTCACTTCTTGTCAAAGCCGTAGATGGACATCGTGGTCTCGCCCGCCTGCAGGCGCTTGAGGATGGCGGCTTCGTCGGCCTCACGGGTCTGGCCCGCCGCGACGATCTCGGCGGCGCGCGCAGCAGGAATGGCCACGACGCCGTCGCCGTCCCCCACCACCAGGTCGCCCGCCTGCACCACGATCTCGCCCATCATCACCGGGTGGTTGATCCATCCGGTGGCGCCAAAGTCCTTGCCCGTGCCCTGAATGCACAGGCCACGCGCGAACACTGGAAAGCCGATCTCTCCGAGCAGCACGCCATCGCGCACGCAGCCGTCGATGACGAGGCCCGCCAGGCCGCGTACCTGCGCCATCGTGGTCATGATCTCGCCCCAGTAGCCATGCTCGTAGGCGCCGTTGCAATAGACCACCAGCACGTCTCCGGCCTGGGCCACGTCGAGTGCACGGTGCAGCCAGAGGTTGTCGCCCCCGGGGGAATGCACCGTCAGCGCCTGGCCCGCGAAGCGGAAATGCGGGGCCACCGGCTTGATGGCCGAGGGCAGGGCGCCGATCTTCTTGCCGGCCTCGTGCAAGGTGGCGGTGGGCAGTGCGGCCGCGGCCCGCACCAGGTCGGCCGACAGGCGCGGCACGTCCAGGCGGGTTGTGAGCTTGTCGTCGAAACGGGGAGACGTGCTCATTTCGCCTCCCGCGTCTGCAGCTGGTGGTACTTGAACTGCTTGCGCGCTTCATCGAGGCGCATGCCCTCACGTACGGCGCTGCGGATCTGATCCTCGGCGGCCTCGATGGCTTCGGCGGTATCCAGTACGCGGTCCTCGTGTTCCTTGGGGATGACGATCACGCCGTCGCAGTCGCCCTTGACGATATCGCCGGGCGCCACGCGCGCGTCGCCGATGTTCACGGGCACGCCGGTGGCCTCGACCTGCACGCGGTCCTTGCCGGTGCGCATCCAGTGGTCCTTGCTGAAGATCGGATAGCCCAGTGAGCGGCACAGGCGGGTGTCGCGGCACACGCCATCGATCAGGGTGCCGGCGATGCCGCGTCGGTACGCGATCTCGGTCAGGATGTCGCCCCAGACGGTGGCGTTGTCACGACCGCCGTTGTCCAAGACGATGACGCTGCCCGGGGGGACATCGTCGATGTAGTCGCCCACGGTGCCGGGCGGGTTGCCGGCGGGGCCATAGAGCAGGGTCCAGGCCCGGCCGGCCATGCGGAACTCGACGTCGCGCGGCTTGATGCGATAGCACTGGCCGGCGATGCCCAGTTTGTCTAGCGCGTCGCTGAGGGTGGCGGTGTCCATCTTCGCGGCGCGTTCGACGTTGCGGTCTTGGGGGGTCGTCATGTCGTCTCTTTCTTGAGCATGTTCTCGTAGTTGCCGCCCATCACCTCGGAGATGGGGGTGCCCGCCTGAATCGCCTTGGCCATGGCGGCTTCCTTGGCGACGATCATCTCGGCGGCCTCGAGCACGCGCTCGATGTCTGCCGGGGCGATGAAGATCACCGCGCTGCGGTCGGCGAGTACATAGTCGCCCGGATTCACCGTGACCTGACCACCGGCGTCGCGACCCGCGCCGATGGTCACCGGCACCTGCGTGCCCAGTTCGACCACGCGCCCGCGCGCGGTGCGCGAGGTCAGGCTGCGGCTGAAGACAGGGAATCGGTAGCCTATGGCTTCATCGACATCGCGCAGCGGGCCATCGGCCACCACGCCCTCGGTGCCGCGCACCTTGGCGCCCAGCGTGAGCAGGCCGCCCCAGCAGCCGGCTTCCACGCCGCTGCGTTGTTCGACCACGATCACATGGCCCGGGCCGGCATGGGCGATGGCGGTACACCCCAGGTGCACCGACGGGCCGGGTGGGGGTTGGCCGGGGCCGACCTTCATGGTCACGGCGCGGCCCGCGATGCGCCCGCCGCCCTGGTCGGGACCACTGCGTTGGGTGAGGCCAGTGACCACGCCGGGCAGGCCCAGCTTGTCCAGGGCGTCGGAGACCGCGCAGGCGTCGAGCCGGCGCAGGCGTTGGACGTAGGGATCGCTCATGAAATCAGGCTTTCAAGGATTCAGGGGTTCGACGGCGTTGGATTCGGCCAAGGAGGTTCAGTCCAGCACTTTCCAGTGCGCGAAGGCCAGACCCGTGCCGGTGAGGGCGGGCGTGCGGTAGCCGGGAATGTAGTCCACGTGCTCCAGGTCCAGGTCGCGGGCCATCTCGCCCACCACCAGCCAGTTGCGGATCTCGGAGCTGCCAGCCTGCAGGCGCTTGGGGTCGAAGGCCGCGAGCGCGGCGCTGTCCTTGCGGCGGATGGCGTCGATCACTTGCTGGTCCAGTTCTTCATCGACCACGAAGTGACTAAGCCCCCCCGAGGCGATCACGCCTACGCGCAGGTCCTGCGGCCACTGGGCCACCAGCTCGCGCAGGGCGCGGCCCAGGGCGACGCAGCGGCGCGGTGTGGGCTGGTTGGGTGGGTCGAAGGTGTTGAGGATCACGGGGATGACCGGGAGGGCGTGGTCCCCGAGCAGGCGGCGGTGCACAAACTGAAAGGCATGGCCCTCGGACTGCCCGGGTTCCAGGCCGTCCATCGCGGCGACGTCGAAGTCGCGGTCGCTCAGTTGGCGAATCAACCATTCGGCCAGGTCGGCCTTTACCGGGTACTCGCGGTCCTGGGTGGGTTCATGGCGCCACATGCGCGCGCTGTGAGTCCAGTGGTCGGTAGGCGAGGCGGGCGTCCGTGCGGTGTTGCGGATGGTGGGGCCGTAGAAGAGGGCGATGGCGGGGTTGTTGCTGGTGCGAAACAACTCGGTCTGGTCATCGCCCACGATCAACAGCACATCGAGGCGCGCTGCGCGTATGCGCTCACCCAGACGGTCCATCGCAGCCTGGGCAGCGTCGAAACGCTCACCCATTTTCTCGGGCGTGACCATGGCCTCGGTGCCCGAGGGCGCAGCAGCCATCAGGGCGTCGTAGTTCGTCTTGTTGCCCTGGCGGTCGTAGTAATGGGTGTTCTTGGTGTCGATGACACGAAAGCCATGCTGCCAGTCCTCGCGCTGCGAGACCAGCATGATGCTGTGAGAGGAGCCGAAGGCGGCGACGAGGCGGGCCATGGAGGGGTTTTCTCTGAGGTTCAGACGACGAAGCGTTCACGCCATTGTGCGATCTTCTCGGGGGGATAGCCCAGGCCCGAGAGGATGGCATCGGTCTGCGCGCCCTGCTCGGGGGCCGGGGTGAGCGGCCCCGCGTCACGCGGGTGCGCAGAAAACTGCATGGGCAATGCCACCACCGCCACATCGCCCAGCTCCGGGTGATGCAGGGGACGGGCCATGCCCAGGTGCTTGACCTGAGGGTCGTCGAACAGGCGGTCCACCGTGTGGATCGGGCCGCAGGGTACGCCGGCCTTCAGCAGGCGCTCGGTCCAGTCAGTGGTGGTGCGGGTCTTGAATCGCGCGCCCACGGCGGCATTCACCTGGTCGCGGTGCTTGACCCGCTCAGGGTCGGAGCCAAAGCCCGGTTCGTCGACCAGCTGCGGCGCCTCCAGGGCCTCGCACAGGCGCTTCCACATGGTCTGGCCAATGGCCGCAATGTTGATGTAGCCGTCCGAGGTGGCGAAGACGCCGGTGGGTACCGTGAGCGGATGCTCGTTGCCGTTGGCGGTAGGTACCTTGCTGTCGAACAGCCATTGCGCCGCCTGGAAATCCAGCATCGCGATCTGCGCCTCCAGCAGGGAGGTCTGCACCCACTGGCCTTCTCCGGTGGTCTCTCGCTCCAGGAGGGCGGCCATCACCGCCTGCGCGCAGAAATGGCCGGCGCACAGGTCGGCAATGGGGATGCCCACGCGCAGCGGGCCTTCGCCCGGCTTGCCGGTGACGCTCATGAGGCCCCCCATGCCCTGGGCGATGGAGTCGAAGCCGGGCCAGCCCGCGCTGGGGCCGTCCTGCCCGAAGCCGGAGATGCTGGCGTAGACCAGACGCGGATTGATCTTGCGCAGGTCCTCGGGGCCGATGCCCAGGCGGTATTTCACGTCGGGGCGGTAGTTCTCGATGAAGACGTCGGCCTGGCGCACCAGCGCGTGCAGGATTTCCAGACCCTCGGGCTCCTTCATGTTGAGGGTGAGGCTTTCCTTGTTGCGGTGCAGGTTCTCGTAGTCGGCGCGGTTGTGATCGCGCCCGCCGATCATGTCGTCGCCGCCCGGAGCGCCGGGCGGGATCTCCAGCTTGATCACGCGCGCGCCCAGGTCGGCGAAGGTGCGCACGGCCGAGGGGCCGGCACGCACGCGGGTGGCGTCCAGGACGGTGAAACGCGCGAGCGGGCCCTTGCGGGGGCCGGCGCCGGAGGCGGGGGTGGCGGTGGGCATGCGGGCGCTTTCCTCAGGCGGGCGTGAACATGGGCACCGCGTGGCCACCCTGCGAGGGTTTGAACACCACCCGCACCGGCTGGCCGATGCGTACGGCGGCGGGGTCGCAGTCGACGAGGTTGGTCATCATCGTCACGCCTTCGGCCAGGGTGACATAGGCCAGGGTGTAGGCGTCTTCGCCCTTGCCCAGGGTGCTGAAGGAGTAGACGGTGCCGGTGCCTGCAGCGTCGCGCCAGACGGTTTGGTCTGAGAGGCAGTGGGGGCAGATGTCGCGCGGGTAATGGTGGTATTGGCCGCAGGATTCGCACTGCTTGACCAGCAGGCGGCCTTCGTCGGCGGCCTGCCAGTAGGCCTGCGTCTCGGGCAGGGTGCGGGGGGCGGGAATCTTGCGCATGGTCAGAGCCTTTCCATGATCAGGGTGCCCGCGGTGTGGCGCGAAGCGAGCGCGCCGCCAATGCCGCTGGCCAGCGCCCAGGTGCAACCAGGCACCTGCACCGCAGGATGGGCCTCGCCACGCAGCTGGCGCACGGCCTCGATCACCTTGGTGACGCCGCCGCGGTTGGCCGGATGGTTGCTGCACAAGCCACCGCCGTCGGTGTTGAACGGCAGCTTGCCCGTGCCGGCGATCAGGTTGCCGTCGGCCACGAACCTGCCGCCTTCGCCCTTCTTGCAAAAGCCCAGATCTTCCAGCTGCATCAGCACGGTGATGGTGAAGCTGTCGTACAGCGACACGTACTGGATGTCGGCCGGCGTGATGCCCGCCTCGGCGAAGGCGCGCGGGCCCGACCAGGCAGCGGCCGACCAGGTGAGGTCGATCTGGCCGCCCATGCCATGCTTGGGGGCCTCACCGGTGCCGCGCACCATGACCACCGGGCGTTTGAGCTGGCGTGCGATCTCGGGACGCGCCACGATCAGCGCGCCACCGCCGTCGCTCATGACGCAGCAATCGAGCCGGTGCAGCGGATCACTCACCATCGGCGAGTTCACCACGTCGTCTACCGTCACCACGTTGCGCAGCATGGCGTGGGGGTTGTGCTGTGCGTGATGCGAGGCCGCCACCTTGATCCACGCCAGTTGCTCGGACGTGGTGCCGAACTCGTGCATATGGCGCTTGGCCACCATGGCGTAGAGGTTCTGCGTGGCCGGGCCATAGGGCAGCTCGAAGGCGAGCTCGGGCGCGTCGGGGTCGGGTGGGCGCAGGGCCAGGGGCGGCTTGGCGGGCTTGCCGTCGGCGCCGGCAGCGGCCGCCGCCGCGGCGGCCTTGGCCTGGGCTTCGGCCATCGCGGCGCGCGGGCGGCCGGCCAGGGTGATGAGGGCGATGTTGCAGCGTCCGGCGGCAATCGCCTCGGCAGCGTGCGCCACATGCAAGAGGGGCGCGGAGCCACCGCATTCGGTGGAGTCGACATGGCGCAGCTTCAGACCCAGATACTCGGCCACGGTGGCCGTGCCCAGGCCCGGCGCGTCGCCGGCGCAGAAGTAGCCGTCGATGTCGTCGCGGGTGAGGCCGGCGTCGGCCAGCGCGCCGCGCGCCACGTCGGCATGCAGACGCAGGACGGACTGGTCGGTGGCCAGGCGGGTCGGGTGCTCGTAGGCGCCGACGATGCAGGCGGTGCCGTTCAGGCTCATGGGGTCAGGTCTTTCCGTGGAATCAGTTCAGGTCGATGGCGACGGACTTGAGCTCGGTGTAGGCCTCGACGCCCTCACGCCCGTTCTCGCGGCCCCAGCCCGATTGCTTGTAGCCGCCAAAGGGCATGGCGAAGTCCGGCGCAGCGGCGGCATTCACTCGCACATTACCGGCCTGCAGCCGCCGCACCATCTGGTGGGCGATGCGCAGGTCGCGCGTCCAGATGCTGGCCGACAGGCCGTACTCGGTGTCGTTGCCCCGCGCGGCCAGCTGCTCCAGGCTGTCGTCGTCGAAGGTCTGGATGCACAGCACCGGCCCGAAGATTTCCTCGCGTACCGCGCGCATGTCGGGTCGGGTGTTGACCAGGAGGGTGGGTTGGACAAAGAAGCCCTCGCCGGTCACCGCTGCGCCGCCTGCGACGATCTGTGCGCCTTCCTCGCGGCCCGAGTCGATGTAGCCCAAAACGCGTTCGCGCTGGCGCTGCGAGATCAGCGGGCCGATCTCCACGCCGGGGGTGAGGCCGCTGCCCACACGCAGCTTGCCGGCGCGCTCGCACAGGCCCGCGATCACCCGGTCGGCCACGCTTCGGTGGATGAACAGGCGCGAGCCCGCGGCGCAGACCTGGCCGCTGTTGCTGAAGATGCCGCGCGCGGCGCCTTCGATGGCCCGTTCGAGGTCGGCGTCGGCAAAGATGAAGACCGGCGACTTGCCACCCAGCTCCAGGGCCACGCGTTTGAGGTTGCCGGCCGATGCAGCCACGATGGCCTTGCCCACCGCGGTGGAGCCGGTGAAGGCGATCTTGTCCACGCCCGGGTGTTCGGCCAGCGCCTGGCCTGCCTCATGGCCCAGGCCGGTGACGATATTGACCACGCCCGGCGGAAAGCCGGCTTCCAGCACCAGTTCGCCCAGACGCAGGGCGGTGAGCGGCGTGAGCTCGGCGGGCTTGAGGACCACGGTGCAGCCGGCCGCCAGCGCCGGAGCGACTTTGCCCACGGCCATGGCCAGCGGCACATTCCAGGGCACGATCAGGCCGACGACGCCGACCGGCTCGCGCAGGGTGTAGGCCTGCCAGTCGCCGGGCAGCGAGACAGCGCGCGTTT
>JACCDJ010958150.1_pt1 | contig 13769 bp, 29 predicted proteins | sample 7444481 | NCBI WGS metagenome assembly JACCDJ01 (sample SAMN15323435, study PRJNA562643) | freshwater metagenome | isolation source: river surface water | place: USA:Blue River Watershed | collected 2017-08-15 | reverse complement strand
TTCTTCTTTACTAAAAAAGCAGATATGCAAATGTTCATTGATGGTCTGTTGAAGTTATCTGAAAAAGAAGGTAAAGTAAACGTTGAAATCTCGTTAGGTTCTAATGGTACTTTGCAACTATATGATTTTGCCCCTAAAGTCATATATTTAAATGATAGAAAAGGAAAATACACAACTATTACAAAAGCTAAAGCAAAATCATTTGCGCTTGAAATGCAAAAACACGTTGATTTATTGCAATAATTAGAATTTGTTTATATAACAACATGGGGGTGCAATAATTGAAAATAAAATTAGATTGAACAAAGCGATTATCGGTAAATCAGTTATTCGCCCCCTTATTACTTTTAAAAATGGAACAGAATCAAAAGACTAAAATTGATACAACTACTATTAGTGGTTTTTCTCAAACAATTATTCGATACAAAAGCAGTATTGCTAAATTCTTGAATCCTAAGTACGGTATTACTCCCGAAGATTTTATCGAAACTTGTATTCGTGTTGTTCGTGAACAACCTAAATTGTTACAATGCGATGCAAAATCTTTGTTTGGTTCTATTTTGTTTTGTGCTGAAATAGGATTGAAACCGAATACTCCATTAGGACACGCATACATTTTACCATATAAAGGAAAAGCCAAATTTCAAATTGGATATAAAGGTCTTATTGAAATTATGTACCGTAATCCTAGAGTGAAGCAAATTACGGCTAGAGCAGTTTTTGAAAATGATAAATTTGAATATCATTATGGTTTAAGACCCGATTTAATACACGTTCCTGCAAGAAGTGAAAAGGGTAAATTGCAATGTGTTTATGCTTGTTGTCTGATTGATGATGAACCTGTATTTGTAGTTGTAGAAAAAGCCGAATTAGATGAGATTAAAAAAATATCTCCATCATTTACATCTGATTTATCACAATTAAGTGCGTATAATAATGGAACTGATGTTCATAATTGGATGGAAATTAAGGCAGGTGTAAAAGCATTGTCTAAATTAATTCCTACATCAAATAATATCGAAATGGCAAAGGCAGTTGAATACGATTCTCGTTTTGAAAGCGGAGCAATGGCATTAGTCGATATTCCCGATAATGAAAATGAAGTTGTAGAACCGAAATTAGTAGGTGGTGATTACAAGTCAAATAGAATAGAAAATGCTTTCAATATTGAAAATGATAAACAGAATTATTCATTGAAAATTGAACAAGCAAAACCTACTGAAATTATACCGAAAGAAATTATACCTAAAAAAATTGTTGAAGAAAAACAATTAAAAAATCCTGTGCAAAATATAAAAGTTGAAGATGTTTCAGTAGAAGATGATATTTCATTTGAATTGCCTATTGGTGATTCTATGGATGATGAAAATGATTCTATGGATGAAAACATTCAGTCTGATTTAGAATTTGATGATGATGATATTAAATTCGATTTCCCATCAAATGATGATGATGAAGAAGATGGTTGGGTTAGTACGGATGATGATGAAGATGAGGATTAATGAACGCAAAAGAATTTAACGAAAAGTTTTCCATTAAAGGTGGGAAAGTGATTAAAAAATCAAATGCATCTAAATTCAACAACAAGAAATCTGAAATTGGTGGACATAAATTCGATTCTACTAAAGAGAGTGAATTTTATGGTTCATTAATTTTAAAGAAAAGAACAGGACTTATTAAAGATTTTAAGATGCAAGTTAAGTTCGATATTGTGGTCAACAACATACATATAGCTAATTATTTTTTGGATTTCTTAGTAGAGAATAATGATGGTTCATTAGAATACATAGATATAAAGGGCAAAGACAAAAAAACTAATAAGTTTATAAAAACAAGTGTTTTTGCATTAAAAAAGAGATTAGTCGAAGCTATTTACGGAATTAAAATATCAATGATATGAGTTATAGAATAACGAATACGGAAAAATGGAAAGATGTTTGGTTCGCTGATTTATCTCCATATGCCAAATTATTATTCTTTTATTTTGTAGAAAATTGTGATAATGCAGGTTTTTTTGAAGTGAATAAGAAATTCATTTTATTCAATACAGGATTATCAGAAGAACAACTTACAAAAGCAGGTGCAGAATTAAAGAAGTCTTACATAAAAAGTAAAGATGGTACGAAGTTATGGTTTAGGAATTTCTTGAAATACCAACGTAAATTACCTTTGAATTTAGCCAACAATAGTCATAAGCCTATCATAGCATTGATTCAAGATAATCTTGCTGATGAAACTAAATTTAAGGGTAATACTGTAATCAGTTCGTTGTTACCAAACAATTTACAATTGACTAAAAAAAGAACCAAGAAAGAAGTTGTTGAAAAAAATGAAACATCTACTGAATCTACAGAAAAAAACTTGTTTAATAACGCTAGTCAATCCGAACAAATCAATTCATTTGAACAATCTGAAAAACCATCGAACACGGACAATCTAAAAAGATTTGTAAAGCCAATGGTAAGAGATATTTATGAATACATGGTAGAAAAAGAATTTGAATTTGCGAAACAAGAATCTCAAAGGTTTTACAATTTCTATGAATCTAATGGATGGAGAATTGGTAAAAATTCAATGAAAGATTGGAGAGCCACCGTTAGAAATTGGATGATTAATTTTTACGAAAGAAATAAAATATCAACTCCTAAATTATCCAAGTTGCAAGCAATTCAAAAAGCACATGAAGAAACAGAAAATGTTGATTGGAATGAAAAATACGGAAACACATTTGTAAAAGAGAATAAGAATGAGCAATTTAACTAAAACTACATCACATCAGTTGCCGAAAGAAGTAAGCAATTTATCTCGTCAAGTTTACAATGCAAATATCATGACGATGATTAGAGAAATAGATGATATGAACATTGTTGTAAATTCCATTCATCAATCAATTAATAAGTCTATTTTCGATAAAGGAGCAAATCTTGATGTTGATGAAATAAACATTTTAAAAACAACGGTAACAGAAGATATTTTATCTGATTTCAATACATTGACATTAGAAGATATTAATATATGCTTCAAAATGGGCGTTAGGGGCAGTTTAGGCGATTATTTTGGCATAAATGCAGTAACATACTATGGTTGGTTAAAGAAGTACAAAACAGAAATTATACCGCAAGTTTATAAAGAAGTTGGTAATTACATAAAACCAACTCTAATAGAAGAACCGAAAGTTGACCTAAAATCATACGATTTACATAAAATAAATACCATTTATGATGCTATCGTTTTATTCGATAAAGAATTGGTTTATTCTTTGAATGATATAGGTAACATTCATTACAACTTTTTAGACAGTCATAAGTGTTTCGATAAATTAAGCGAAAATATTTTGAATACACTTTGGGAAGAAGCAAAAAACAGTCTTATAAAGGATGTAAAAAGTAAAAATTATGAATTAATTAAAAGTGGTAAATACTATCATGTTTCCGATGTTCAAAAATTGATTCAAAAGATTGAATATGGTGAAAAAGATACAGAAGTGATGATAGATATTATTTATAAGAAAATGATATTAAAACATTTCATCAGCCACTTTCATGAATATTATTCAGACTTAGAAAAATTTAAAGATGATTTAACTGATAAAACTCATTTCAAATATGAAAAATAATTTAACAACGATTGGGAACAATATTAAAAAGCATCGAAAATTAGCTAATATTAGTCAAAAGCAACTTGCTGAAAAGATTGGAGTTAGTCACTTTTGGATTTCCAAATTAGAAAATGGTAAAAGAAATACAACTATAAACTTATTGATATTGATAAGTGACTGCTTAAATATTGAATTATCACAGTTGACTGAAAATTAAATATTTAACGAACACAAAAAAAACATAAAAAATCCCCTAATACAATCGTGTTAGGGGATGTTATTTATTTGCTATTGTTTGTTTACACCGCCAAACATAAAACGGATAATACAACACCGCCTACAATGGCAATCCATTTACCCCTACGATGCTTTTTAACATCTTTTTTTAGATTTGTTTTTTCATCTTCACAAATCCCAAGTAATAAATCCTTATCTTCTATTGTTTTTTTGTGCATGGCTACTTCATTTTCTAAATTGCTAATAATACCTGTTTGAGTATTATTTATTTTCTGCAATTCAGAAATAGTTTTTTTATCCTCTGATTGTAATTCTAAACATTCCTTCCGTTCCTCGTTCCATATTGCCATTTGCTTTGATTGATTGATAGTAAAGCAAACTACTGAATCTTCATCTAAAATAATTACTGATGGATATTCATTTTTCACTTGTGCGTTAAGTGAATTACACAAAATAACAACTACAAATAGACTAATTAAATTCTTCATTCCAATAATTTTTAATCCGTTGTGCATCCATATCATTAATATCTTTTTTGATATTGATATACTTGATTTTAATTTTGTTTTTTACTTTTTCAAGTGAATCTATTTTTTGATTCATCTTTTCAATCTGAATACGCTTGAAATTATTATCTTTTCTTAATTGATAAATTTGTTCATCACGTTTTTTAATTCTATCTTCAATTTCTTTTTTCATGTCTTTTTTAACTTTAGACAATTCTTTCTTCAACTGATAGTTTCTAGCTAGTTGATTCAATGAAAAGAAAACGAAAACAACTAATAACCACATTAATAAATTCAAACTTATTTTCTTATTTCTAAAGTCTTGATTTCTCATGATTAGTATTTTACATGATAGTGGTAACTACCTCGTTATTTGGCTTGGTAATTTTAAATTCAACTCGTCTGTTTTTTTCACGGTTCGCATCACTATCATTAGGAACAAGTGGTTTACTCTCTCCGAATCCTGTTGCAGTAATAGTTTGTGCATTTACTCCTTTTGAAACTAAATACTTTTTAACTTCTTCTGCACGTTTTTTAGACAAATTCATATTGTATTCATTAGAACCTTTATCATCAGTATGACCTTGTATTTCAATTGTCCAATTTTTAGCTTTTAAAAGCGTATCAGCCAAATTATCTAAATAAGGAAAACTATCCTTTTTAATATCCGCTTTACCAAATTCAAAATTTAAATTGTCGAATACATCAGATAACACTTCTTGTGTATTTTGGTCTTTATTTTCTTTTTTACCCTTGGGTTTTCGACTTCTCATCCAAAAGTATGTTCCTACTCCTGCAACTAAAATAATTGCCCCAACGATAAGAACCGTTTTTGTTTTTTTTGTTAATGCCATTTTTAATTTCTTGTAAATATTAATTTGAAAAGATATACCGCACCTAAAACGCCTAATCCCATACTTCCATAATAAAGTAATTTGTTGTCACGAAATTTCATTCCGCTTACATATCTTTTATGTATTCCGTATGGTAGTAATTTCCATTCATAAGCCTGCCCATCAGTTTTTTTCAACTCAAAAATCATATACTCATTATCCTTAATTTCGGATGGTATATTTTTCAAAGCATCATCAACTGAATCAAACATTTTGGATTCCAAATTTGTATAATCATTTGGGTCAATCCATGTTAATTTGATAGTACCTACTTTATATGGCAGTTCCTTTTCCATTTTATTTTTGTTTATAGACAATCATTCCTGTTTTTGTCTTGGTAGCAACATAAGTTTTACCATTATGTGTAAATGACTTAGCACCCTGTTTTCGTGCCTTGTTCATTTTTTTGAAGTATTCGTTCATAGCCATTTTTATTATTTTTTATTGGTTGTTTATTTATGTGATGGAAATTCATTTGGTCTAGTGTACTTGTAAAAAAACTGACGAATATAAATTCCTGTTGGATTTTTAAAATCAAGTACTATTTTGTAATCTTCCCCACCTACTCTTTCTTTCATTGATTTTTCTTGACCTAATGCTCTTTTGTCTGCTCCACCGCCTGCTGAACCAAAAGTCATAAAACCTATGTATGCTTTTCCATCTTTACTAGGCTCAACTTTTGCTTCCCACGTTACTTTATAATTTTTTGAATCAACATTAACTTTCAAATCAGTTACATCGGGATTAATTCCCTGTTTATATAATGTCATTAAGGCTTCTTTGATTTTAGTTGACATTCTACCACCAAAACCATCGGATTTTCTTCTTTCAAAACTATGCAAAGCATCTGCCCTATTTGGTACGTTTGAAGGAACTTGATATTCTCCTTTTACAATAATTGACATTTTCTTCCTTTTCCTTTTTATTAAGTATATAACTAACAAGGCAGTTGCGATTAAACTGCTAACACCTGCTAGAATGTATATTTTTTTTTTATCCACCTCTATTTATTCTTCACTACATAAAAAATTAAACCGATAGCAATTAAAGAAATCCCCCATATGTGTAATTGCTCTAACCTACGAACTCTTACTTCTATATTTTGAATCTCATTTTCCTGCATTATTTCAAATTTTTTATCTCTTTCAAATGTTTATAAGCACCTAATCCATAGAAAAAAAGCATAGCAATACTAACTAGAGTTGCTAGATTGACAATTTGTAACAATTGACTGTTTTTAAATTCCTCTAATTTCTTTTCTCTTAGTTCTTTTTCCATAATAATTACCATAATAATTGGTCGGCATACCAACCATTTGAATATATTCTTTTTCGGTCTTTTTTATGTCTTATTTTATATAGCTTTCTTCTCTCACTTGCAGTTCCTTTTGGAACTTTTCCTTTCTTCTCCAAAGCTAAATATGTTGGATAATCGTTATATCCAATACCACCTATACTTGCTAATTTTACTCCATTTTTATAAACATCAATTTTTTTACCTGCGGTTTTGCTAGGTCTTACATTGACACCTATTTTTTTGGCTTTTCGCTTAGTATATTCGGTAATTCTATACATAATTTAAGGTTTTGGCTTCACATCATCTGAACCTACCCATAATTTACACCAATGGTCTAATTCAATATTGCCTTGAATTTGAGAACAAATCAACTCTTTATTAACCCATCGCATAAAAGTAAATCGGCAATTACCACAGTTTTGCCCCCTGTATGGCTTTCCTTGATATTTACTATCTTTTTTAGTCATTTTATATGGGGGAGTACCCGAACCAAGCAACCAATAAAGCAAAGGCTTATTTTCCTTTACGGAGTTCGGCAATCTTCTAAACTCCATAATTGCTTTTTGTACATAACGATTTGCTTTTACACCTGCATTTGGGTATAAATAATCGTTATTTACATCTTTTGAACCAAAAAAATCTTCAAAAATATCCATTTGTTTTAATTATGCTCCACAACCGCAAAATTCAGAATAGTCAAAACGACTACGTTGTTCACGAATACCACCTTTTCTTGCACAACAAGTAGCACAATCTCCTGCACAATATCCTGTAGTACCATCAGCACAAGTACATCCACCTGCAAATTCAGAAGTATTACTTTGAGCCATTTTCAAATCATTTGATTTTTCACGTTTTTCAAGAACTTTATAAACAACAAAAGCCGTTGCCAATCCAATTCCTACGAACATTAAAGTGTTAGTTTTCATATTTTTTTGTTTTATTTTACTTTATTATTTTTATAAAATTAGGTAATTTATTATTTCTTTTCAAATAAATGTATGTTAGTGTTCCACCAATCGCTAAAACTGCAACAGAAACACCTACAATTAACCATAAATTTCTTTTAGATGGTTTTAGTATTTCTTTCCCACTAATTACTCTAGCTTTATTCTTATTTAGAAGATTTTTCCAAAATATATATGAACTATTTACTTTGTCTAATCCTTTTGTTCCACCGTTCACACTCTTTCTTGCCCTAGTAAAATCTCCATCATCTACCCAATCAAATGTGCTTTTTTTAGAACTACCTCTTTTTTCGTTCATGTATGCAACTGCAACATTGTAACTGTTTTCGGGTTTGAATATTGCTTCGGGATTATTTACCAAATCTACCCCTATTTTTTTACCGTACTTCTCGTAATTTTCTTTCCAAGTAATTTGAATTAATCCCCTACCGAAATAAGGTAAACCTCTTTTATCTTTTGGTTTTCCTGTACAATAATCCTGTTTACCCCCTTGTGTTGAACAATAATATCTTATTGCTGAATCACATGGTCTATCTTTGTATCTTACACCTGCTTTACCACAAACATAATCACTTTCCCAACGTTCTAATGAGTAGTCACTTTCAACTTTTGCGGTTGCTAGTAAATATGCTAAATGATTGATAGAATTAATGTTTTTGTCTTTCGATGCAAATTCTAATACTTTTCTTAAAGAATTAGGAAATTGTGTGCTTCCACCCTGTTTTTTATAATCAGAGAGTAAATTATCAATATTTACTTTTACTGCCACTATTTCTTATTCTTAATTACAACAAAAACACCACCATAATTCAAGGTATCTTTTGATTTATCTATTTTACCGTTTTTCAACGGATAATTCTTTTTGTTTACTGAATTGCTAATGTTACCACCTACACCTATTGCTCTATCTTCTTTAACTGCAACTATTAAATCACAATGCGATAAATAACCTGCTTTTGAATCATAAGTAACACCTTTTTGCCTTGGATAACAAACCAAATCTCCTACTTCAACTTTAACTTCATTAGGCTTATATCCTTTGAACTTTTTAGAATTGTTTTCTTTTCTGTTCTTAATTGCTTCGGTTATATATTGAGAATGTGATGCATTATATTTAAATTCATCTCCTGCACCTGCTTTTTTCATTAAGTATGATATAAATGCAGATGACCACGCTTCGTTAACGTAAAAATTATCGTTAGCTTTTATTCCTGCACCTTGCTCCCAATAATTTCGTAATCTTTGAATTGTATCTTGACTTCCTTCTTTTATTTTTCCAAAACCCCATGCTTCATGTTCTACGTTTGCTATATTAACCAACTTAGTTTTAAATGCAGTTGTTTTCGTTTTTTTCCTTGAAAGCAACCATAGCAAAGTCATGGTAGATATTCCTATTCCAACAAACAAAGACCATATTTTGAGTTCTTTTGTCATTTTTTAAGTAGCCTTAGTACATTCTTAATTAGAGAATGATTCATGTAGCCTGTAATAAATGCAAATACCTGTTTAGCCGAATTACCATCATCTAAAGTGATTCCAAGCATATTTGATAAGTTTTCAGACATCATTAGTAGTGCTATGATAGATAGCACAGACAAAATCATTCTAATCCAATTATCCACATCTGAAACAAAATATCCAAATGTAAGTGGCAAACTCTTGTTCTTTCTATTTAAAACATGAATTAAAATATGAATGACCATGCCTAAAAAGGCTAGTGTAACATATTCAAAAGTTAAATTGCTCATTTTGTATAGTCTTTATTCATTACTACTTTATCTTTTACCAAATTATAATCTGCAATATATGATTCATTATTCTGAATATTTTGGTAAATTACTTTGTTGTTTTCTTTGTCTAGTGATACTTTAAGCATAGTTCGACCTGTTTGACCAAATATTTCTTCATTTGGTTTACTCAAAACATCTATTTGATTAGCTTTTATATCTGTGATTTTATTAGGCATAGGGAATCCTGTCACATATTCATCTTTAGATGCGCCATAAAATGTAGTTCTTCCTTCATCTACAACAGGAATTGCTTCACCAACATCATTTTTATTTTGATTTGGCAAATAATAATACTTATATACTAAATATCCAACACCCCCAAGTAGTATTAGCTTGAACAAACTATTCATTTTTTTTCTTTTTGATTTCTTTAATCTCCAAGTATGTTTTGTATGTACTTAGACTATAATAAGTGATTATAGCTACTGATACAATCAAACTTATTTTACCTATTTTTTTTAGGTTTATTTTTTTTAGAAAATCTTCTGTCATTAGTATCTTATTTTAGCACCAAAATCTAGTGTTTGTTCATCAACAATATTACCATTATTATCTTTCACAATAAAAGTCATGATTTTACCTTTACTATCAAAAGATAAATTATAACGATTAGGATTATAAGTTGCCCCTGCGTTCATTCCACCCGTAGCACCTAGAGGAACTGTTCTTTTGTTTCTTCCAAATTTAATTACGGCAATGTTATTATTCCAATCTGTTTGTTCCAAATTTAGTGAAGGTTGTCTATTTCTAAAGAAAAACCAATACGTTCCAAACAAAGCCAATGGAACGGCAACACCCATGATTATTTTAGATTTTTTATCCATCTTTATAGATTTGAATTAATTATTTTGGCAATTTCAAAATGCATACCATCCATTCTAGTAAAATGACCGCCCCAATAGAATCCACATTCATTAGCAATAGGAACTAATTCACGAACACATCCTTTTTGCCCAATCATTGCAGGCTTTTTTCCAAGTCCGTTTTGAGGAACATTTATATCAAAAGCCGAACCCCAAGAATGGTTGCTTAATTGCGTTCTACTTCCACGAATAAATCTAGGGTAAAATGCTCCTGCAAATGATAATATTCTTGTATGTAGATTTTCTTTTTCAAAACGTTCAAACATTTTTACAAGTTGATATTCACATTCTTTATGCCACATCATAGCATTATATTTACCATTAGTTGCTTTTGATAAAGCAGGTAAATCAACTCTAACAATATTTTCTTTTGCCCAATTATCTGTTATGATTATACCTTCGGGATTTGCTTTTGTTGGATTTGGTTTAAAAGCGAATTTTCCAAAGAGTTTTTCTCGTTGAGAATTGCCTGTTATTGGTGAGAAATTAGGTTTTGGTGGTACATTATCATTGTTTGTAACCGAAGGGATGATTTCATTAAAGTGAAATCCTTTTTTTATTGCTTTTGAATATGTTGAATTACCAACAATTCCATCGCTTTTCAATCCATTTTTTTCTTGGAATTTTTTAGTGGCTAAATCAGTTGCATTTCCGAAATGATTATCTATTTGACCAAAATACAGTTTTTCTCCACGCAAGAACGTTTGCCAATCACCTACTAATTCAGATTTATCTCCTATTTTTATTACCTTATAACTCATTGTCTTTCTCTAATTATTGTTGTAACTGCGTTCTTTAACTCATGAATTACATCATCTTTACCTTCATTTCTAGCTTCCATACGAGCGAAATTAATTTGAATCTCATTGATAGATTTAAATATCATTTTCAAATCATCTTTCACTTCTCGCATATCTTCTTTTGATTGTGCTTCATGTTGAGCTTTTGCAACTAATTCACTTTCCAATCTTTCTTTTTGATAACTAAGGTCTTTTTTAATTTCTGCAATCGTTATTCTGATTGTTATATAAGAACCAAGTAATGTCACAACAAATGTTAGTAAAAGAGGTATATATTGAGTATATTCCATATTTAATATTTTATACAAAAATATAAAAATATAGAAATAAAATTCAATAAAAAAAGAAAGGTGCTACTATTTACAATTAAGCAAATAATAGCACCACATTTTATGTATTTGGGATTATCCTAAAATTTCACCTAAATCTATTTTTCTGTGTGGTTTTTTACCATTATAAATATAGATATTTGGTGTGCCTTTTTCATCAATTGCATAAACTCTAGCATTGATTTCTTGTGAATCAATTTCGTTTTCAACTGATATTCTTAAAAGAGAATTTTTAATTGTTTCAATAACAACATTTGCAAATACTACTTTAATTCCTAAAATCCTCGCCCATGTCAAATCACTCACTAATTCTTTGCCATTCATTACTGCACAATTTACTGTATTTTGTGCATCATTTAATTGCATTTTAATTCGTAAGTCTTTGAGGGAAATCTTGTCTTTTTTACTGATGGATGTTAATGCAGAACGCATAACTCCTTCGACTACTTCTTCATTTACCATCTTACTCTTTTTGATATTAAAGAGCAAATATAATTATCCAATTTAATAAATACAACTTATTTGAATTAATAATTCATTATGTTGTGTAAAGTGTCTTTGAAATAGAATGGTAATTTTCTTAAAGTAAACAAAGGTGTTTTCACATCAAATGTTCCTCTAACCGTTATGTTTGTTTTCTTTCTTCCCGATTCAGTAATAAGACCCGATAAATTATCCACCCCTAACTTCAAGGCTTCTTTGGTTGTAATATATATATTGGTTTGAATAATTGAAGTTCCATTACCATATACTTCGGTATCAATAGAAGAACCTACTTTACGAACAAATACATCATTTATAAAAACATCGTAAACTTGATTTTTGATAGTGAAATTTAAATCACTTGGATTTTTACAAACCCAATTCATAGTCAATGATATTTCTCTAAAATTTAAAGCATTAACATCGGTGTTTTTATAATTAAATGTCAATCCAATTAATTTTTTGACATTTTTAAATAAATAGTTTAAAGTGATTGCAGTAAGTACAATCAAACCAATCCCTAAACCTATTTTAATTTTTGCTTTTGTATCTAATACCATAATTTTATTTTTATCTAATTATTCGTATAAATCATAATAATTAGTAAACTACTGAAATATCTGCACTACTTGAAGAACAATCTATAGTAATTGCAGGATATGGTTTACCAACATCACCGAAAGAATATGCTTGACCTACATCAATAGTGACAGGTGTTAATGCAATAGCACCCTGACTTGAATTACCTTGAAAAGTAATTGCACTTGCACCTGTATTAATAATATCTATCGTTCTTGCTCCTTGTGGAATTACAAATACAGAACCACTTAGAGAACTTGTCAATACTGACCCTTCTGAAACATTCATCTTTATTTTTTTTACAAATCATTTAATAATCTACCTGCTTCAAACGCTTCACCGTTCATACCACTAAATGATGATTCTGTTTTTACCGATGTTGCAGAAACAGGTGTTGATGCAGGAGTTGGGCTTGTCACAGTAGGAGTAGGTCTTACCGTTACAGTTGGCGCAGGTGTAATTGTTGGTGATGTTGGACTTGTTACTGTTGGCGATGATGGAATTGTTGTAACAGGTGTAACATTCGTATTTGGTGCTAGTGTAGTTGTTGGAGTAGTTACAGTTGGTGAAGTTGGACTTGTAATTACAGGTGCAGTAGGTAAAATATTAATGCTAGTCGTTGGAATAGGTGTTACAGGCAAAGTGGTTTGAATTGGGGTTGGAATTGGCGCAATAAAACCACCGCCACCGCCACTTGTAGGCACGGATTTAGTTTCGATTTCACCATCTTCATTCATTACCTCAACGGTTTCATATTCCTCTCTTTTACAGAACATGAAATATGCAAGAACTCCTGCTCCTGCTCCTGCTAAAATCCATAGTAAATTTTTATTTTTCATGGCTTATTTTATTGTTCTGTTTGACTATTTTGTAATTCAGCAATTTTTTGCTTGTTTTTCCATCTATTACACAAGAAATAATACATTCCGATTCCTGCTCCAATACCCAAAAGGATATATAATGTTTTATTATTTTTCATAGTTTATAAATTAAATATCTAAATCTAAGTTATTGGAAAATTCTGAAAACATAAATTGATTATCAACTTGTGTAGAAAAATCAATATATTCATTTTCAAAATCATCAAAATCGCCCTCAAAAGAAGCTAGACCACCCTCATCGACACATTTTTGCCATAATGCTTTTAACTTTTTACCAACTTTAGGTTTTCTACCACAAGCCTTTCTTTTTTCCTTTCGTGTAGTCAATGCTAATTTTTCAGCAGTTGTTGATTGACTTGAAGCAGGTGTAGTACCCGAAGTCGGTGTAGTACCCGAATTTGGTGTAGCACCATCTGTTGTTTCTGTTGAACCTGCTGATTGAGTTGATTTCTTGTTTTTGTTATACAAGTAATATCCAATACCGATTACGGCTACACCACCTAAAATCAAAAATATTTTTTTCTTATCCATATCTATTAAAAATTA
>JACCDJ011075375.1_pt1 | contig 13771 bp, 11 predicted proteins | sample 7444481 | NCBI WGS metagenome assembly JACCDJ01 (sample SAMN15323435, study PRJNA562643) | freshwater metagenome | isolation source: river surface water | place: USA:Blue River Watershed | collected 2017-08-15 | reverse complement strand
TATCCTGGTTTAAAAAACTAAGGCATTAACTATTTTTTAAGGGAGGAGTTTCCCGGCAATTTTGTATTTTTATAGTAGTAAATTATTAAACTATGTCAGCATTTAAAACAGGTAATCCAACCTTAACAGAAAAAATATTCGACAAGTCTTTGCATGAAAATGCAAATGCATTTGGTGTGATGAGTGTTCGTGGCACCATTCATAAATTCGGTTTTTTATTATTAATGGTATTGGCATCTGCCATGTATGTTTGGAATGTATATGCAGAAGGGAATACCAACACGGCAACTACTTTAATGATTGCTGGTGCAATTGGTGGATTGGTATTGGCTTTGGTGGTGATGTTTAAACCACAGTGGGCTGGTTATCTTACACCTGCTTATGGCATATTAGAAGGTTTATTTATTGGGGGTATTAGTGCCACCTTCAATGCACTATTTGCAAAAAACTATCCTAATATTATTTTACACGCAGTAGGGTTAACCTTGGGCGTTGCGGTGGCCATGTTCTTCTTATATAATTTCAGAATCATAGCTGTAACCAATAAATTAAGATCCATTATCATGTCTGCGACAATGGGTATTGGTTTGTTTTATTTAATTGTTTGGATTGCAGGCATGTTTGGTTTTGAGATGGGTTTTGCATTTGATAGTTCTCCATTGAGTATTGGCATCAGTTTATTTATTGTAGGTATTGCTGCTTTAAATTTGTTACTAGACTTTGACGCGATCGAAAAAGCGGCTGAAATGGGTGCGCCAAAGTATATGGAATGGTATGCAGCATTTGGTTTATTAGTAACATTGGTGTGGTTGTACTTGGAAATATTGAAATTATTGAGTAAGCTGAATTCTAAAGACTAATGGAATACAAACGTGGCAGTCTGAGCAATGAGGAGTTGATTCATTTATACGAGTCCATTTTATGGCCGAGAATGATCGAAGAAAAAATGTTGGTCTTACTTAGACAAGGCAAAATCAGCAAATGGTTTAGTGGGATTGGACAAGAAGCAATTGCCGTGGGTGCTACGTTGGCAATGGATCCAACAGAATGGATCATGCCTTTGCATAGAAATTTAGGCGTTTTCACTTCTCGCAAAATGCCTTTGATTGATTTATTTAAACAATGGCAAGGCGATAGAAGTAGTTATAGTAAAGCCAGAGAAAGAAGTTTCCATTTTGGCAGTAAAGCACATCATGTTTGTGGCATGATTTCACATTTAGGGCCACAATTGGCTATTGCAGATGGTGTTGCACTAGCGTATCAACAAAGAGGACAGTTGAAAGCAAGTATGGCTTTTACTGGAGATGGTGGTACAAGTGAAGGAGATTTTCATGAAGCATTGAATGTGGCTGCAGTTTGGAATTTGCCTGTTATTTTTATCATCGAGAACAATGGATACGGGTTAAGTACCCCAACCAATGAGCAATATAAATGTGATCATTTAGTAGATCGCGCGAAGGGCTATGGCATGGAAGGCATTCGCATTGATGGTAATAATATTTTAGAAGTATACCAAACCGTAAAAGGGGTTCGAGAATACTGTATCAATCAACAAAAGCCTTATTTGATTGAATGTGAAACTTTCAGAATGCGTGGGCATGAGGAAGCGAGTGGTGTCAAGTATGTGCCAAAGCATTTGATGGAAACATGGTCTTTAAAAGATCCAATTAAAAATTACGAACAATTTTTAATTCAAGAAAATGTATTGACGGAAATGCAAGTAGCGGATATCCGTAATCGTTTTAAAGAGCAGATGGAGGAAGACCTAAGGAAAGCGATGGAGCCGGAAATTTTAGTGCCGTCTATTACAGAAGAACTTGCAGATTTATTTGCACCTGCTACTGACACAAGTATTCAAGACATTACTCAAGTTGTTGCCACGCCACAAACCAATAAAAGATTTATAGAAGCCATCAGCGATGCTTTAAGGCAGTCGATGGAAAAATACCCAGAGATGATTATCATGGGGCAGGATATTGCGGAGTATGGCGGTGCGTTTAAAATAACAGAAGGATTTGTAGATCAATTTGGCAAACAAAGAATTCGTAACACGCCAATCTGCGAGAGTGCGATAGTCGGTGCTGCATTAGGTTTGAGCATGGAAGGGATGAAGTCGGTAGTGGAAATGCAGTTTGCTGATTTTGTCACCGTAGCTTTTAATCAGATTGTCAATAATCTTGCTAAAATGCATTACCGCTGGGGCCAAAATGCCGACGTGGTAGTGCGTATGCCAACAGGTGCTGGTGTGGGTGCTGGTCCATTCCATTCTCAATCCAATGAAGCATGGTTTACACATGTAGCAGGATTAAAAGTGGTGTATCCTTCTAATCCAACCGATGCAAAAGGATTATTGATTGCTGCTTTAGCCGATCCGAATCCAATATTGTATTTTGAACATAAAGCATTGTATCGAAGTATGGAGGAAGAGATTCCTGATGCGATGTATCAAATTGAAATTGGCAAAGCAAAAGTGGTTCAAGAAGGTACAGACGCGACCATTATCACTTATGGCATGGGCGTGCATTGGGCGAATGCTTATCAACAAGCGCATCCTGATCAATCTATTTATATTGTTGACCTAAGAACTTTATCACCATTGGATTATTCTGCTATTGCTACTGCAGTAAAAGCAACTGGTAAATTAATGATCCTACACGAAGACAATTTAACTGGTGGTATTGGTGGTGAAATTAGTGCATGGGTTGCCGAGCATTGCTTTGAAAACCTAGACGCACCAATCATGCGTTGCGCTTCTTTAGACACGCCAATTCCTTTCAATAAAATACTTGAGAAGCAATTTCTTGCAAATGATCGCTTAGGCGAAATGATGGAAAAACTGCTTAGTTACTAGTTTGGATTATTGGCCTTGTAAACGCGTAAGAAATTTCCACCCAGTACTTTTTTGATCTCTTTATTTGAGTAGCCTCTTGCGATCAATGCTTTGGTGAAATTAGGATAATCCACCACGGTGCTTAATCCTTGTGGTGCAGAATTGATCCCGTCAAAGTCAGAGCCGATACCCACATGGTTAATTCCAATCAGCTTTACAATATGATCAAAGTGTTGCATTAATTGTTCAATCGTTGGCTTGATGGCTTCGCTTTCTGCTTTGTATTTATCAGACAACAAGGTGAAAGCATATTCTCTCTGAATGCCAGTGGCTAATAATGAATCTACTTCGACGCTGTGCGCTTTTCGGAATGCCATGTCTTTTTTGCTAAAATTACTGTCTACAAATCCAGAGAAAAAGTTTAAAAAAATTACGCCACCATTTTTGCCGATCGCTTTTATTTGATCATCTTTTAAATTTCTAGTTACAGGACAGATGCTATAAGCATTGCTGTGTGATGCAATAATTGGTTTTGAGGAAGTAGCAATGGCATCCCAAAATGTTTTTTCTCCAACATGAGATACATCCACCATGATACCCAACTGGTTCATTCTCTGAATAATTTGTTTTCCAAAATCATTCAAACCTTTTTGACCAGTGAATTTTGAACTATTTTCAGCAGCATGAGAACTAGCCCAGCTAGGAGAATTGTTCCATGTCAAAGTCATGTAACGAACACCGCGGTTATAAAATGTATCTAATCTATTGATATCATCTTCAATCATATGACCACCTTCCACACCATATTGTGCCACAACTTTGCCCGCTTTTAACGCCGATTGAATCGTTTTCCAATCTTTTGCAATCACCATTTTATCCGGATTCCTTGCGGCAACAGCATCCATGGTATCCATTTCACGCATCGCCCATGCATAGGGGTTTACTTTTTCACCATCACACCAAATAGAGAATAATTGGTAATCTAATCCACCTTCCTTAAAGCGTTTTAGATCTGAATGGTTGATACCCTTCAGGTCCTGGTCGAAGCTTACCTTTTTTTCGATACATGCGGTGGGTGCATCATTATGGGTATCAATGAGGATAGACTTATAGTGTATTTTTTGGGCCATTCCTGATAGGCTTAAAGCACAAAAAACAAGGGTTAGGTATTTCATAGCAGGGATCCTTTTAATTGACAACTAAAATAGCTATTTTTGCGCACAGAAAAACGACTATGTTAGATAAATTAGAAGCCATAAAAGCTAGATTTGACCAGGTTGGGGTGGCTTTGACCAATCCAGAGATCATCAATAACCAATCCGAATTTGGCAAATACAGTAAGGAATACCGTTCTTTAGAGAAGATTGTGATTCCTTATGAGCGTTATGTGAAAGTTTTGGCGGAACATAAATTTGCTAAAGAAAGCTTGAACGGCGACGATCAAGACATGCGTGAATTAGCAAAAATGGAATTACCTGCTTTGGAAGAAGAGCGAGAGACTTTAGAAAAAGAGTTGACTAAATTATTGATTCCAAAAGATCCTCAGGACGATAAAAATGCCATTATTGAATTAAGAGCAGGTACAGGAGGAGACGAGGCGAGTTTATTTGTAGGTGATTTATTGACCATGTATACAAGGTACTGTCAAAAGAAAGGTTGGAAAGTAGCCGTCGCGAGTGAGAGTGAAGGTTCAGTGGGTGGCTACAAAGAAGTGATATTAGAAGTCACTGGTGAAGATGTATATGGTACGATGAAATTTGAAAGTGGTGTACACCGCGTTCAACGTGTACCAAGTACAGAAACACAAGGACGTGTGCATACATCAGCTGCAACTGTAGCAGTGATGCCAGAAGCAGAGGAAGTGGATTTTGTATTGAATCCTGCAGATGTGAAAATGGAAACAGCGCGAAGTGGTGGTGCGGGTGGACAGAACGTAAACAAAGTGGAGACCAAAGTAATGTTGACGCATATTCCAACGGGTACTGTGATCATTTGTCAAACAGAACGTTCACAGTTAGGTAACCGTGAAAAGGCGATGGGTATGTTGCGTACAAAATTATTCGAAGAGCAAGTGCGCAAGCAAGAAGATGAAATTTCAAGACATCGTAAAACCTTGGTAAGTACCGGCGATAGAAGTGCTAAGATCAGGACCTACAACTGGCCACAGGGTAGAGTTACAGACCACCGTGTGAATGTAACTTCTTATAATTTAGATGCAGTAGTGAATGGAGATATTGACGAATTCATTGAAGCATTGCAAATGGCGGAAAACGCAGAAAAAATGTTAGTGCAAAATTAAGCACTTAATATATGATACTAAAAAGGCCTCGAAATTTCGAGGCCTTTTTTATGGTAGTCAATTACTTGGCTAGACTTTGCTCCCATTGCCATGCAGTGCGCATCATGTCTTCTAAATTGTATTTGCACGCCCAGCCTAATTTTTTTACCGCATGGTCATTGTTCGCATAAATAGATACAATATCACCTGCTCTTCTTGGTCCAACCTCATAATTCAATTTCACCCCGCTTACTTTTTCAAAAGCATGAATGGCTTCTAGCACGGTAATACCATTGCCTGTACCTAGGTTAAAAATTTCGCAACTATTTAGTTGGTTATGTTGGATAGAATATTGAATGGCAAGGGTATGCGCATGTGCAATATCACATACATGGATATAGTCTCTAATGCAAGAGCCGTCTCTTGTGTCGTAGTCTGCGCCATGCACTTGCATCTTAGGTAGTTTTCCGATAGCAGTTTGCGTTATAGCAGGCACTAAATTCTGCGGACGTCCAATGGGCAATTCGCCAATAGCGGTAGAAGGATGTGCCCCTACCGGATTAAAGTACCTTAATAAAATAGTAGAAAGTGGATGCGCAAAAGCGGCATCTTTAACAATGGTTTCACCCATTTGCTTGGTCGCGCCGTAAGGAGAGGCAGCCATTTGCAATGGAGTAGACTCTGTTACAGGAATATGCTCAGGATTGCCATATACCGTACAAGAGGAGGAGAAAATAAAATGCGGTGCATTGTATTTTACGGCCATCTGCAATAAGTGTACTAGTGAGCTTATATTGTTTTCGTAATAGTCTAAAGGTTTTTCAACTGATTCGCCTACCGCTTTATAGGCTGCAAAGTGGATGACACCCACAATGTCAGGATTTGCCACAAACACTGCTTCGGTAGCAGCCTTGTTTGTTAAGTCAACTTTATAGTTGGTGATTTTTTTACCCGTAATTTTTTCAATGCCTTTTAAGGACTCATCCGATGCCCTTGATAAATTATCTATTGAAATAACATTGAACCCATTTTCAATTAAATCAACAATTGTATGTGCGCCAATAAATCCACATCCGCCGGTAACTAGAATCGTTTGCATTAAAAAAATTTAGAATACAAAGAAACGAAATAAATAGGGAAAAAATTCAAGAAGCTATTACTGCGGTAAGGTAAAACCTACGGTCGTACCCACATTCAATTGGCTTCTTACATGGATATTTTCACCATGGGCTTCTAAGATATGTTTACAGATGGCTAGACCTAGGCCAGTACCACCTACTTCTCTACTTCTGGCATCATCTGTTCTGTAAAAACGTTCAAATAACCTTGGAATATGCGCTTCGTCAATACCAATGCCATTGTCACTAATTTCAACCAATACTTTTTTATCCTCTAAATAGTAAACACTCGCTATCACCTGTCCATCAATTTTTCCGTATTTTACTGCATTGGAAAATATATTCACAAGTACTTGGTAAATCTTGTTCTTGTCTGCGAAAACTTCTACAGGCAGCTCGCTTCCTTTTTTAAATTGAAATTGTATATTTTTTTTCAACCATTTTACACTTAAGTTTTGAACAACCTCTGTAATGACATCTTGAATAATAAAATGCTCTTTTAAAATAGGTTCTTTGTTGATCTCTAAATTGGTAATCACATCCACATCGTTCAAAAGCCCAACCAAGCGATTTACATTGGCTTCTGCCTGGCTAATAAACTTTTTACTTACAACAGGGTCTTCTATAGCGCCGTCTGCCAATAATTCTAAATAACCTTGGATCGCAAAAATGGGTGTTTTGATTTCGTGCGATAGATTTTGAAGAAATTCTTTTCTAAACTGTTCATTGGATTGCAACTGTTGAATTTCATCTGCTTTTTGGGCTGCCCAATTTTCTACATCCACACGCACTTCATCAATCCCTTTTTGAGGTAAAATATATTTTTGATAAGCTTCCTCTCTTTTACTAGCCTTGGTGTAAGAGATTAATTTATAAATGAGTTTTATTTTTCGGTAAATAAAAAATTCAAGTATCTGATAAACCAATAAATAAATAACAATAAAACAAGCAACAAAGTAGGCCAAAAGTAATTTCCAGTTGGCGATTAATACAAATACGCTTAAAGCAATCAAGCTTGAAACCAATAAAGCGGTTAATAAAGCCAATTGTTTTGGTGAAAGATTTTTTTCTTTAAACATACTGATAATGGAAGGATGGTCCTAAGCGAAGGTATTCAATTCTATTTAAATGTACCTTACTTAAGAAGAATACTAATAGTCAAACTTATAGCCCACGCCTTTCACGGTGGTGATACAATCGATGCCCAATTTTACCCTGATTTTTCGGATATGTACATCAATCGTTCTGTCGCCAACAATCACGTCGTTGCCCCAAACCTGAGATAAGATTTCGTTTCTTAAAAAGACACGACCTGGCTGTGCTGCCAATAAATACAAAAGTTCAAATTCTTTTTTGGCCAGTACATGTACAACCCCATTTAAAATTGTCTTGTATTGGTCAGCATCAATTTGTAAATCTTTAATGGTTAAGGTCTTTGTTTCTACTGTGGCTGGCTGGATTCTTCTGAACAAAGCGCTAATTCTGCTCACCAACACTTTAGGGCTGATTGGTTTGTTGATGAAATCATCCCCTCCTAATTCTAGTCCTTTGATATGAGATGCTTCGTCATTAAGTGCGGTCAATAAAACAATCAATGTTTTATCAAATTGTTTATTGCTTCTCAAGTATTCGCATACTTCAAATCCATTTCTTTTGGGCATCATCACATCAAGAATGATACAGTCCGGATTAAAATGTTTTGCTTTTTCAATTGCTTCAGCGCCATCCTTAGCAGTAGCTACCTCGTATCCCGCTTTATTTAAGTGGAAACTGATGATTTCGATGATATCTGGTTCATCGTCAGCAATAAGTATTTTGATCGGAGTTGATTCCATAATTTCTAGGGTAAAAATACCGCTTAAAAAGCAGAACCAAGTCACCCGCTTGTATTATCAAATTGTTAACTATACAACCGGCTTATTGGCCTTTTAACAAGTGTAAAATATAAGGATTTGCTTTTTTCTCTCTGCCCCATGTGGTTTCAGGACCATGCCCGGAATAGATGGTCATCGTTTCTGGCAATGGAAAAATTTGCGTTTGAATGCTTTTGATTAAATCCAACGGGTTGCTTCCAGGCAAATCGGTTCTGCCCACACCATCTTTAAAAATCAAATCTCCGCCAATTAAGAAATCCTCTTCTGCCTGATAAAAACAGACACTGCCTGGTGAATGACCAGGGGTTTCTAGTACTTTAAAATGGATCTTGCCAAAAGGAATTAGTTCGTCTTGTTGGATATACTGCACTTTGCCTCTATAGGCTTCAGTTGGGACACCCCATCTTGCACCACCTTCTGGTAAACGATCAATGACTGCTTGTTCTTTTGCATGAAATAGCGCAGTCAAGCCATATTTTTCACTCACAAAATTATTACCAAAAACATGGTCTAAGTGGCAATGGGTATTGAGTAATAAAGTGGGGGTTAAATTATTTTCGGCAATAAAATTGGACAATTGCGCTTCTTCGTTTTTTAAATAACAGCCAGGGTCTACGATGATCGCTTCTTTTGCTTCATTGTAAATTACAAAAGTGTTTTCTTGAAACGCATTAAAGCAAAAAGAATGAATGGTCAACATGGCATACAATTTATGCAAAGGTACATTCAAAAAGGATGAACGGTGACTTTAAGTACATTAAAAAAAATAAATACGACGTACCTTTGCGAAATGAATAAGTCCTTTTTTGTGCGTTTCTTTTTGTTTTTTATAATTTTTAGTGTTTTAGGACTGGGGATGCCGTTTTCCATTCAGGCGCAAAACTTGGCATTTACTCAATTAAAAGGCAAGTTGGCAGACCATCAAAGTGAAGAGCCAATTCCTTTTGCGTCTGTTTCCTATGCTTTAGCTAAACGCGGTGTGATTACAGACGCTGCTGGAAATTTTAGCCTTCCTTATTCTTCTTTTGGGCTGCAAGATACTTTGGTGTTGCAAAGTGTAGGGTATGCTACTTTGCAGATTCCATTGACAAAATTGACTCAAGAAAATTTAGGGATTATACATTTATTTGTTCAAGCTGCTAAACAAGAAGCAGTTGTTAAATCAAAGTACAATCGATCTTTATGGTTTTGGAAAAAAATCATGTCAAAAAAAGCCTTCAATAATCCCGCCCTTAAAAAAAACTACAGTTATGAATTGTACAATAAACTTGAAGTAGACTTGATCAATGTCCGCAAGGATAAGCTCTCCAAAAATAGTTTAATAAAGCCTTTGGACTTTGTCTTTGATTATATTGACACGACAGAAACCCATCAATCTTTCCTTCCGGTATATATTACAGAAACCATTTCTAAATATTATTACCAATCTGATCCAGTAAAAATTTTAGAAGAGATTCAGTATACTAGAACCAATGGTATTGAAAATGAGACATTGATTAAAGAGCTTGGCGGCACGTATCAAAACATCAATGTATATAAAAACGTAATTCCTGTTTTTAATAGAGAGTTTATAAGTCCTTTTAATACCAATGCGGATACGTATTATAAATTTAAATTAGCAGATACGGCTTATTTAAATGGCAAAAGATTAGTCCACTTGTTGATTCAGCCCAAACACAGCAATGAACTGACTTTTGAAGGAGATTGTTGGGTGCATGATACTAGTTTTGCAATTCAAAAAATTACTTTAAGGCCTTCTACTTTTGCAGACATTAATTTTTTACAATCTCTTTCATTAATACAAGAGTATAAATTAGTGAATGACTCTGTATGGTTTTTATCCAAAGATAGATTTGTGGCTGATTTTACACCTGGTGGAAAAGACAAATTAGGTATCAAAGGCAGAAAGACCACTACCTATAAGTCTATTCAAATCAATGATCCTATGACAGATACTGTATTAAATAGTACGGTAAAGAATCCAGAAGTGCGTCTATTGCCCAATAGTACCAATGACAATGAAGCCACATGGCAAGCGCTCAGGCATGAGCCTTTGGCAAAGACAGAACAAGCAGTGTATACTTTATTAGATACTTTAAATAAAAATAAGACCTTTTTATTTTATAAGCAGTCTGCAGAATTTCTAGTGAAGGGGATTAAGGAGGTTGGTAATTTTACATTAGGACCATGGTATAATGTCATCAGTTCTGATAAATTGGAAGGCTTTAGATTAAGAGCAGATATTGCAACGAATAAACATTTTAGTAAACATTGGAATTTTTATGGCTATGGTGCTTATGGTTTTAGGGACCAAAAAAGTAAAGGCGAATTGGGTGCGATGTACCAATTTAAACAAAGCCCATTAAGTTATATCAAGGCTGAATACCATTCTGATTTAGAATTTGGACAAGAATATTTTGATCAAATTAACAATGACAATTTATTTGGCACCTTGCTAAGGAGGCCAAATATTCCTTTTAAGTTCTTGCTTTTTACCCAAAAGAAACTTGAATTTTTTAAAGAAAACAATAAAGGATTTCAACTATTAGGCGGAATTGCCGAAAAGCAATTTGACCCATTACTCAATATGCCGCGTATTTACAATACAAATATTGGTGGGGGCAATTGGATGCATGCGGTTGAAGCGAGTATTGGAATCAGGTTTGCGTATCAAGAACGTTATTTAGAAAGTAACTTTTCAAGATTTGGTTTTGGGAGTTTATATCCTGTAGTTGATCTTAAATACACGAAAGCTTTGGAAGGCGCTTTGGGCAGTCCTAATAACTATCAAAAGCTAAATTTAAGTGTAAACGATTATTTGCCAATTACGCCATTTGGCAATATTTACTATAGTGTATTTGCTGGTAAAACTTGGGGCAAAACCAGTTATCCTTTTTTGGATATTATGCCAGGTAATGAAATGAGTTATTATAATAAGTATGCATTTAATTTAATGCAGCGTTATGAATTTATAAGTGATGCCTTCATTGGGTTAAATATTGAACATAAAATTGGCAAAGGAGTATTGAGGTATTTACCGATTTTGAAAAAAACAAAATGGAGACAATTTTGGAGTGGGAAAGCGGTAGTGGGTGGTTTAACAGCAGCGAATCAGCAATTGAACTTTATAGGGGCACATCCATTTAATTCTTTGAAATCTAAGCCTTATGCTGAAATAGGAACTGGAGTCGAAAATATTGCCAAGTTTTTTAGGATTGATTTTGTTTGGCGTTTAACCAATGCACAATTACAAACTGCCACGCCTTCTTCCTTTGGTATTTTTGGAAGTTTCAGGGTTAGTTTGTAAAATTTAATTTACCAGTCCCTTCAAAATATTTTTAACAATGCCAGGTCCCTCATAAATAAAGCCTGTCCATACTTGAACCAAACTTGCACCAGAAGCAAATTTAGCTTTGGCATCCTCAGGCTTAAATATACCACCACTTGCAATAATGGGAAGTCGATCGCCGATCCCTTTATACAAATAGTCAAGCACTTGGTTGGATTTAGTCAACAAAGGTTGTCCACTCAATCCGCCTGGTCCAATGATTTTAGCGCGCGCTGTATTGAGCGTATTTAAAAGACTACGATCCAATGTAGTATTGCTTGAAACTAATCCATCTATTTTAACTTCGGTAGTGAGTGCAATAATATCATCTAAGGCACTTGTTTCTAAATCGGGTGCAATTTTTAATAAGATGGGCTTATTATTTTTATTGATATCTTGAAGTTCAGAAAATATTTTTCTTAAAGCCTCTTTTTCTTGTAATTCACGAAGGCCGGGTGTATTGGGGGAACTTACATTCACTACAAAATAATCTACCACTTCTTCTAACCCTTTAAAGTTGGTGCAATAATCTTTCCATGCATCCTGGTTATCTGTGACTTTATTTTTTCCAATATTGCCGCCTACAATTAAATCAGCAGCATGGTGGGCATTTGATTTTCTTGCTTTTAATCTATTCGCAATAGCATCTACGCCATCATTGTTAAAACCCATTCGATTGATCAATGCTTTTTGATCTGGTATTCTAAATAACCTTGGTTTTACATTGCCTGCTTGTGGTTTAGGGGTGACGGTTCCAATTTCAACAAAACCAAATCCCAACATAGCAAGGGCATCTAAATGGGCCGCGTTTTTATCGAAACCTGCACCTAGTCCAACTGGGTTGGGAAAATGGAGGCCAAATACAGTCTTAGATAAATTTTTAGCTTCTACTTTAAATTGATTGCTCATCCACTGGTTCAAGAATGGAACTGATGCAATTAAGTCTAATCCTTTCATGGACACTTCATGCGCCGTTTCCGGAGGCAATAAAAACAGGGTATTTCTGACAATTGGGTACATCATGGCTCAAATTTACAATGAAATATTTAGTTGCATAAACAACTGTTTATAAAAATGCCTACATTTATGGGGTCAATTAAAGACCATTTTATGCAAGAAGCGTATATCGTAGCGGGATTTAGAACTGCAGTGACTAAAAGTAAAAAAGGTGGATTTCGTTTTATGCGTTCTGACGAATTAGCAATCGAACTCATTCAAGGTTTAATGAAATCCTTGCCAGCATTGGACTCCAAATTAGTGGATGATGTAATTGTGGGGAATGCTGTGCCAGAGGCAGAACAAGGTTTACAATTTGGTAGAATCATTGCAGCTAAAGCTTTAGGGATAGAAGTGCCCGGTATTACCATCAATCGATATTGCGCGAGTGGTTTAGAAAGTATTGCTATGGCGACTGCTAAAATCAGAACGGGCATGGCAGATTGTATTATAGCAGGTGGTACAGAATCGATGTCGATGGTGCCAACAGCAGGATGGAAAACGGTTCCAGCCTATTCGATCGCAAAAGACGAGCCAGATTATTATTTGTCCATGGGCTTAACGGCAGAAGCAGTTGCCAATGAATACAATGTTAGCAGGGAAGATCAGGATGCTTTTGCATTGGCGTCACATCAAAAAGCAAAACAAGCGATTGACAATGGTTACTTTAAAAAAGGCATCCTCCCAATTGAAATTACAGAGACTTATATTAACGAAAATAATAAAAAGGCAACCCGCAATTATACAGTAGATACAGATGAAGGCGTTCGTGCAGATACGACCATTGAGGCCTTGGCTAAATTAAAACCAGCCTTTGCATTAAAAGGTTCTGTGACTGCAGGTAATTCTTCGCAAACCAGTGATGGCGCTAGTTTTGTCGTGGTGATGAGTGAACGTTTGATGCAATCTTTAGGACTTCAACCTATCGGAAGATTAGTGAATTGCGCTGTTGCTGGGGTGCATCCAAGAATCATGGGCATTGGCCCAATTGAAGCTGTGCCTAAAGTGTTAAAGCAAGCGGGCATGACCTTGGACCAAATTGACCTTTTTGAATTGAATGAAGCTTTTGCTTCTCAGTCTTTAGCAGTAATAAGAACCTTAGGCTTAGATCAAGACAAAGTGAATATCAATGGGGGTGCGATCGCATTAGGTCATCCGTTGGGTTGCACTGGGTCAAAACTTACCGTACAGATTATCAATGACTTAGAACGTTTAAATAAGCGTTATGGTATTGTAACAGCTTGTGTGGGAGGTGGTCAAGGGGTTGCTGGAATCATCGAAAGATTGTAAAATACGTTCATCCCTTTTTTATTGATTTTTGGGTAAAATGCAATAGCTTAGAACTTC
>JACCDJ010425469.1_pt1 | contig 13773 bp, 29 predicted proteins | sample 7444481 | NCBI WGS metagenome assembly JACCDJ01 (sample SAMN15323435, study PRJNA562643) | freshwater metagenome | isolation source: river surface water | place: USA:Blue River Watershed | collected 2017-08-15 | reverse complement strand
TTGTATCTCTCCGTATTTTTGAATTTCGTTTTCAGTCATATTATAAATTTACGAATAAATAAGACCTCTGTAAACCCTGTATAACTATTTATTAATATGAAAAAAGAATTGATTCAAGAAATTGAAAAAATGAATGAGTTAATTGATTCTCTATGTGAGAATGATATGAGCCTATATTTGAAAAGGAGAGGTATTAGTGAAATACTTGATGATATGATTCAAATGAACTTGGAGTATGTTGATGAGAATACACAACCATACGATTTTGTTCATTACGTAATTCAGGACACTATGAGTTCAATATACTTAGACTATCACGGTAAAGATGAGGAAGAAATGGAAATGGCTATTAATGATGAGTATTTTAACTACATTTTAGACGCTCTATTGTCTAAGTATCCTTACTTGAAAGAAAAAATTGGCCCTTGGAACGTTGGTTAATTACGAATTTATTGGTATATTTGTCTTATGGAAGATATTACAGTAGCAGTGACACTGAAATCAGGTGAGGGAGACAACCAAGAGGTTCACGTATCATATGCCCCACACGATGCAAAGCTCACAATTGTCGAAATGGCTCGTGTTTTGGCGGGTGGATTAGCACTTTGTGTGAGATTATCTAATGATGAGGGTATAAAAAAGGACCACGAACTTATGAAAGAGGTGATTGACTACTTAAATAATGAATTTATCTCATTAGAATCCTTCCAAGACGCACAAATTATTAAAACCCCTAAAAAAAATGGATGAAATTGACTTTCAGGACTTTGTAGATGTCATTTTTTACTCTAAATACAAGACAAAGAAACCCACATTTAGTGACTCATTAGAAGATGAATAAGATATTCTACCATATTTATGGTTAATATGGGTCATTTAAAGAAAATTGAACAGTCTTGGTTCCAACATTTTAAGAAAACTTGGAAAACCATTTATATCACGATAAAATTAATTTTAAAATTAATAATTCATTCGTTTTTTCCTAATATATTTCAAAATATCGACCCAAGTGAGGTAATTAAAAAACCAAAACCAACAAAAACTCCAAAACCAATTGAGGTTACTCCTGAACCTACACCAAAACCGCAAGAAAAAAGGGTTTTAGTTTACGCATCAAGAAATTCATAAGATTTTGTTTTCAAAAAAGTTTTTCATATCTTTGTAATATGGAAAAAGACATTTTTGAGCAGTACGAGAATTTCCAACGGTTGTTATATCGTATGGATGAGGAGGGATTCCATTATTGTTTTGAGGGGTATAGTAGTTGGGACGAAATTGACGACCCTGAGTTTCACAAATTGAGGGTTGAATATCTAAATTCCGCTAGAAAACTAAAATCCTACGTCAAAAGCAAAAAAGTTGAACTCGAAAATAAAATGGATGAGGAACTATATGGAGACGATTAAAGATAAAATGTCAGAGGAAGAAATGGCTGACTACTTGGTTAGAAAGATGACTGTTGATATGTCGATTGACAAATGGCAAACAATAAATTGCGCTATTGAGGCGGTTGATTTGATGTTATTTGCCCAAAACTTAGACCACGAGTACTGGAATAACGTAAAAAATATTTTATCTAAACGGTAAAATATTTTTTTTGTGTATTTATTGAGTATGAAGGTAGTTCGACTAACAGAATCTGAATTAATAGACGTTATTAGACAAACGATAACTGAAGGCGAGTTCTCAAAATGGGAGGACGAGGTCGGATTTGAATATAAGATGGTTTTGGCTATGATTAAAACGAAATATCGTGAAATCGAAGAACTAAAACAAAAAGCGTCATCAATCAAAAAACAAATACCTGAGTTATACGTCTTTGAGGATGGTGAAAACTACTCGATGACTTTGAAATACTTTAACCCACGTGAAAATAAAGTTGAAAAAATCAAAATGAACGTTGGTAGTAAACAAACTTTAGGTGGTTTAGATGAAGAGGAAATCAGAGAGTGGGCAGAACAAAAAGCCTTCAATTATCTTGTTAGAGAATTTCCCAATCTTTACTATTATTAATTAATATCCCATTTACTATAATTCGATTTTCATATTCAGGAAAATTTTCTACTTTCCTCCATATTGTTTTTTTAATACCATTAGAGATTACGTCATTTACATATTCAGTATGTGGTTTTGTCCTATCTTCCTGTCTGTGATAATAGTTGCCCCAGTCTCTATTACCATCTTGAGCAGGTAATGGTTGAATTTCTTTTACACCATTGTCTATTACATCTGTAACATCAGAAATTCTTTTTTCTTCACGAAGTTCTGGACTAAAATTCATCGGATTGTATATCGTTTGGTATGCGGCTTTAGTTTGAATAATACCATTTTCAATAACCCCGTTAACAATATTACGACTATTAACCCATTCCTCCATAGGTTTAGAAATTTTTACTCCATTTTTTAATACGTTTTCGGTCGTATCTTCAAAAAAGTGGATACCGGATTTAGTTTCTTTTATACCATTTTGAATAGCGTCTTCAACTGCAGATGGCCTAACCCCTTTATGTAATGCAGTTTCTTTAACTCCATTTTGAATAACGTCATCAATTATTGGAGTGTTTTCCCAATATAGTTCTTTGGTCTCTAAAACCCCATTTTGAATTATGTCTTCAACATTTTGCACGGGCATATTCCCGAATTTCTTGATTTCCTTTACCCCATTTTCAATGGTGTCTTTTGTTCTCCGTCTTCTTGAACTTTCATAACTGCGTTTTGTTTTTTTCACCCCATTTTCAATGGTGTCTTCAACCATTTCCTGTGGCATATACTCGGTGTTAAGAGTTTCCTTCACCCCATTTTGAATGTAGTATTCAACAACTCCTTCATCATCCATCTCAAGGTCAATAGTTTCTTTCACCCCATTTTGAATGGTATCTTCAACCTCATTATTTTGTTTTGGAGATTCAATTTGATGAACTATTTTACCTTTCATCTCTATCGAACCCAAATAACCACTAGGTGTTGTTTCCTTCACCCCATTTTGAATGGTGTCTTCAACAACAAACTTGTTTCTAAATTCTATGTCCATTGTGTGATTCACCCCATTTTCAATTGTATTTTCCATTTTTTTATCAAAAAACTTCATAACATCAACGTGATGGGATTCTTTCACCTTTGGTTTACTCAAAAATCTATCTTCAAACCATACGGTTATATGGTCTTGATTTTCCATAACATCCAAATTAACCAACTCAAAGACCCCTTTGAAGAAAGAAAAATTAAACCATAAAGTTCCGTCTTCGGTGAATTCCAAAACCCATTTTTTATTTTCAGTAAAAATTAACCATAATGAACCATTATTGTAATATACATCACAACCTTTAGTGAATTCGTTAATTATTTTGTGGATTAGCTTTTTCATAATACAAAGTATAGGAAATTATGATAAAAGAAAAAAGGTGGATATTTATATTAAAAACATAATTATGGGAAAATTTATTCTAACTGAAGAAGATAAGAAAGACATTTTAAAGATGTATGGTCGCATCAACGAACAAGAAACTCCTACAAGTGGTTTAGTAGGTAAAAAGTTTAACGTATATTCTGACCCACAGAATTCAAAATTCAAATTCGCCGTAACAATATCAAATGTTGATAAAGATAGTTTTCCAAAAGGTGCTAAGATAACAGGTATGAATGCTGAGACTAGCAAAGATATGGAATTATTCTTTGATTGTACAAAAAATGATGAATTGTCAACTAAAGGTTTATTGGGAGGGTCAAGTTATTCAAATAACTTGACAAGAGCATTATCTGTTGAGTTTTGTATTAAAAATAAATCAGGTAAAATAGTACCTAAAGCAGATTTCGCTTCAACAGGAACTCCTGACACATCAAACTTAGCTTAATTATGAAAACAGTAAGATTGACAGAAAACGATTTAATGAAAATCGTAAAAAGAGTGATGAGTGAGCAAGAAAGTGAGATGGATGACTCAAATCGTGGTACTTTAGATAAAAGTGTTTACCCTCTGTATAACAAACAAAAAATTAATTTCCACAAAGTTAATGCTCCATTGGGTGTAGAGTTTGGTGTTTATGAGATTGTTGGTAAAGATGGAAAAGGGAAACCAATAACTTTGGTTTTTGATTGTAAAAATCCTGACACGTTGAAAATTAAAGGTAGACCACTATCATCGTTAGAGAATATAGAACTAACAAGTGAGTTGACCTCCAAAAAATGTAAAAGATAAAAAAATCCCCACTCAAAAGGTGGGGATTTTTGTTTTAACCTTGTCCTCGGTAAGACTTGTTGTAATTTTTTGACTTTTTGTTTTTAGATGTCTTGGTTTTCGCGTGAACTCCAGGACGGGAGACTTTACCGTTGGTACGATGATTTGCGGACGAGGTGTTTGCTTTAACTTTTGCCATTTTTTGTTGTTTTTAAGATTACAATACAAAAGTAATGGTTTTGATTTAAACCACAAAGCATTTTATGGATATTTATAAAAAAAAAATGTTATGGGTAAAAAAGTTAGATTAACGGAATCTGAATTGATTAAACTTATTAAAAGAGTTGTATCTGAACAACTAGACCAGCCTGATACTGAGATATTATCCGCTTTAGAGGATATGGGATTTGCTAAAAAATATTGTAAAAACTACGATAAAGGTGATGAAGTTTTAGGGTGGGAATATTGTCACGGTAAAAAACCAAATATTTTAATATCATACCCAAAACCATACGACGCAATTGAAATTTTGGATATTACTAATCAAAAAATTATTGATGTCATCGAGAACCCTTCAGCAATGGATTTAGAATCCGCTATTAAAATGATTTTCCCATACTAATTGATATGAAGTTTTTACACATATATGAAGATTTGTTGGTTGAAGAAAGACCTTATAGTGATGAGAAATTGGATAAGGTTATTTCAGCTTTACCATCTTTATTATTCCAAGAACTTAGTGGTAATGCTGCAGGTGTTAGGGGTATTCCACAAATAGAGTTTTTTAAGAAAAAAGCTAAAGAGTTATATGGTGACGATGAGGATGTGAATGACCCTGAAATATTACTATTAATACTTAATGACCATTTAGACGATTTCATTAATAGAGGTATGAACGCCACTGCACAAACAAGATTTATCAATCAGTTAAAATTGGCGTTTCCTAGAATTTCTGAAAAAATTGATGAGCTATTGGGTAAATTTAAAAAGTATGTGCCAGGAGGAAGAGGTCGTCCACCAAAACAAAAGAAAGATGAGTTTGAATTACCAATTGAATTAAGAGGTCGTAGACTAGTACCAATTGGTAAAAGAAGTACTGACGAGCCATTACAGACTCAAGTTGACTTTGACCCATCTAAGTTTGAAGACGAACCATATAATGTTGAAGTTGAACCACAGAAAGTTTCTAAAAGAGGTAGACCAAAACTATATGATGACGAGTTAACTGCAATGCAAAGATGGAACATAAAAAAAGAAGGTCCTGAGGCTATTGACAAATTACAGAAAAAACACGATTCTATACAGTCTGATGTTAATAAACAATTGGAACGTATGAGAAAGATTATGAGTGACATAGAAACTCGTAAAAAATATTTTGGTTTAGAATAATGGATAAACTTAAACAAACAAAAATAGTGTATGACCTTTTAAAAAGGTCTGGAAGGTATGACACCTCAATTTTTACGGATTATGATTCTGACTCGATATCTAATTTTATTAATTTCGCGGATAGTTATTTCAGTATTTTAAATTTGGACACAGATATTGAAACAATTGGGTTATTTTTTGAATTATTGGAAGTAAATCTTGAAAATCTTGAAAATGGTACATTAGACCAAACTAATTTTGTTAATGTAGAATTAAAATCATACGATATTAGTTTTTATGAAACCTATACTTCAACATATAGAATTGATTACATAGTCCCATATAAAGCACCTAATGTTGGGTTAGCTGAAAAACTATTTGGATATGAAATGGATGAAGGTCTAATAAGTCCAAGTGATGATGGTAAAGAGGTGAATAGAGAATATTATGATACAGATTTTATAGATGAAGGTATTAAGGGTATTCGAGAATCAAAAGAAAATGTTCAAGAAACCACTAAACGAATTGTTCGAGAACTCATAAATAGAAAATTAAATCGATAAACAAACCCTCAGAAATGAGGGTTTTGTCTTTAAAAGGTATTTATAATTATGAATTACAAAATAACCCAAAAGTCGCTTGAAACTTTGATAGAAAATGTTTTGAAGGAACAATATGAACCTGATAAACTTTATTCTCGAGAATATGTTATTAATTCTTTAAGAAGAGGTCCGAGAGAATTGAAAAAGTATATTAAGTTATTACCATCTATTGAATGTATGGATGGACAAGGTAATGACCATATTTGTACAAAAATACCTGAAGTTATTTGGGTATTCTTAAATGGAAGATATTAATATGACACCAACAGAAATTGTTAAATCATCACATCATTTCAGAATCATAATGAACATTGTTAGGAAAAATTTCCCATATGTTGTAGGATATGATATTGATGAAAATTTTGACGAAAAATGGGACGAATATAACTTAAACTTCTTTGTTAATTTAATACTTTCTGATGAAAAAGTTTCTCAATATAGACCTAATTGGGAAAAACATTTTTGGGTTGATGGTTACCTTAAAAGAAATGGTGTCTATGAATCGTTATTTATTTCCTCAATATACGAGCTCAAAGATGGGGAATCAGGACCATCTCCAAGTGAAGACGAAAAAAGTATTGAAAACTTAATGATTGAATTATACAGACAAGATGATTTTTTTATAAATGTGAAAATAAAAAAACAGCCAGGTATCTCAAATTTTATTTTAACCAATTAATATGAAGATTGTTATAAACGAGGGTCAATTTGAAAGTATTATTAGTGAGTCTAAGACTCACATTTCACAATTATGCTCTCATTATAAAGACAAATCAAAGTTTTGTGAAACATTAGAGACTGTTATTAAAAAAAATTTAAAAGATTTACGTAATGCATCTGCTAAGTTTTTTGAGTCAGTTATAAAAAATCCTAATTATTTTAATGTTATTACTTTAGGACCTGGTAATCATTTATATGAAGAAAGATTACTTGAATTAATTAAATTCAAAAGAGTTTTAGAAAAATACAAATCGTGCCCCGCAATAATTGAATCAATATCTAACGATATTAAAACATTACCAAAAAAAGGTTTAAAAATGAATATTGATGATAATAACGAATATTCCATCATCAATCGTTTAAATACACACTATACCGCACAAGCCTACCTATTAACCCAGTTAATAATTGATGATTTACAAAATAAAAGTGAAGATTTGTCAAAATTAAATGACTTGAATCGTGATGAGGTAGCCATTATTTTAGATAAAGTATTGTCAAAAAACTATTCAGATGAAGTGGCCAAAAGCCTGTCAGAATTAATTAATACAAATGAACATTTTAAGAAAGACTTGTTAGGTACGTTACAAAGAAGTCGAGATTTGGGAAATAGTTTTGAGGATATGGTTTTTCAAAAACTACGAGAAAAATATGGTGATGAAAACGTTGTTGCGTTCTCAGGTGATTTTGGTTTTGTAGATTATTTTGGAGTTGATGGTGTTGTTATAATAAACGGTGTTTTACACCCTGTACAAATTTCCACATCTATGAAAACACCAAAATTATTTAAATACGATTCTGAAAATTGTAAAACTAGAGGATATTACAAAAGTGGTAATAAAATTATAATGTATGAACCAATATAGTATGGGTAGTATTATTAATAAACTAAGAAAATTTATTTTGGAGGGTGAAAACGAAAAAGCGTTTATACCCTTAGAAGTTTTTATTATGAATTCATTACATAATAAAAAACAAGAACTTAAGACAAAGGAAAATATTATATTATTTCTTAAAGAGTTATTACCTATTTTAAATGTTTCACAAGATGAAGCATTATACTACTATTATTTATTTTCACTAAACTATCAACCAAACGGTGATTATAAAAATCTTAAAAAGTCAGAATTAAAAAGTTTAAGTTCTTTAAAATCTGAAAGAACTACGAATGTTAAATCACACTTATACACCAAATCAAAAATACCATTTAAAGGTTCTAACTTAGAAGGGTTTTGGGAAAAAGACCCTAAAGGTGTCGACCAATATGTTGTAAGTTCATATAATTGGTATCCCGTATTTTTATGGAAGGATGGTAGATGGTATCGAATTTCCGATAATTATTCCAGAGCGACTAGTCGACAAATTTCAAATTCTGGTAGAGAATTAAATTATTCTGAAAAGGTGACTAGATTAACTCCAGATGAAATAAGGAGATTAAGAAACGGAATGGATTTAGGGGAGTTAACCAATAGAAAACAAACCGAACTATATGCGGCAATTGAAAAACTAATTGGTAAAAAGTTTTTTGTATCCTCAGGATACGTCAATGCACCAGGAACACCTAAAGTTAGATTTAAAGCGTATGTGGATTCCCTTGAGATGGATGGTGATAAAATTAACGTAAATATCAATATTACAAATATGGATGGTGTTAATTATAGTGGTGTTTTAGTACAAAGAGGTATAAACCCTGAAGATGTGGATTTGAGTCGTGCAGAAACTGATTTTATTTGGAAAATAAAGAGGTTTGATGATATTTGGAAGATGACGCCTAAAAGAGATACAATTAAAGTGAATCTAAATTATGAGCCCGAAAATTAGTGATAGATTATCCTCAGGTTTTTTAAAATTCGTTAATCACGCATTTATTGAAAAATTCAATGACCTGGTAAGTTATCCTAAAATATTAGATTTTAAATTTAAAATAGAACCTAAAGGTCCAAAAAATATGATAATCTACTATTGGACCGTAGAGGTAAATGAAAAAGATTTTAACGAAGTTTCTAATAGTTCAAAACCGGCGTCTGCATATTGGGATACTGATTTGGGAGATTTTGATTTTGTTTATGTAAGTTTTGTAATGTTTGCTGAGTTTGAAATTCTTTTTAATTTTAGGAGTAGTTATGAACCAATACCAAAACAAGTGTTTATGACTCTCAAAAATGGTGATAGAGAGTTTACTTACGATGCTGACACCTAAGACTTATTCGTAAACAAAATCAACACTGGTTTCATACCAAATACGATGTGCCGAGTAAATATTAAGTCTCTTGGCAATTTTTTTATCGACCAAACGACCCATTTCAGTAACAACTTTTGAATTTCTTGGGTCAATACCAATATTAAAATTACCTGTTTTAAGTTTTTCTTTTACAGTAGTGTAAATATATTTTCCTTGGTCGTGAAGTACAAGATGTTTTATCATATCCTCACGAGTGTTTTTACATTTAATGTCTCTGTAGTCAACCTCCTTCTTTAAATCAGGGGTTTTCATTTTATTATAATCAACCTCTTTATTCATACTACAAAGTTAAGGATAATATTTATAAATAAAAAATATTATGAGTTTAAAAAAAATGCAAGAAAAAATTGGTACCACACCTGATGGGTTATTTGGACCAAATACATTGAAAATGGCGATGAAACATTTCAATATGACACCCGAAAGAGCCGCTCACTTTTTTGCTCAGACTTTTCACGAAACAGGTGGATATAAGGCTTTTAGTGAAAACTTAAACTATTCTTCATCCGGATTACAAAAAACATTTGGTAAGTATTTCCCTGGATTGTTGGAAGAGCAGTATGCAAAAAAACCTGAAAAAATCGCTAACAGAGTTTACGCCAATAGAATGGGTAATGGAGATGAACAGTCAGGTGATGGATGGAAATATCGTGGTAGAGGCGCATTACAATTGACGGGTAAATCAAATTATAAAGCGTTTTCAGATTATCTAAAAAATCCATTAATAATGGAACAACCTGATTTAGTTGCGACAGATTATGCGTTTGAATCTGCGTTATTTTTCTTTGATAAGAATAAACTTTGGTCTATTTGTGACAAAGGAGTTACCAAGGCAACAATATTATCATTAACAAAGAAGATAAATGGTGGAACTAATGGTCTTGAGGAAAGAGAAGAAAAAACTTTTAAATTTTATTCTTGGTTAAAATGAAAAATTTTATAGGGTTTTTAGTTAGGTGGGTAGCATCTAATTTATCGATACCTTTTTGGGTTGTGGGTCACGTACACCTAACTATGAACGTTTATCAGGATATTATTGAGATATTAACATCTTTTGGTATGAACATAATTGTTGCTATTGGTTTTTACTTAGAATGGAGGGACCATAAGTCTTCTAAAGAATAAACTTATATTTATTACAAAAAAAACAAATATGTATTTTACTGTCTTAGTTATTGCCGTATCATTGTCGTCTTTTATGGGTTGTGCAATAGGTAAAATGATGTACAGAAGAAAGGTTAAAAAAGAAATTTTTTAATTTGTCTTTAGTTTACAGAAATTTAACCGAACTTTCTATAAAAGTGTTAATATGAAATATTCAAACGATTTTAAAGCCCAAAAATACAGTGAACTTATGTTTAAGTTCCAAAGAGTCCAAGAGAAAATTAAGGACATTGAAACAGGTAATGTTGTTGAGACAAGAGATACCCCACGAGAATTGATGATGTTAAAGTCTCAATTGAGTAGTCTACAAGAACAAATAAGAAGACTTTACTAAAAAATAAGAACCCCTCCTTTTTGAGGGGTTTTTTGTTATATTACTATTTGATGAATATAAATTTCGAACATAAGTTAGTTTGGGTTCCTTCACCATCTACAGGTGAAGACTTGGTTTATAAATTTTTCCAAGATACTGGATTTGTTTCATATAAGAATGATTCTGAAACATCACAACCAATCACAGTCGAGAATATATCCTATAAAACGCAATTAGATGAGATTTCAGACACTTTTAATGTTTTAGTGACCACAGATAACCCTTATCGTCAGATAGTTAATCTATACAGAGATTCTTCAGTTATAAATTGGTCTTTAAAAGAAAACGATGAAGTTTTGTTAAAAGAAAAAATTAACCAATGGTTTTATAGTAAGTCGGACTTGTATGGTAATTTTAAAATCTTTCATTTTTTAGAGAATCCGTCTGAAGAAATACTCAGAAGAGCAAAAATTATACATCTTGATAATTTGGAAAACGAAATACTTCAATACGACTTTGTTAATAAGTCAGAATTTATTTTAGATTTTGTTAGAACAAAAAAAATAGAGAGAGAATCATTCGTTGATTTGTTAAACTACGAACAGGCAAAACAGGTTTACCACAATTCTAAACAAATTTTTGATATTTGTGGTTATGACCCATTTTCTTTTACCTCAGAAAAATTATCAGAGAAAATGCAAATAAATTTTATTCATAACATATGAGTATTTATTGGTATGGGAAAAAGATTTACATTAACAGAACAAGAATACGATGATATCAGACGCTTGTATCGTTTAAATGAACAAGAAGAAGATATGGAGACTCCTGAACAGGACGAACCAAAAATATTTTGTAATTCACAAAATACGAAAACTATACACGACTTAACAGGTCACAATGAACCCGAAGAATACATCCAAGGTGTGTCGTTAAGACCTTCGGGGGTAAATTCTTTAGTGGACATTCTTGAGTTATTAAAGACTTTACGTTTACACCCACAGATTACTGATGGTGGTGTTGATTTGGCGTCAAAAGTTAGTGGAACATTACAAGAGTTTAAGCCTTACAATTATTTTGATGAAACATCAAAAAAATGTAACAAGGCGATGGACAAGATTATCGAACTTTACAAAGAAAACGAACACGGTGAAGAACTTGTTAAGGATATCGAGAAAGTTTATGGTCTTTCATATTTGGACCCAAGAGCAAAAGAATTCTTAAAACACGGAATGTCGATTATTAAAGGTGAATAATCGTTTTTAAATGAACTATTATATGGGGAGCGTTTAGTTCCCCATTTTTTTTGTCTATACTTTAAGTATGTCCGAAGATAAACGTCTTGCATTGTATTCTTACCCGACCTCTCTGTCGTCCCCAAAGATTACCCCGACCGACCTTTCGTTTTTTAAAAATGACAAGGTTTTCAGGGCTAATGATTTTTTTGATTCGAAGTACCAAGACATAATCAAACAAGCCGAACAATTAAAAGAACAGGTTGAACTCACCGAAAGGGTTTATTCTTGTCGTTATTCTTTTGAACCACAGGTTGGTAAAATTTATCACGTATACTTGGACAAGAATGGTAGAGAATTTTTGTCTCTTGTTGGACCAACCGAATGGAAGTCAGAATATGTGATGAGTGTGAGACTTACATCAGATATGGTTTGGGAAAAAATTTCCCTATAATATTACTTTATAATTTTCATTATTATTATTTAATTTTTCATTATAATATTTCTATTATAATATATTATATTAATACTAGAATTAATACTTAGTTCCATTTTGACCAAAGTTCATAATTTATAAATTTTTATGGTAAAAAGGGTATCAAATAAGAAACCTTATATTTATCATAAAAAAAAAGATTTATGAATTCGGAATCTATTTGGACCGTATTGGTTACAATTGTTACTGTTTTGGGTTCCACCTCTGCGTGGAAATATTATGAGAAGAGAGCGGAGTCTAAAAAAGACGATGATAATTTTATCAAACAAGACTGCAGAGATAGAATCGCCAAACTTGAGGCATTATTACAGGAGAGTTCTGAAGAGAAGGAAAGGTTGAGAGCCACGATATTAGAACTTACTGAAAAAGTTGCAGCACTTACGGTTAAAGTTGAATTCCTACAAAAAGAGAATACTGAATTAGTCCAAAGACTTTCAAGAGGTTAAGACTCGATACTCATAGATACGGTTCCCTTGTGATAAGGTAATAAATCGGCTAATATTTCATACACAATCATTTCAGCCAATTCGGTATCTAATGATAAATCGTCAAAATTATCACCCAAAATAACTTTTGCGTAAATATTACAAACCTTTTTGGTTGGTAAAAAATCCAATGTTACAATTTTGATGCTTGAACCTGGTCCATAAAAATAATGTATTTGTTCTTCCCTTACACTATTAAGAAGTAACTCGAAAACTCGGGCAAAACGATTATTACTGGATAAAGACATACCCAAATATAAATTATTTTATTATCTTTGTAAACTAACCTTGACCTCTGTACTTTTTCTTATAGTTCTTAGATTTTTTTAACTTTGAAGTCTTAGTCTTAGCGTGAATTCCAGGACGTGACTTTTGTGGTTTTTCTTTGAACGAAGAAACTGATGTCGATTTTGCCTTTGCCATACGAATATAAATATTTATTAATATGATTCTGTCCGAACAAGAAAAAAATGATTTATTGTCACAGCATAACAACGATGAAATACTCGATACTTTGATGATGCATCTTAGGAGAAATTATCCTCTTAAATCACTTGAACTAAGTTTTTCCCCAACACCAAAAAAATACATTTATGTTAATGAAAAAATGGTGTTTTTAGATGAGAACAAAAAAAGATTAACCAATTTAATATACTGGGATATCCTTGATAAGTTTAGAGGTCAACCTGAAAGTATTTTAAGACGTACCATCAGGAGATACCTCACATTATTAGGTCAATAGCTGTTTAGTTTGATATTTATAGTAAAAACAACTACTATGAAAAATTTAACTAAAGAACAATTTTTGGGGATTTTAAGACACACATTAACATTTGTTGGTGGTGTTTTAGTAACTAACGGGATTCTTGACGAATCAGTTATTATCGAATTAACAGGTGGTGTTATTACCCTTGCAGGTGCGATTTGGTCAATCGTAAGTAAAAACAAATGAAAGACTTTTTCTTAAAAATGTT
>JACCDJ010394398.1_pt1 | contig 13776 bp, 10 predicted proteins | sample 7444481 | NCBI WGS metagenome assembly JACCDJ01 (sample SAMN15323435, study PRJNA562643) | freshwater metagenome | isolation source: river surface water | place: USA:Blue River Watershed | collected 2017-08-15 | reverse complement strand
TACCTTTACAGGCAAACCTGAATCTGTTGTCGGGCAACGTTTATTAGAGAAGCATTTTCCTGGGGGACAAGGTGACCCAACTCAAATAGTTGTTGCTGTCGATAAAATTGGCGCAGTCACTGCAGCGATAAAAAATGCACCAGGAGTTACAGAGGTAGTTCCGATGCTCGCAGGAGTTCTAGTTGAAGGAGGTCCGACGCCGGAGGTAAAGGTAGTTAATGGTCGAGCCATCTTGAACGTCACCTTAAATAAGGCGCCTGATAGCGTGGAGGCCGGAAATGACATTCCTAAGATTCGCGAACTCGCTAAGGCAGCAGATTCGACTTCACTAGTGGGTGGCACAAGCGCGGTCTACTTCGATGTGCGAACTGCTAATAATCGAGATAACCGAACAATTATTCCAATTATTTTGCTGGTAATTACCCTGATTCTTGGAGTCTTGCTCCGCAGTATCTTGAGTGCGGTTGTACTACTCGGCACGGTTGTACTCAGTTACTTCGCAACCTTAGGCGTATGTGCGCTCGTCTTTAACCACGTCTTCGGCTTCGCGGGAGGCGATAACTCATTCCCATTGTTCGCCTTTATCTTCTTAGTTGCACTTGGTATTGACTACAACATCTTCTTGATGACTCGTGTTCGAGAAGAAAGCGAAAAGATTGGCACTCGGGCTGGAGTTATCAAGGGAGTGACCGTTACTGGTGCCGTGATCACCTCCGCAGGTATCGTCTTGGCGGCCACATTCGCAGTTCTTGGATTGCTTCCACTCGTTCCTTTGGCGCAGCTTGGCTTTGCTGTTGCCTTCGGTGTACTTCTAGACACGATTATCGTTCGCTCAATCTTGGTTCCTGCACTAGTGCATGAGATTGGACCAAAGATTTGGTGGCCATCAAAACTTCAGAATAAGTAGCTACCCAGAACAATGATTTTAGTTATTGGTGCGGGCTTGGCGGGAATGAGCGCTGCTATCACTTTGCAGAAAAGTGGCGCCGATGTAGTCGTGATCGAAGCCGCTGATCGAGCAGGTGGTCGAGTTGCAAGTGATCTGATCGATGGCTTCACTTTGGATCGCGGATTCCAACTCATCAACGCAAATTACTCTGAGATAAAAATGGGCAACTATCTCAAGGGCTTATCTTTCGAGGTTGCACCGCGCACTGTTGGAGTAGCAGGCACTGATGGAATAACTAGGCTGGGGGATCCGCGCTCTGCGCCTTTCTCAATATTTTCAAGCAAAACTGGCAGCGCTTTGGCGAAAGTAAATTTTCTAAAGTATTTGGCGACGATGCCGCGCCAGAATGAGAGCGTTGAAGATCATCTGCTCCGCGCTGGAACATCTGATCTCTACCAAAAAGTCCTTAAACCCTTTCTCCAAGGAGTATTCCTTGCTGACCCATCTCAAGTGAGCGCAGTTATCGGCCGAGAGATCATTGCTTCATTTATAAATGGAAAGTCAGGAATCCCTTCAAAGGGCGTTGGGGAGTTTGCTTTGCGTATGGCTGATCAGATCAAAGATTTACGTTTGAACACCCAGGTCGAAGAGATAAATGGCGAAGGCGTAGTAACCAGTGCGGGACGAGTTCGTGCGGCTGCGGTCATTCTGGCCACAGATCTGACGACTACTGGACAACTTCTTGGGGCGCAAGAGATTGGACGACTAACCGGTTCGACAACTTGGTACCACTCAACCCCACTATCCCCAACCGATAACGCCGAGTTAATTGTTGATAGTCAATCGCGCGGACCAGTTGTTAACTCGATAGTTATCTCGAACCTCGCGCGCACTTATGCTCCGATTGGCCAGCACTTGATCTCTTCGACAACAATCAAACATTCATCCGAATCTGAAGTTCGCCGCCACCTAACTCAGATGTGGGGAGTTTCAACGGAGGAGTGGAGATTCTTGGCTAAATATGAGATTAACTCAGCTCTGCCTTTATTTGGGCCAGGATATAAAAAGCACCAAGCGTTCAAGATTGAAAAGAATATTTATTGCGCGGGGGATTACTTAGAATCTCCGTCACAGAATGGTGCTCTACTTTCAGGCAGAAAAGTGGCCGAACGGTTATTGATCGACCAACGCAGTTAGCGCGTTGGTGATGTGTGGGTAATCCCAATTAAATCCGGCATCGCTAAGTGCATTTGGCATAACCTTCTTGGATCCGAGAATTTCGCTAGAGAAACCACCCAGTGCAATCTTTAGAGCGATCGCAGGTGCCGGAAATAGCGCGGGGCGGTTCATGGCTCTTGCCAATGCTGCCGTGAACTCTTGGTTGGTCACTGGGTTTGGAGTTGTGAGGTTGATCGGCCCTGATACTGGATGCTCTAAAGCGAAAACGATTGCACGGACAACATCGTGAAGCGTTATCCATGACCACCATTGTTTACCAGAACCCAGTTTTCCACCGAGTCCAAATCTAAAGAGAGGCAACATACGTCCAAGGGCGCCACCAGTTGGATCTAGGACTAGTCCGGTACGGAGTTTTACGGTACGTACTTCACCCGCTAAATCTGCTGCGCTTTCCCACTCTCGGCACACTGCTGCGAGAAAATCGTTTCCGACGGAATCACTTTCAACGACTGCACGATTTCCAGAATCCCCATACCAACCGATAGCACTTGCTGAAATAAATACCTGAGGCTTAACTTCAGCGACTGCTTTGGCAATAGCGGTGGTACCAAGTAGACGTGAATTTAATATTTCAGCTTTGAAGCGTTTACTCCATCGCTTATCGCCAACGCCGACTCCTGCAAGATGAATTACTGCATCTACACCTCTAAGGGCTTCTAAATCTACGAAGCCAGTCTTGGGATCCCACTGAATTTCATCTGGCGCAACCGTTGCTCGACGGACTAACCGTTGCACGGTATGTCCCTCGGACTTTAAATGACCAACAAGTGCGCTACCTATAAGACCAGATGCACCTGAAATAGCAATGCGTTGCGGGACAGACATGAAGGTTAGAGACCCAAATCAGATTCGAAGGCGCCACCTTCAAGTCGCTCTTTGAGAGTGACTAAGAAGCGAGCGGCATCAGCACCGTCGACTACGCGGTGATCATATGAAAGCCCAAGGTAGACCATAGATCGAATGGCAATAGTTTCTCCACCATCTTCGCCCTTTACAACCATTGGACGCTTAACAACTGCGCCGAGTCCAAGGATTGCAACCTGTGGCTGATTGATGATTGGAGTATCAAAGAGTGCACCGCGGCTTCCGGTATTTGTAAGCGTAAATGTTCCGCCGCCAAGTTCGTCAGGGGTGACTTTGTTATCACGAGTGCGAGCTGCAAGATCAGAAATCTTACGAGCGATGCCACCCATATTTAGGTCGCCCGCGTTATGTATAACTGGAACTAGCAATCCGCGTTCAGTATCAACTGCGATACCAAGATGTTCTGCACCGTGATAAATGATCTGGTCGCCTTCAACTGATGAGTTAAGTACTGGGTGCTGCTTTAGCGCTTCACAAACTGCAACAGCGAAGAATGGAAGGAATGAAAGCTTTACGCCTTCACGGGCTTCAAATGTCGCCTTCGAACGATCACGCAGACGAGCGATCTTCGTAACATCTACTTCGATTACAGTGGTCAACTGCGCACTTACTTGAAGCGATTCGACCATACGCGCTGCGATTACTTTACGAAGACGTGACATGGTTACGGATGTTCCGCGAAGTGGAGATGTTGCAACTACAGGAGCGGCAGCAGGGCGCTGTGCTGGCGCAGCAGCTGGCGTTGATACTGGAGCTGCGCTCTTAGGTGCAGCGGCTTCAACATCTTCCTTACGAATTCGTCCACCAATACCGGTGCCCTTAACGCTTGCTAAATTAACTCCGAGATCGTTAGCCAACTTGCGAACGATCGGAGTTACGTAAGCATCTGCCGGTTGTGAGACAGGTGCACTTGCAACAACAGGAGTAGGCGCAGGTGGAGCAACTGGTGCAGGATCTGAAACAACTGGTGCGGCTACGGGAGCGGCGACAATTGGGGGTGCAGCAACTGGTGCGGCAGGGGGAGTTGCAATAGGTGCGGCAGGTGCAGAAGCACCTGCGCCACCAATAACGGCGAGTCGCGCACCAACGGGAACAGTTGAATCAACAGGAACTTCGATTGAAATAATTGTTCCAGCTACAGGTGAAGGAATTTCAGTATCAACTTTGTCAGTTGAAACTTCGAGCAGCGCTTCATCAACTGCGATTGAATCTCCAACACCTTTTAGCCAACGCGTAACGGTTCCTTCGCTAACGCTTTCGCCCAGTGCTGGCATCGTAATAATTGTTCCGGCAGAAGTTGCAGGTGCAGCGGGTGCAGATGGAGGAGGAGTAACTGGTGCGGCAGCAACTGGTGCTGCAGGTGCAGGAGTTGAAGCAGGCGCTGCACCATCGGCGATGATGGCAAGTTCTGCTCCAACTGGAACAGTCTGATCAATTGCAACAATTATTTTTTGAAGAATGCCGGCAACAGGTGAGGGAATTTCAGTGTCGACTTTGTCGGTTGATACTTCAAGGAGTGGTTCATCCATTGCGACATGATCGCCCTCGGATTTAAGCCAACGTGTGACTGTACCTTCGCTGACACTTTCGCCAAGTGCTGGCATAGTTACTGAGAAAGTCATTGCGTTTTCCTATTCTCTATCCGTGTGCGTGAAGTGGTTTGCCGGCAAGTGCCATGTGCGCTTCACCCATTGCTTCGGAAAGCGTTGGGTGGGCGTGGATCAGTGGAGCAACATCGTCTGCTGATGCTTCCCAGTTAAAGATTAATTGTGCTTCGGCGAGAAGTTCACCGACGCGTGAACCGACCATATGGATTCCTAGAACTGGTCCACCTTTTTGCGAGACTAGTTTTATTGAACCCGCTGTGCGAAGAATCTGTGCCTTACCGTTTCCGGCCAAGTCGTAATTTAGTTCAACTACGTCATAACCGCGCTCCTTAGCCTGAGCGGTTGTTAACCCGACTGATGCAACTTCTGGTTCGGAATAAGTAACTCGGGGAACTCCGTCATAGTTAATCGGGCGGGGATTTAATCCGGCTATTTCTTCGGCAACTAATATTCCTTCGCCAAAGCCAACGTGAGCAAGTTGAAGGGTTGGGATTAGATCGCCAACTGCCCAAATTCCAGGGACGTTGGTGCGGCACTTTTCATCCACCAGAACATAGCCCCTATCCATGGCGATCCCTTGTTCTTCATAACCGAGATTTGCTGAAACTGGGCCACGACCAACGGCAACCAGAAGAACTTCAGCGGAGAAAGTTTTGCCATCTTCTAGGGTGATGGTCACGCCATCTGCGTTTACCGCGTGCGACTTAAAGCGAACGCCGAGCTCGAAGTTGATACCACGCTTGCGGTATGCCCGCTCCAACTGCTTACTAGATGATTCATCTTCAAGTGCAACTAGGTGCGGCAAACCTTCAATAATTGTTACTTCTGCACCAAAGGATTTCCAAACAGATGCAAATTCACAACCTATGACTCCACCACCTAGAACGATCACGCTCTTTGGCACGTACTCCATCTTCATCGCTTGATCAGAAGTAATTACACGCTTGCCATCTATATCAAGCCCTGGAAGGGTGCGCGCATATGAACCTGTAGCGAGCAAAATATTTTTACCTGTATAACGAACACCGTTTACTTCAATAGCGTCTTTAGCGACGAGCTTGCCGTGGCCTTCAATGAAGGTGATATTGCGAGACTTAACCAGACCTTGCAGCCCCTTGTGTAATTTGGTTATAACGCCATCCTTATAGGAGTTTACGCCAGTCATATCTATTGAGTTAAAAGTTGCATTCACACCAAACTGGCTCGCCTCGCGTGCTCCATCAGCAATTTCACCCGCATGTAAAAGCGCCTTTGTAGGGATACATCCTCTGTGAAGACATGTGCCACCAAGTTTGTCTGCCTCGATTAGCGCGACTGAGAGTCCAAGTTGTGCGCCGCGTAGCGCTGCTGCGTAACCGCCGCTGCCGCCACCTAAAACTACGAGATCAAAGTTGGACACGTGTTCTGACTCCTTCACCACCGAGCGCCACGAAGCGGCTTGACTGGTTCCTATCTTGCCAGTTTTGGGCGCTGATTACGAAATGGCGGCAGATTCTGCCAACGCGACCAAGGAGCGGAGCGCAACACCTGTGCCACCAACTGGCGTGTAGCCATATGGCTCACCTTCGTTATAGGCAGGGCCTGCAATATCTAGATGTAACCAAGGTAACTCAGGAGAGATAAATTCCTTAAGAAAGAGTCCCGCAACCATCATGCCGCCCATTCGTTCTCCTATATTCGCCATATCGGCAACTGGTGAGTCAAGAGAAGCGCGCAGCTCTACTGGAAGCGGCATAGGCCAGAATGCTTCGCCAACTTCCTTTGTTATTGCAAAGAAATTATCGCTGAACTCTTGGTTGTTAGTCATGATTGCACTTGTCCGCGTTCCGAGAGCAACGACCTGAGCGCCGGTTAGAGTTGCAACATCTACGATGCCATCAAGATCCTTATTTTCTTGCGCTTTCACCAAAGCATCTCCAAGAACTAGTCGACCTTCAGCATCTGGGTTTAAAACTTCAATAGTCTTTCCGCCATACATCGTGATGATGTCACTTGGACGTGTTGCGTTGTCACTGACCATATTTTCTGCCAGCGGGGCATAACAGTCGATCGCCACAGGAATTTTTAGAAGGGCAATAGCAATAGTTGCGGCGCAAACTGCCGCAGCCCCCGACATATCTGATTTCATCGCCTCCATGCCAGCGGCTGGTTTTAGCGCCAGGCCTCCGGTATCAAAAGTAATTCCTTTTCCTACGTAAGCGAAATTCTTGCGCGCCTTTGCCTTTATTGGGCGATAAGTAATTTGTAGTAAACGCGGCGGATTGGCCGATCCTTGCCCCACTGCGGTAATTCCACCGTAACCTTTTGATTTCAACTGTGAATCAGTCATTACTGACACCTTCAAACCCGCTCCAGCTCCTCCTACTTTCTTAACCAGTTCAGTAAAAGTTTTGCAGAATGAATCTGGAGTTAAGTGGCTTGGGGGAGTATTGATCAGATCTCTAACGAGTGCTGTGTATTCACCTATGACTACAGCACGTTTAACTGCCGCCTTAGCTTTAAGATCTTGCGCTAGCGAAGAATGTACCGTGGCTGACTTTAGGCCTGGCCGACGATCACTAAGAGAATCAACTCTAAATTTATTAAAAACATAAGAGCCGAGTAAGGCACCTTCTGCTACGGCTCCAACAGACGTTGCCTTCCGAGTAGGAAGCGAGAAGGTGGCGCTGGTATTTCCTGATAGAGCTCTAGCTGCTGCCCCTGCTGCTCTTCGTAGCGTTTCGTCATCGAATATTGTTTTGTGTTCGCCTAACCCGGTGAATACCAAGAGGCGAGTAGTAGTACCTGGAATCTTAATTACTTCATCGCTTTTGCCGGTTGCTCCCATGTCGGAGAGAGTTGCCAAAATCTTCTTTGTATCAAGTGCAATAGCGCCACTCTCAATCGCGAGAGATGATTTACCTTTTTTATGGGATAGCCCAACTACCAAGATCTCATCTTTGATGATGCCATCCGAGAGGTTGATAGTTGTCATTTAAGGCTCCTTAAGAATCTATTGCCATCTTTGAAATGGAGTGTTTTGGGAGAGATATCTGTAGTGCTGATGCTCGGGTAAGTGTAAGTTGTTCACATGAAAAATTCACCACTTGCCGAAAAACATCTCGCGCTTGATGCAAAGATGGCCGATTTTGGTGGCTGGTTGATGCCAATCGAGTACCCGGGCTCTGGCGTGATTGCCGAACACACCGCAGTACGCGAAAGGGTGGGGATCTTCGATGTCTCGCATTTGGGCAAGGTCAGCGTGATAGGTGATGGAGCGCTTGAATTTCTCAATTCTGTATTCACAAATGATTTAAATCGCATCTCTGATGGGCGAGCCCAGTACACCCTACATTGCAACGCTGCCGGAGGCGTTATCGATGATCTGATTGTTTATCGCAATAGCTCAAAGGATCTATTTTTGATTCCAAACGCTGCAAATACATCCGATGTTGTTGCTGCTTTGGCAAAAGATGCCCCAACCGGCATAACCATTACAAATCTCCATGAAAAATTCGCAGTCATTGCGGTTCAGGGACCAAAATCAAGAGAAGTTATCGAATCTCTCGGATTAAATCCGGCCTTGGATTACATGGCATTTGAGCATGTAGAAATTTCTGGTCGCCGCGCAATTCTTTGTCGCACCGGTTACACCGGAGAGCATGGTTACGAGATTCTTCCTAGCTGGGGCGATGCAGTACCAGTTTGGGATTCACTTGTTGACGCTATACAACCGCACTCTGGATTGATCTGCGGCTTAGGTGCGCGAGATACCTTGCGCACAGAGATGGGTTACCCACTTCATGGCCATGAGTTAACTTTGCAGATTTCGCCAGTTCAAGCAGCAGCTTCTTGGGCTATTGGTTGGAATAAGCCAATTTTTAGCGGATCAAGTTTTCTTAGAGATCAGAGAGAATCTGGAACGCACACAAAACTTCGCGCACTAATTAGTCAGGATCGCGGTATTCCACGCGCTGGTATGCAGATAAAAAACTCAGAAGGAGTAGTTGTAGGCGAGGTTACGAGCGGAACTTTCTCTCCATCGTTAAAGAAAGGCATAGCCCTAGCTTTGGTAAGCCCTGAGTTTCAAGTTGGCGATGAAGTAACGGTTGATATTCGTGGAAGAGATAGTGTTGCGGTTATCGCAAAACTACCTTTGGTTACTTCAAACGTTCGCTAAATTGCACTGGCGTAAGAAAAGATGCTTTTGAACTCGTTCGACGTAGGGCGGATAGAACTGCTGGGGCGGTAATAATTATTAAGGTCGAAGTTAAGACTGCTCTCGGAACATCCCACGCCATCGATGATAGGAAGTGAAAGGTAATAAACCTATTGAGATTATCTGAAAGTGGAGCACCTGCCTGATAAGAAAGTTGGGTATCACCACCCAATGCCCAAGGCCAGAACTGTAGATCCATCAGTAAACCAAACATTAAAGATGAAGCAACTGCGATCAGAACCAGAAGTGCGATCTCTGCGCGACCCCTTACTCTCTTTGGAAAAGATCCAGCAAATAAACCAATTAGTCCAGCAGCAAAGAGCTGATATGCAAGCCAGGGACCGAGGCCACCGGTTAACAATGCGGAGGCAAGCATTCCGAGTACTCCCAGTAAGAATCCGAATGCCGCGCCAAAGACGCGCGCTGCGAGTATTAATAGAAACCACATTGGCTCAAGACCCACTGCTCCTGCACCAAGTGGCCTAAGAGCGGCAAGCAATGCGGCAAGTGTGCCTAGCAGCGCAACAGACTTTGCATCGAGTCCTGAATCACTTAACTGCGCAACCAACAGAAAGATCGCTGCCGGCACAGCGGCCCAAAAGAAATATTGCGCGAAGTCTGCCGAATTCTCCGTCGGAACATAAAAAGGCCAGGTAAAACCGGCAAAGACCATTACAGAAACCAAGATGAGAGCGGCTTTAGATTTGAGGCTAAAACGATAAATATCGTTAGTCAAGTAATTCAATTTAAACCGCCAACCTGATCTGGTTGATCTAAGGCGCGCATTACATCGTTAACTGTCAACCATCGACGTGGCGCCATTACCTTGGCGACTTGTGGCGCGAAGGCGGGAGATGCCAGCAAAATATCAATGGTTGGTCCGTCGGCGACAATTTCACCTTCTGAAAGAAAGATAACCCGATCAGCTAATTCAGCCACAAGTTCAACATCATGAGTTGCAATCACTACGCATTTGCCAGGATAGACCACAAATTCTTTGAGAATCTTAATTAACAAAGATTTGGATTGATAATCCAAACCACGCGTTGGTTCGTCGAGAATTAGAGATTTAGGTTTTGCGGAGAGAATGACTGAGAGCGCGAGCGCCAAACGTTGACCTTCTGATAGATCTCTTGGATGCGTTTTCCCGGCTATCGAAGGAACGAGAGTCTGAAGTAGCGCAAAGGTAGATCCAGAATCAATTCCATTATCTTTATCAGCTTGTGAACACTCTTGAGAAACGCTTTGCGCATATAAGAGATCGCTTGGTTCTTGCGGAATATAACCGACCGTTGCACGTCGAACCGCCCCCTTTAAACTGATGGGTTGGTGTCCAAAGATAGAAATTTCGCCACGATCAGCTGTCTTAACCCCGACTATGGATTGCAGAAGTGAACTCTTTCCGGCGCCATTGCGACCCATTAGAGCCACAATCTCGCCTTCGAATACAGAAGCGGTAATACTTTTCAAGGCTTGGTGCGCTCCGTATGAGATGGAAAGTCCGCTAACAGAGATCACCGTCGGCGTCGACTTGGATTCCAATTGCTCAATGTCGATTCCGTCGCGCCTGATGTCCTCGGTCATGCGCCGAACATCGCGAACACTTAATCCAATTTGATCAAGCCCCAGAGCGCGAGATAAATGAACTATTGGGGGTGCGATATCAGATTTCTTCAAAATGTTTTCAGGTATATCAATCTTGGCTTGGCCATCGCCAGCGATATGAATAATGCGGTCAGCAAAACCGATTACCCGCTCCAAACGATGCTCAGCTATCACGACGGTAAGGCTCAAATCATGTACCAGTCGGTGAATAATTGAGAGAACTTCTTCAGCTGCGATCGGATCCAAGGCGCTGGTTGGTTCATCCAAAACCAAAATCTTCGGGTGCATAACTAACGCGCTGCCGATAGCCAATCGCTGCTGTTCTCCACCACTTAAGGTGGAGATGGCGCGATATCGGAGCGGAGCAAGCGCAAGTAGATCAAGAATTTCTTCAACGCGTTTTCGCATAACATCGGGTGCAACATTTAGTGACTCCATGCTAAAGACTAATTCTTCTTCTACGGTATCGGTAACAAAACCGCTGCTGGGATTCTGACCCACAATTCCTATCAAGTGCGCAAGTTCACCAGGGCGAACTAGCTGAGTTGAAATTCCATCAACAGTGACATCACCTGCCAGGATTCCTCCAGTGTGATGCGGTACCAACCCATTAATCAATCGTAGAAGGGAAGATTTACCTGTGCCGGTTGATCCAATAACCAGCACCATCTCGCCTTCTTCGATCGAAAAGGAGAGTCCTTCTAAAATAGTTTGCGTTGACGTTGGATAAACCAACGAGACATTAGAAAACTTGATCATGATGTAACCAGCCATGTAGTGAGTAATAAAAATAGGCCGCTGGAGAAGATCGCAGTGTCTGCAATCTTCCACTTGATTGGTCGATATCGAGAGCGAGCTCGGCTTACCCCATATCCTCGCGAATCCATGGCAGCTGCCAGATCGAGTGATCTGGCCAACGCCTCTTCGAGTAGTGGAAGTGCAATTGATTTAAATTTTGGTTTCTCATCTCCTCGAAGAATCCGGGCGCGCTTAATTCTCGAGTAACTGGCAACTATTTGTGGCAAAGACGAGGTCGCAATAACGATGGCGATCCCAAATTCGTAGACCATAACAGGCAGAACCCTGAGCATTTTGTGGGGACTGGTAAGTGATACTGCCGCTCCGAAAAGTGCGATGACGCAGGTAATAATCAAACCTTCGTGTAACGCTGCAAAGAGTCGTTCCTGAGTTATGACCCCACCAATTCGTATGCCCGCCATCCAATTCGGAAGTGGGAGAATTGGGAGTTGTGCAATCTTTGTGCCCGGTATCGGAACTCCAATTAAGACGCCGGTGATTGCTCTAATCACCAGGATAAATAAACCCAGGCGAAGGGAAAACCAGAAGCTTCTTGACCAGGGAAAATCTCCCGCAAAGCGCCAGACTAAAAGAGCTGCACCCGCTATTACTGTGGCAGCATAAATAGCGCTATCGGCACGAATGACCGTGATAATTAAAGCGATACTCCAGAGCCACCAAGTAAGCGGGTGCAGCGATTTCATTTATGGGTACTTTTTTATTTCTTCTTTAGCGATGCTGGGGTTGCGATCTCGGCGCCGCATTCCTTCGCTGGATATCCGTTTAGACCGCAAATTAATCCGCTTTTTGCGGCACGAACTTTGATCTCCATTCCCAAAACGTCTATCCCTTGAGAAGTTTTAGCAGTGCGAACGCAGGTTGTAATAGTTTTCTTAATTTTTTCACCTTTTGGCGCATATGCCTGTGAACCAAAATCAATTACTAGTCCGATTCGTTTCGTATCTTTATCAGCCTTAGTTTTTCCGCATATGGCGGCAAAACTTGGCTTAACAGATGGTGGAGTTGATGGAATGTCATCGCTACTGAAAACAAACGACCAACCTTCCACTGAGCCATCTTCGATGTCTACTGTTGGTCCAGTCATGGCAGCGGTCCATTTTGTTGCGCCCGGCGCTGCTTGGTAGTAACCCCAATAGCGCCAACCCTTATCAGCGGCGCTTGCTGAAGTTACGGGAAAAGCTTGCGTGGCAAGCAAAGAAAGCACGAAAAATAATTGGGTGAATTTCCGGCTTGATTTTATTTTAATCATTTTACTGTGGAGCCTCTCTAGAAATCAGAGCCTCACAGGGGTAGCGCAATAAAAGTATGGAAACACTTCTGTTGGGACTACACCCCGCAAACCTCGGCGGGTGATGGTCTATAACTCTTTACAATTGAGGTAATCCGACTTAAGTTATCGCGGCGTAGCAAGCCTGGTAACTCTTACGGTTGCGGGTCAGCGTCGGAGTTTCACCGACTTCCCCCCAAAAGAAAGTTTTTGCTATTTAGTTTTCTCCTACCTGCGAAGAAAACCACAGGTTGGGTTCGATAGCAATTCACCACGCTATGGAGACTAGCCACGATGGGGGGTATGGTTTGGCGCATGGAATATCGACGCCTCGGCAGTTCAGGAATGTATGTATCAGAAATTTCTTACGGAAATTGGATTACCCATGGATCGCAGGTAGAAGCCGATGCAGCGGTCAAATGTGTGCGCACCGCCTTTGATCTCGGAATAACTACATTCGATACGGCGGATGTTTATGCTGCAACCAAAGCTGAGTCAGTTCTTGGTCGCGCTCTAAAGGGGATTAAACGCGAGTCATACGAGTTATTTACAAAGGTTTATTGGCCTACTGGATCAGGAAAAAATGATCGTGGACTTTCACGTAAGCATATTATCGAATCCTGTAACGCTTCGTTAAAACGGTTAAATACTGATCACATAGATCTTTATCAAATGCATCGTTTCGACTATGAGACACCGCTGGAAGAATCGCTAAGCGCCTTTGATGACTTAATCCGTGCTGGAAAAGTTCATTACATTGGCTTCTCGGAGTGGAACGCTAGACAAATCTCTGATGCGCTTCGTATTCAAGACGCCAAGGGGTACACCCGTTTTGTCTCAAGTCAGCCACAGTATTCTGCGCTTTGGCGCGTTATCGAAACTGAAGTTGTTCCGCTAAGCAAGCGCGAGGGAATCGGCCAGATTGTTTGGTCACCAATGGCGCAAGGCGTTCTTACAGGAAAGTACCTCCCAGGCAAGAAGCCGCCAGTGGGTTCTCGCGCGACGGATAAGAAATCGGGCGCAGATATGATTTCACGTTGGATGCGCGATGAAGTTCTTGCAGCGGTTCAAAACTTGGCGCCCATTGCAAGAGATCTTGATCTAACAATGGGTCAACTTTCTATCGCCTGGGTCTTGCAAAACTCCAATGTTTCAAGTGCAATCATGGGAGCGACCAAACCTTCACAAGTAAAAGAAAATGTGAAGGCATCTGGAGTTAAATTATCTGCAGATATTATGCACGCCATCGATAAGGCGCTCGGTAATCTGCCAGTGACTGATCCGAAAG
>JACCDJ010083441.1_pt1 | contig 13783 bp, 13 predicted proteins | sample 7444481 | NCBI WGS metagenome assembly JACCDJ01 (sample SAMN15323435, study PRJNA562643) | freshwater metagenome | isolation source: river surface water | place: USA:Blue River Watershed | collected 2017-08-15 | reverse complement strand
TTTTTAACGGATAAAAACCACTGCTGTAATGCCTCTCAAATTTTAATTTTCGCTTCAAGACTTTAACTTAGCCAATTCAAATCCTTCGCATGGATCAGCTGTTTAGCAAACTTAGAAAATATGAGATTATGATCCGCAAGGTGGCCAACAACCACCTTCAAGGAGAGTACCAATCACTTTTCAAGGGATCTGGCTTGGAGTTTGATGATTTGAGGCCTTACCAATACGGGGATGATGTCCGGACCATCGAATGGAAAGTGTCGGCCAAAGGCCATGGCACCTTCGTTAAGACCTTTAAAGAAGAAAAAGACCAATCCGTCTATTTCTTACTGGACATTTCTGGTAGCCAGGATATTGGCCAACAAGGGCAGAAAAAGATAGACCAAGGCAAATTGATTGCAGGCGTCCTTACCCTTGCTGCCGTTTACGATGGGAGCCAGGTGGGATTGATCTCCTATTCTGACCAAAAAGAGAAATTAATTCTTCCCAACAAAGGAAATAAGCAAGGCGTGAAAATCGTTCGGGGAATATTCGAACACGAAAACAAAAGTTTGAAAACTGATTTGAATGGGCTGTTCACCTTTGCACTAAATCTGATTAAAAAAAGAAGTATCCTCATTGTGATTTCTGACTTCATTGATCAAGATTACGAACGTTCATTTCGAGCCCTTGCCGAACGGCACGATGTGGTGGCAATCCAATTGACAGATCCTCGGGAAGCAGCCCTTCCTACTTTGGGGATTGTACCCATTTTTGACAAAGAACGCGGGAGAACCACTTGGATCAATACTGCTTTTGGGAGTTTTTCCAGAAAAATTGCGGAGACCTTCACGAGTGAGCGAGAGCAATTGAAAGAAATCTGCAAGAAAAATCAGATCAATTACTTGGCCATAGATTCCAGACAGGACATTGTGATTCCATTGATTGATTTATTTAAGTACCGAAATAAACGAATGAAGCGTGGGTAGATTCATTTTTTTTCTATTCCTTTTAACTGTTTCGATTCAGGTTTCCGCACAAAAAGTGCAGGTAAAGGGTTATTTTACTCAAGATTCGGCCCAATTGGGTGAGCGAGTAGGATATGTATTAAAGGCAAGTTACCCACAAGCCGCTCAACTTATATTCCCAGATTCTACGTATGATTTCTCCCCTTTTGTCTTTTTAGAGAAAAAAACATTCGTTTCTGCCACTACAGAAGGAATTACCCAAGATAGTGCCATCTATTTTCTTTCCAATTTCTCATTGGAGCCCTCCTCCTATTTGGCTTTGCCCGTATTTGAACTCAACCGATACGATAGCATCACGCATTACACGACTACTGCCGAACTTAAACTGAAACTAAATCTGGATTCCATACCAGAGGAGTTAAAGTTCAAGGAAAATAACGTGTATCAAACCTTGGATAAACCATTTAACTGGTTTGTTTTTAGTTACATTGTTGGCGGGATACTGCTTGGTCTAGGCATTCTTTTCTTTGTTTTTGCAGAGCGAATCAAACGCCTATTCCGAAAAAATAGAGAGAAACTTCGCTGGATTCAATTTGAGCGAAAATGGAAAAAGGTAACTGAATTACTTCAACAAAATCCAAATCAAGCCCTTGCTGACGAGGCTATTGGTCTTTGGAAAGGGTATTTGGAGCATTTACGCTCGCAGCCCATTCAAGAATGGACTTCTAGCGAAATCGCAGCAGCGTTAGACGATAAAGAAGTATTTAAGGCCTTGCGAAGCATCGACATGATCATATACGCTGGCGCAGAAGGGGATACCAGTGCTGCTACCTCCTACCTCTTAGAAGTTGCTAAAGCCAATTACCGTACTACCTTAAACCAAATCACCCATGAGAGAGGCACTCGCTGAGTTTTTTTCGTGGTCTTGGTTTTTGCCGGAGACCTTCCGATCCTACGAATGGGAAAACCCATTGCTATTGAATTTGCTGTGGTTGATTCCTTTATTGGTATTGATCCGAAAGTTTATCAAATTCCTCAAGAAGCCAGTTCTTGAACTTTCCTTACCCAAGCGCGTAGCCAAAGCCAATCCTTGGACTTACCTTCGACTAATTCCCACGGGCTTTTTCTTCCTATTTCTGATTTTTGTGGTACTTGCCTTGGCCAGACCGCAGCGAAGCAATGAACGAGTGGAACAATACACCGAAGGAATTGATATTTTGTTGGTGATGGATATTTCTGAATCCATGGACCTTCAGGATTTTAGCCCCAATCGACTGGAAGCTGCCAAAAAAACTGCTGTAGATTTTATCAATGGACGATTTGGAGATCGAATTGGAATGGTGGTGTTCTCTGGCGAAGCCTATTCGCTCTCGCCATTGACCAATGATTACGAGTTGCTTACCAGCATGATAAAGGAGATTAATTTTTCCATGATTGAAGCCAAGGGCACAGCCATTGGATCTGCGATAGCAGCAGGTACAAACCGAATGAAAGACAGTGAGTCTCCTTCAAAGGTGATGATTCTTTTGTCCGATGGTGAAAGCAATGCCGGTAACGTCGACCCCATTTTTGCGGCGCAACTCGCTACCGCATTTGATATAAAAATCTATACCATCGCAGTTGGCAAAGACGGAATGGTTCCCTATGGGACAGATTTTTTTGGTAGACCACAAATGGTAGAAAGTTTCCTAGACGAAACCACCTTACGTGAAATTGCTTCAATTGGAGGCGGCCAGTTTTTCAGAGCATCTGATGGAAAAGCCTTGAACCAAATATTTAAACAGATTGACACCCTGGAAAAAACCGAGATCCTGGAAAATCGATACAAGGAAACTGCGGATTTTTACCGAATCTATTTATTCTGGGGAATGTTGTTTTTTGTAATTTGGATGGCCTTGAAGAGCAGTTTCTTCAACAACTTCCTATTGGACTAATTCGATATTCTGTTCTTTTTGCCATTGTGAAAGCCGCGGATCCATCACTGCAAACCAGAGTGGCGGAATGCAAGCCAAGATGATCATGGCAGAATAGCCTGCTGGCAATTGCGGACTTGAACCGTGATGATTCAACACCTGATACCGTTTGTGAGCAGCAGCATGGTGATCAGAATGGCGTTGCAATTGAAAAAGAAGAAAGTTGCTCACCAACTGAGAGGCATTCCAGGAATGAAGCGGAGTTACTTTTTCATAGCCCCCAGAAGGCAATCGCTTTCGCTCCATGCCATAATGTTCCAGATAGTTCACTAACTCTAACAAAGAAAACCCAAGGATGCTTTGGATAAAGAAGAATAGGGGAACTTCCCAAACTAGTCTTTCCCCAAGGTAGGAAAAGAAGCCAAAAAAGAAGGCGATAAATACAAGGGGCAGAATTTGAAACCAAATCATCTGGTTGGAAAGCGACCAGGCACCAAGCCCTTTCTTTTGGAGTCTTTCTTTCTCTAACTGCCAGGAACTAAGGTAACCTTGAGTTACGGAACGCCACCAGAAAGCATAGAAGCTCTCTCCTTTTCGGCTTGTAGCAGGATCCTCAGGAGTGGCTACACGTACATGGTGACCTCGATTGTGTTCAATAAAAAAATGCATGTAACAGACCGTCATTAAAAGAATTTTAGAATACGTCTGTTCTATTTTTTCGTGGCGGTGGCCCAATTCGTGTGCCACAGTGATTCCAATTCCTCCTGTTACCAAGGCCATTCCAGAGCTAAAGGCCAACCAAGAGATCCAAGACAACTCTTGCGTACTGACCCAGAAAAATCCCCAGACTAATACTGCCAACTGCACATAAACCCATACAAACGTAATCAATTTGTAAAAATTGGCCTTCGTCACTTCACTTACCTCCGATGCTGGTACATTACTAGTATCCTTTTGAATCACAAAATCCATCAAAGGAACTAGCAAAAAAACGAAAACATGAATCATCCATTGAAAGGGCCCTCCCCACTGCATGCCAAAGAAGAGTAAGGTAGGTAGAATCAAGGCACTAAAGAATCCTATCTTTTTCATAGTATTGAAACTAGAACAAACGGTTTTAAAAGATCGGAATAAGTCGATGCAAAAGCAAATTGGGTGTAACTAGATTAGATGGAATGAAGCCACTTCCCCTCTAAGGGTAAGGAGGTAGGCCAGAGCCTTGTAGTTTAGAAAGAGGTTGTTTCCAAACTGAATATCAAACTTAATGGCAAGCTGCTAGTTCCGCGGTAGTAGCAGAAGAATTGGAGGTTGGCAAATTGGGACTAATTCCTGGAATCCCTAAACCCAAACCACGAAACAGTAGTACCAAGCCAATAAGTAGTCCCAAATAAGGAATTGCTTTTTGAATCCATTCCCTTTTTGTGGCTGGTAAAAAATCAGGAGAGAGCATCAAGGCCAAGAGCGTGGGAATTGTACCCAATCCAAAAAAGAACAAGTAAGCTGCTCCCATTAGCGGATTTTGCAAACCCATGGCAACCATCAAAGCTAAGTAAACGAGTCCACAGGGAAGTAACCCATTAATTAAACCCGTGGAGAAATAAGCGATACGACCACCAGTACGCAATTGTTGTCCGAGAGTTGATTTCAAGAAGCCGACCAATCCTGCAAGTATAGGAAGAGCTGCCAAACGATCTGCAGTTTTATAACTTAACGAAAATCCTACTACAAGGATACCTGCCACTAGAGTTACACCTTGTTGAATTCCCACTAGGGAAAGTGAAAATCCTAAACTTCCAACAACTCCTCCCAATACAGCATAGGTCAAGCTTCTTCCAAGATGGTAAAGAATTTTATTGCTGAGGAATTCTTTACTTTTCGTCCCTCCCACAGCCAATGCTATTGGTCCACACATTCCAATACAATGAAATGAACTAAAAAAACCAAGCAAAAATGCTGTCCAAAGAATCATAATGCGATTTTTTTCTCCTGGTAATAATTTACACCATTTTCTGTCCAATTAAGCTGAACTCTCCAGTAGCCTGGAAGTAGGCTCCCTAAAGGAATTTCACTTCCTCCAAGGTTGGTGATTCTAATTGGAATCTTTCGATCTAATCGGGCGTCAGATGGACGAAAAAAATGAAGCGAACCCTCTGCACCAATGGGTAAATCCAGTCGAATCACCTTGGCATGACTATCTAAGAGCAAAACATCCCTTCCTAAGGAAGCAGTAGCTTTTTCACGTTGAATATGCTCCTGATACTTTATTTCTTCTTCGTAGTAATTTTCCGTTACTAGATGAATATCATCCTGGCGAATAGATATAGTCACTAAGACAAGAATAAAACTTACAAAAGCGATAATGGTCACTAAAATTCCTTTACCCCAATCCATAATTTATTTAGTTTTTTTCCCCCGCTACCGGTGCCATAAAGTTTGTTTGTATAGATTCAAATACACTTCCTTTAGCCGATAATTTAATTAGAACTTTCTCCTGCGGAATTTTAACCGTTGCCTGATCTTTTATTAAAAAAAAACGTCCTTCAAATTTTGACTGTGGAGGAAGTGTCCAATTAGCATCCCCAACGAATTCAATCTTCATTTCTTCTGCCTCTATGCTAATTTGAATGGGCTGCGGGGTGAAAGTTTTATTGATTAATGTTATGGAATACAAATTCGATATGGTCCCATCCGGTCTGGCCTGATAGGTTAGTCCTGGGAAACGTGTAATGGTAGCAGCATAATCTGGTCGCGTCACTACTAGTGAACTAAAGATGGTCAGTAATACTACTAACACAAGACTATATCCTAAAACACGATTTGTGATTAATTTTTGAATCCCATGCTTGATACTGTTTTCAGAAGCATATCGAATTAATCCTGACGGGCGATTTACTTTGATAATTACTTCTTCACAAGCGTCAATGCAGGAGGTACAATTGATACACTCCATCTGAACACCATTTCGAATATCAATACCTGTAGGACATACTTGTACACAAAGGTTGCAATCCACACAATCCCCATGAGTTCCTATTGAAGGGACTTGGTGGCGGATCGGACCACGAGGCTCACCCCGAACATAATCATACATCACATGGATACTGTTGTTGTCCAGGAGGACGCTTTGCAATCGGCCATAGGGACAAACTACAATACAGGCTTGTTCACGAAACCAAGAAAAAACGAAAAGGAAAACAGAGGAAAAGAGCATCAAGCCTACAAACCCAGCTAAATGTTCGCTAGGGGGATGGGTAATGATTGCCACTACATCCTCCAATCCAATTAAGTAAGCCATCATGAGGTGGCCAATTCCTAAAGAAAAAAGAGTGAAAATAAATCCCTTAATTCCCTTTTTTACAATCTTTTCTCGGGTCCAAGGACCTGAATTCAACTGGCGTTGCTGATGCGCATCACCTTCAATAAGGTATTCAATCTTTCGGAAAACCATTTCCATAAATAAGGTTTGTGGACAAGCCCATCCACACCATATTCTGCCAAAAACAACAGTAAAAAGAATGACAAAAACGAAAAAAATTAAAAGTAAAATGATCAATAAATAGGTGTCTTGAGGCCAAAAAATAGCTCCAAAGAGTATGAATTTTCGTTCAAAAATATTGAATAAGAAATACGGCCTTCCATCCAAACTTAGAAAAGGACCCGAAAAAAGAAGGGCTAATAAAAGCCAAGAAAGGTAAGTCCTGTAGCGGTAAAAAAAACCTTTTACTTGCTTGGCATATACCCAATTCCTACTCCCATCTTTCGCTACCGAAGACAAGGAGTCCCTAAATTTTCTAGGGTCTAAATTGGGGTTACCTGATTTTTTTACCATTTTTTTTATCGAAATAACTAAAGCTGCAAAGCTAATCCTTCTAATTGGACGCTATAACTTGGGTACTATCTCCATTAGGAGTTTCGACAGAATTTTCTCCAACCAATTCTCCTTGGGGAGCTTTAGGACTAGCTGGAGTAGTCCCTTTTAGACTTAATATATAAGAAGCCACTTGTTGGATTTCTTCAGGACTCAATTGATCTTGCCAAGGGACCATACCTTTCTCTACTACGCCAACCTTGATCACTTTAAATACATCTTGGATTGTTCCACCATGGAGCCAATACGAATCAGTAAGGTTGGGGCCTACCCCACCTCCTGCATCTGCTGCATGACAAGCCGCACAGTTGGATTCAAAAATTGTTTTTCCTGAATTCAAGGCTGACTCAGAAGTATCAAACACAACTGTAGTTTCGTCAATCCCGGCAAGCATGCTGGCTTTTCTAGTTTCTGCAGCGATCGCTTCTTGCGCAAGTTCTTCCTGATATTCCTCAGCACCAGTTAGCCCAGTTCCCATGACTGTATATTGCACAAAATAAACTAGGGCAAAACCTATAGATCCAAGAAACACCCATTGAAGCCAAGGAGGCATGAAATTGTCTAATTCAGTGATTCCATCGTAAGCATGGTCGCCCAACTTTTTTGCCTCTTCTTCTTTCCCTCCCACTTCATCCAATTTACCCGTTAGAAATCGCTCTTTGAATTTACTCCACAAGGAAGGTTGGTCCTTCCATGCAGGGTTTTCATTTTGCATCACTGCAGAAATAAAAGACAAGAGGTAAAGTAGTAAGGTTACCAAAAGAAGTAATAGTAACACTACGAAGACCAAAATCAACAAGAGCAAGACCTGGTTGAAATCCATTTTACTTGCAGCAGCATACCAAGTAGATTCATTTCCACTTGCTTGGACGTATGTCGGAAAAATCATTCCGCCCAAAATTATAACTTGGCTTAGTAACTTTTTCATAAAGAAGGAGTGCTTGGGTCTTGATCTTCTATGGGTAAGGATTTCATGTGGTCAATGTATCCTTTGGGTACACGAATCACCCAAAGGAACATGCCAATAAAGAATCCCATAAATAGCAGAAGAGAAATGATCGGATAGATTTCTATATTTTCAATGGAACGAAGAATTTCTTTATACATAAGCGTAGATTTTAGGGATTTAGTTTTTTGTGCGGATATCCGTGCCTAAGCGTTGTAAATAGGCGATAAGTGCTACTATTTCTGTATTAGGAGCTACTTCAACCCCCGCTTCCTTTAAATTTTCCACCACTTTGCTTGCTTGTTTTTGGTACTCTTGAATTGCCAAAGCATCGTATCCATTAGGATAAGGAACCCCCAATTTTTGAAGTGCTCGGATTTTTGCTGGGAGAGTTTCGGTATTCAATTCATTGGTCGCCATCCAAGGATAGGGAGGCATCAAGGAGCCAGGAGACATGGAAGCAGGCTCTACTAGGTGGTGGTAATGCCAGCTATCTGGATATTTTCCACCCACCCGATGTAAATCTGGCCCAGTTCGCTTTGAACCCCAAAGAAATGGCCTGTCATAAACAAACTCTCCTGCTTTTGAATATTCCCCATAACGCTCTGTCTCGGATCTAAATGGACGAATCATCTGGGAATGGCATCCCACACAACCATTTGCGATGTAAAGATCTCTTCCTTCTAATTCAAGCGGTGTATAAGGTTTCACAGAACTAATGGTGGGAACATTAGATTCTATCAAAAGGGTCGGAATTATTTCTACCATTCCTCCAATCGCCACAGCCAGTGTAGCCAAAATGGTAAAGAACACTGGTTTTCTTTCCCAAGCACGGTGCCAAAACTCTCCAGATGGACGGTAAGCTTTCACTAATGCTGGAGCTTGATCTTCTTCTGTTTCTTGGAATACACCTTGCTTGGCAGTCATCCACATGTTATACATCAGCAAAATGGCACCAATCAAGTACATCAACCCGCCTAATGCACGGAGCATATACATGGGAACCAGCTGAATGACTGTTTCAAGGAAATTGGGGTATGCAAGTCTTCCAGCTTCATTAAATTCCTTTAGCATAAGGAATTGTGTAAGGCCAGAAACATAAAGGGGAAGTGCATAAAAGATGATCCCAAGCGTACCTAGCCAAAAATGCGCATTCGCTAATTTGGTCGAATAAATCGTGGTTTTGAAAAGTCTTGGCCACATCCAATACAACATGCCAAAAGTTAGAAATCCATTCCATCCAAGACCACCAATATGGACATGTCCAACAATCCAATCGGTGTAGTGCGCAATAGCATTTACATTTTTTAAAGAAAGCATAGGACCTTCAAAAGTGGCCATCCCATAAGCTGTAATTGCTACAACCATGAATTTTAGCACAGGTTCTTGCCGAACCTTATCCCATGCACCCCTCAGGGTAAGGAGTCCATTGACCATTCCTCCCCAGGAGGGAGCGATCAACATGATTGAAAATGCAGTACCCAAAACTTGCGCCCATTCAGGTAACGCGGTATAAAGCAAGTGGTGGGGGCCAGCCCACATGTAAATGAAAATTAAAGACCAAAAGTGAACGATGGAAAGTTTATAGGAATAAACAGGTCGATTTGCTGCTTTTGGCAAAAAGTAATACATCAATCCTAAAAATGGGGTAGTTAGGAAAAATGCAACTGCATTATGTCCATACCACCATTGAACCAATGCATCCTGAACTCCCGCATAGGCAGAGTAACTTTTCAGAAAAGAGACAGGTAATTCTAAGGAATTGAAAATATGTAAAAGGGCGACAGTCACAAAGGAACCGAGGTAAAACCAAATGGCCACATACATATGCCGTTCTCTTCGTTTAACTAACGTACCAATCATGTTTGCCCCAAAAGCCACCCATACCAAGGCTATCGCAATGTCTATCGGCCATTCCAACTCAGCATATTCCTTAGAAGTAGTTAGGCCCAAAGGAAGCGTAATAGCGGCGGAAAGGATAATTGCCTGCCATCCCCAAAAATGAAACCAGCCCAAGGCTTTGTTCCACATGGGGGTCTTGAGTAATCTAGGCATAGAATAATACACCCCTGCAAAAATGGCGTTCCCAACAAAGGCAAAGATTACGGCATTGGTATGAAGCGGTCTAATCCTACCAAAAGTGGTGTAAGGGTTTCCTAAATTGGCTTCGGGCCAAAAGAGTTGCGTAGCTGCCAAGAGACCTACCAGCATGCCTACGAGTCCCCAGATTATTGTAGCTGCACTGAAGTACTTTACCAGCTTATTGTCATAGTGGAACTTTTCTAGTGTAGTTTCATTCATAAGACATCATTTTTTTTTGTTCGCTCTTTACTTGATTTATTGGGTTGATTTTCAAAAAGGATACGCACCGAAGGGGTATAGCAATCATCAAACTGTCCTTGCACCATCGCTTTGAAAAACAGAAACAGGAAACTGATTGCCAAGACCAAACTGATTGCGATTAATAGAAATATGACTTCCATCTTATCCTTTTTTTAATTGAATTAATCCATGCTGCATTCCTATAAAGTGGGTAGAAATTGTGGTAAACAATACCACCGAAATACTACTTAAAGGCATCAGTATCGCACAAAGGACAGGGCTGATTAATCCTTGTACAGCCAGAGAAATCCCTAGGATATTGTACAAAAAGCTGAGCCCAAAACTGGCTTTGATGATCGTTCTACTTTGCTTAGCAAAAGACAAAAAGGCTCCTAGCTTGGGAAAAGAGGAGGCATCCAGAATTCCATCGCTAGCTGGAGAAAAATGACTTATCTGGTCAGTAAGCGCTATGCCTACCAAACTTTCTTGAAGAGCACCCGCATCATTCAATCCATCGCCAACCATCATGGTTTGTTTGCCTTGAAGCTTCAAATCCCGTAAATAAGTAAGCTTATCAAGCGGGCTTTGATTGAAACTAAAATGAATAGGTACATGAAGTGCATTTGCCAAAGACCGCTGTTCATGGGAATGATCTCCCGAGAGTAGGTGAATGGAGTGGGTAGTTGCTAAGTCTTGAATTAAGTGAACTGCACCTTCTCTTAACTTGGATTGGATATGAAAATACCCAAGCAGGACCTCTTCCGCTTGAAAGAAAACCAAATTACCTTCCAATCCCTGTGGAATTTCATAATTAGGGAGCTCGAGCCAACTACTTGATCCTAGCCGGAATTCCTGACCCTTGTAAATCCCACGTAACCCCTTTCCTTTTTCTTCTCCTACTTGTTCCAGTTCTGCTGGAATAGTATCCTTCAGCCAATTGTTGATTCGATTACTCAAAGGATGTGTTGAACGCACCACAAGAGCTTTTAAAATTGACTTAGATTCCTCGGAAAGAGGTTGCCCTAGGTAATTGATGGAAGCAGTTGTCGGAGTTGTGAGTGTGCCTGTTTTATCAAAAACAAGGGTATCGATGAAGCCCAATCGCTCCACAACTGCAGCATTTTTTAAATAAAATCCATTATGACCAAAAATCCGAAGCGCATTTCCAAGGGTAAATGGGGTAGACATAGACAATGCACAAGGACATGCCACGATTAAAACAGTTGTAAATGCTTTAATCGCCAAATGAAAATCATGGTTGATCCAAAAAATCAAAGCAAGGAAAGCAATCCCAATAACCGTCCAAGTGAAAATTCCACTTATTCGATTTGCCAATGGCTCAAGTAATTTTTGATCCGTCTTGGTAAATGCTTCGTGATTCCAAAGGTCAGTTAAATACCCTTGAGAAGGAGATTTTTGAATGGCAAGTAAAATTGCTTTCCCTTTTTGACGACCTCCTGCGTAAACTAACTCACCTTTCTGCTTAGGAATTGGAACTTCCTCTCCCGTCACAAAACTGTAATCGATATAAGCCGATTCGGTTAAAAGCAAGGCATCTGCTGGAATTAATTCTTCATCACGAACCAAGATGACGTCGCCCACTTGTAACTTAGATAGGGAAACGACTTCTTCCTGATCTTTGATTAGACGGGTCACTGCAATTGGAAAATAAGAGGTATAGTCTCGATCAAATTCTAAACTTGCAAAGGTCTTTTGCTGATATACTCTTCCTAATAGCAAGAAAAAAATCAACCCACCAAGACTATCCATGTATCCTGGTGAACTACCTAAGAAAATCTCCCAAAGTGAAAAAAAGAAAAAAGCAAAGATTCCCAATACAATTGGGACATCCATGTCTATTTTCAGTTGCTTAATCGAATTCCACGCAGATACATAATAATCAGAGGCCGAGAAACCAACCACTGGAAGAGCAAGACAAACATTTAAGTACGTAAATACTTTATCGAATTGCGGTTCGAGAAATTGAGTTTCAGAAAAATAGGCTGGCAAACTGAATAGCATCATATTGCCAAAACAAAATCCAGCCACCCCCAACTTAGTTAACGTCTTTTTATCCAATCCTGGCAAAGGTTTTTTGCTCAAATCGGACAAGTTTATTTGAGGCTCATAGCCAATTGTTGACAGTAAGGATACGATTTGGGAGAGGTTAATTTGATCTTTAGAATACTTGATTTGAACCTTTTTCTTCAAGAAGTCTACTCGACTTGATCGGATACCTTGATGGATTTGAACTAAGTTCTCAAGAAGCCAAATACATGAAGCACAATGAATTAAGGGAATATAAAAAGTTACGTGGCATTCAATCCCATTTTGAAAATCAATCAGTTTCCCAATTACTTCTGGTTCATTCAAATAATCAAATCTGTTGTTTCTAACCGTTTTATTTTTTTGACTTTTCCCTGGGCTTTGATTTAAATCGTAATAGGTACACAATTCATTTTGTGCTAGCACCTCAAATACCAATTTACATCCCTCACAACAAAAGTTTTTATCCCCTAACGCAGTTAACTCTTTGGCACAGTTCTCTCCACAATGGAAACATTTGGAACTATTGAGTGGAGGATTAATTGTACTACTAGAGGAAATCATGGTACTAGTTTTGATCAAAATAAACGTGTAAGAGCAGGGTAAAACATGAGAAAAATCAGGTTTTGACATGACTTAAATCGACAAGTAAAAGGAAAGATCCTGATTAGGTAGCTTGTCATGATAAACCTGGAAGAACACTTTAGTCAAGGCGATTTGATTAGCCTTTGAAGTAACAAGTAATGTGCAATGGTGTTGAGTCGCATACGACCAAAAATCTCCAATCTTAGAAAAATTGAATTTGATAAAACTCGCTTCCTTGGTATGGATACTAATAAATTGAATCAATTCCTGTTCTTCCCTCAGCTTTGATTTAGGGATAAAATTTGGTGAGATAATAGTGGCTATACTATCCGAGATAATCAGTTGAAAAAGATGAATAAATTTCCGAATCAATTCCACCGAATTCGGAGTCCCATCGTAGTGAAACAACAGACGTTGGACAGAAAACTTTGGAGCATAGAGGAGTATGGGAACAGTAGGGCTTTTAAATTCTAAAGACTTTTGTAAATCGTGACTATAAAGCCACTCAAATGCCTTATGAAGATCTAAAGTATATAAGGCAGGTACGTTAGAAGGAATATAGCTACTACTTTTCTTTGGAGAAAAAGATGGAAGAAGCTGTGAATCAAAAACCGATTGAATTAAGGATTCTGGGAATTCGGTTTGAAAATTAAGCGATTGACTAGTGTCCATACCAAAGATTACAATTCAAAAGTAACCTTGGGGATTCTCCCTATGCATGATAAAACAAGGGGGTTGAATGTGATAAAAATCAGGTTTTAAAAAAGTCTCAAACAGCGAATAGCAAGAACTTGGACCTGCCTGCGGTAGGAAGGCGAAGTACAGTGTACAAAGTACCAAAAACAAGGTACAATGTACCTACAAAACTACCATTGGAGTCTGTACGCGAATCCCCACTTCTTCCTTCATCAATCGGAGTTCAGCATTCGACATTAGCAAGAAGCAAGAGCCGAGATACAAGAGACGAGACTAAAAAGCCTGCTGACTCTGATCACTAGTCTTCCCCACTTCTTCATTCATCAATCGGATTTCAGCATTCGATATTAAAAAGAAGCGAGAGACAAGAAACAAGAGCCGAGATGAATGCTGCTCCAAAATAGCAGAAGTTTGCTAAGAGCAGAATTTAATATCTAACCTGTCTGCCGACAGGCAGGTC
>JACCDJ011137380.1_pt1 | contig 13790 bp, 12 predicted proteins | sample 7444481 | NCBI WGS metagenome assembly JACCDJ01 (sample SAMN15323435, study PRJNA562643) | freshwater metagenome | isolation source: river surface water | place: USA:Blue River Watershed | collected 2017-08-15 | reverse complement strand
GCTGGTCTTGGTCGGAGAACAAACTCATCACCGACTCACCGCTGGCGATACGTTGGATCGTTTCTGCGATCAACGGCGCAACCGTGAGTTGGCGGATTTTCTTGCAGGCGCGGCCCGCTTCGCTCAATGGAATGGTGTTGGTCACCACAACTTCGTCGAGCGCATCGCCTTTGGCAATGCGTTCGATCGCAGGGCCAGAGAAAATGGGGTGCGTGCAATAGGCGTAAACCTTTTTGGCGCCACGTGCTTTCAGCACTTCAGCGGCTTTGACCAAGGTGCCGGCGGTGTCGATCATGTCGTCCATGATCACGCAGTTGCGGCCTTCGATGTCGCCAATCACGTTCATCACTTCAGACACGTTGGCTTTGGGGCGACGCTTGTCGATGATGGCCAAATCACAACCCAATTGCTTGGCCAACGCACGCGCACGTACCACACCACCCACGTCGGGCGACACCACAATCAGGTCTTCGTAGTTTTTGGTGCGTAAATCGCCCAACAGCACAGGCGAGGCGTAGATGTTGTCGACAGGGATATCAAAGAAGCCTTGAATTTGGTCAGCGTGCAAATCCATGGTCAGCACACGTGCCACACCTGCGGTTTGCAACAAGTCAGCCACCAATTTGGCCGAGATAGGCACACGGCTCGAGCGGGGACGACGGTCTTGACGGGCATAGCCAAAGTAAGGGATGACGGCGCTGATGCGTTCGGCGGAAGCACGCTTCAATGCGTCCACCATGATCAGCAATTCCATCACGCTTTCGTTGGTCGGTGCGCAAGTGCTTTGCACCACGAACACATCACGGGCACGAACGTTTTGGTTGATTTCGACGGTGACTTCGCCATCCGAGAAGCGACCGACGTGGGCCGCGCCCACTTCAATGCCTAGGTGTGTTGCAATTTCGGCGGCCAACGCAGGGTTGGAATTGCCGGTAAAGACCATGAAGTCGGGGGTGTGGGTCGACATGATGACGTATGACTTTCGCTTCAAGACCAATGACGCAATAAGTCGTCACTTGCAACCTCGCACAGATGTGCGTTTGTAGACATTTGGCAGGGGATCGAGGACTCGAACCTCGGAATGCCGGAATCAAAATCCGGTGCCTTAACCAACTTGGCGAATCCCCTACACAGGTCAACCGCTTTGCAGCAATAGACCGTTAACTCTCGCTGGCTGCCCATCCCGCTTGGGGGTGAACGGCCATGTTGCTGCAAATCCGCATTTGCCAGTGGTGGGGTGCTGAGTCAATCAACACGCCATCAGGTAACTGGGCAAACACTGCGCTGCCAGAGCCGGTCATGCGTGGGCTTAATCCAAAAGAGGCCAGCCACTGAAGGGCTTGATCGACTTCTGGGCACAGCGCTTGGGCCACTGGCTGCAAATCATTACGGCCAAAACCGAAAGGATCAACAGCGAAGACCGGCATTGTAGCAGTTTCTGTGGCGCGTTGCAGCTCTGGCGAGCGAAAAATTTTTGCAGTCTCCAGTCCCGCGGAGGGCTTGAGCACCACAAACCGCGCCGGCGGTATGTTCAGAGGTGTCAAGGTTTCGCCGATGCCTTCTACCCAAGCGTTGTGGCCGCCTAAGAAGAACGGCACATCTGCGCCCAAGGTCAAGCCCAACGGCAACAGCTTGGACAGTGGCCAGTTCAGCCCCCAGAGTCGGTTGAGGGCCAGCAGCGTGCTGGCGGCGTCAGAAGATCCGCCGCCCATGCCTGCCTGTGCGGGTATGTGTTTCTCAATCGCGATGTGCGCGCCCAATCGGGTGCCACTGGCCTGCTGCAGCGCACGGGCCGCGCGAACAACCAGGTCGTCGGCGGGCAGTGGCAAGGTGAGATCTTCACGCGCAATCACCCCGTCGTCGCGAACATCAAAGTGCAGCGTGTCGCACCAGTCGATCAGCATGAAAGCCGATTGCAGCAAATGGTAGCCATCGTCACGTCGACCTGTGATGTGCAAAAACAAGTTCAATTTGGCGGGCGCTAGGACGTGATGCAGTGAACGCATGGGCAGCTCAGTCAAGTTTGATGCGCAAGGAGACTTCGGGCAGAGGCGCGGTGCGACGCGCGGTCACGACACCTTGAGTAGCGCTGGATAAATCGGCCTGCCATCCGGTCGCCGTGGCTTGGTTGCCTTGAATCCATTGAAACATGGCGTCAATGGGCAACGCAGCACCCATGGTTTTCTCCGTTAAATCAGACAGGGATTGAAAGTTTTGCCGCGATCCGTTTTGGCTCAGCTGAACCGTTTGCGGAGCCCATTGCAAGGCCCCCAACGTCGTTCCCAAAGGGGAGTACAAATCAAGTTCGCCATGGCGAGCGTTGCCACGCAGTGAAAAGCCAGCGCTCATGGATGTTGGTGGTTCAGTGTGCACTTGAATGCTTAAGCGACCTTGCCACTCTGTCGCAATCGTCTGTCGCTGAGGCACAGCGCATGCTTGTAGCAATACGCCAAGGCTGATGACGGACCAAGTGGCAAACCACCTGCGCTGTTGCTGACGCATGTTCACAGAGCGGGTTTTAGGCGTTGCAGTGTTTCTTGCAACGTTTCGTTGTTTGGCGCTATGTCCAAGCCTTCGCGCCAGACCTTTATCGCTTCATCTTGACGTTTTAAAACCCATAACACTTCGCCTAAGTGAGCTGCAATTTCAGCGTCTTGGCGGGTTTTGTAGGCTTTTTGTAAATGCATCAGGGCCGCGTTGAAGTTACCCAGGCGAAATTCGACCCAGCCCAAACTGTCGGTGATGAAGGGGTCCTCTGGGGCAAAAGTCAGGGCTTTGACGATGAGTTGCTTGGCTTCGTTGAGGCGCAAGTTTCGGTCGGCCAGCGAAAACCCCAGTGCGTTGTAGGCGTTGTAATAGCTCGGATTTTTTGCAATCACTGAGCGGAGCAACTTCTCCATCTCTTCGACTTGGTTCAGTTTTTCTGCCAGCATGGCCTGCTCGTAGAGCAGGTCGGCGTCTTCGCTGCTCTGCGCTTTCAATAGGTCGAAAGCAGCTTGCCATTGGCGGTGATCGCGCAGCAGTTGAACTTCAGCCAGCAGACGGTTTCGTTCTTCTTCTGCATTGCTGGCAGGAAGTTGTGCGATGAGCTGGCGCGCTTCACGCATCTTGCCCTGACGGGCCAGCAGGGCAGCGCGCCGGGTTTGCGCTTGGGTCAATCCACGGGTGGTGTTTTCTGTGGGCTTTTGTGTGGCCAAGTTGGCATAGCGTGCCAAGGAGGCTTCAGCTTCTTTGTCTTGCCCCTGCTCAAATTGCAAAGATCCTAAAACCAACCAGGCATCAGCCAACTTGGGGTCTTTGCGTGTGATGGTTTGCAACTGTTGGGTCGCATCTGGATAGCGGCCAAGCTCAATCAGGACGCGGACATAGCTCATAGCCAAATCCGTGCTTTCTTGCTGACGCAGGGCCAGTTGCACCAGGGCTTCTGCCTCGTCCACTTTGCGTCCCATCAACTCAAGGCCCAGCAGCGAGGGTCCTTGGATTTTGATGTCTGCAGCTTGCCCTTTGCGAACGGCCTCCAGTGCCCCAACGACGTCGTCTGCCGCTAAGCGCATTCGACCCAGACTCGTCCAAGCCAACGCGGCATTGGCGTTGGATTTGGTGAGGTAAGGTGCCAAGGCTTGTTCCACCACTTGGGCGGCACGTTTTTTGTCAGTCACTCGGGCGTAGTGACGTGGGATCAAGGTGAGAGTGGCTCCGAGCTCGTTGTCAGGCGCTAAGGTGAGTTCCTTTTTGAGCGGCTCCAAGCTTGCGTTGAGTTGGTTCAGTGCCAACAAAATTTGAAGCACTTGGTTGTTGGCTTTTCGATCCTGTGGCCACGCTTGTGACCAAGCACGCGCGGCCAGTAAAGCACCATCTCCGGAGCGCGCTTGCAGCGCAATCTCGACTGCCCGGTCATAGAGTTTGACATCGTTGGACTTGCGGGCGGCGTCCAACAAAAGCGAAAAACCTGCAGCGGGCTGTCCCTCACGCAGGTTCATTTCTCCGAGCAAAATCTCATAAAGCAACTCGCCTGTCAGAGACGAATTCGCTGTCTTATCAGGCTCGCTGGCTTGTGCCAACCCCGTGACGGGTAGGGCGCATGTGGCCGCAGACAACAAGGCAAGGCGCAAGGCCCAAAGACGGGCTGCTGACAAGGGGAATTTCATGTCCGCATCATAATCGCTGACTGTTTTTTCCTCGCCGCCCCATGCCTGAATTACCCGAAGTTGAAGTCACCCGTTTGAGCTTTGCCGATCGCATCGCGGGTGCCCGTATCACTGGGGTTCGCATTGGCAAACCCTTGCGCTGGCCCTTGGGCTGTCAGCCACAGATCTTGGTCGGTCGCCATGTGTTGGGCGTGCGTCGCCGTGGCAAATATTTGCTGATCGATTTAGACCAAGGCATGCTCCTGTGGCATTTGGGCATGTCGGGGAGTTTGCGTTTCAGTCATGATCGTGCGGCGGCGGGGGTGCATGACCACTTTGATTTGGACACTCACCAAGGCTTGTTGCGTTTGAATGACCCGCGGCGCTTTGGCGCTGTGGTGTACGCCCCCACTGAAGACAGCGCAGAAGCTGTGAAGTTACTGGGCCATTTAGGCGTCGAGCCTTTGGACGGCGACTTCGATTTGGATCTGTTTTATCAAGGTCTGCGACAGCGCAAGACCGCGATCAAACAGGTGTTGTTGGGCGGCGCATTGGTCGTGGGTGTTGGCAATATTTATGCATCGGAGGCCTTGTTTCTGTCTGGTATTCGGCCCACCGTGCGTGCCCATCGCTTGAGTCGGCCACGCGCAGAGAAGTTGCGCTTGGCCATCATCGACGTCTTGTCACGTGCTGTGAAAAAAGGCGGCAGCACCTTGCGTGACTTCTCCAGCGCAGATGGTCAGCAAGGTTACTTTCAACTCGAAGCCCATGTGTACGACCGCGCAGGCCATCCTTGCCGCGTGTGCGGCACGCTGATACGTCGTTTGCAGCAAGGCCAACGATCTACTTTTTATTGCCCAAGTTGCCAAAAACCATGAAGACACTTGCGCTGAGCTTTGGCGACACCGTGGTGGCGTGGCAAAAAAAGCATGGTCGGCATGACCTGCCATGGCAAAACACGCAAGACCCTTATGCAGTCTGGTTATCGGAAATCATGTTGCAGCAAACACAAATGGCCACGGTGCGTGACTACTTCGCGCGCTTCATGCAGCGGTTTCCCACCGTGGCTGATTTGGCAGCGGCGCATCAAGACGAGGTGATGGGGCTGTGGAGTGGTTTGGGCTATTACAGCCGCGCGCGCAACATGCACCGCGCAGCGCAAGCGGTGGTCGCCTTGCATGGCGGTAAATTTCCAAGCTCCTCCGGTGGTTTGCAAACCTTGCCTGGGATCGGGCGTTCCACCGCAGCCGCTGTGGCATCGTTGTGTTTTGGTGAACCAATTGCCATCTTGGATGGCAACGTCAAACGCGTGCTGACACGCTATTTGGGCTTCGACCAAGACTTGGCTTCCGCGCGTGTCGAGAAAGATTTATGGGCGCTGGCACAAACCATGTTGCCGCAAAAACAAGTCCAAAAATCCATGCCCCGTTACACCCAAGGCGTGATGGATTTGGGTGCCACCGTCTGCACACCTAAAAAACCAAGCTGCGCGCAATGCCCAGTGGCGTCGGCTTGTGTGGCCAAAGCCCAAGGTCAGCCAGAGCACTATCCCGTGAAGACACGCAAGCTCAAGCGCACGGCGGAACAGTTGTGGTTGTTGCAGGCGCAAACCAAGGCGGGCGACGTGTGGCTGATGCAACGTCCGCAAACAGGCGTATGGGCGGGCTTGTACTGCTTGCCTGTGTTTGAAAGCTTTGACGAATTGCAAGCCGCCTTGCCTGCCCATACCCGATCATTGCTCGTGGAGGAACCGGTCTTCAAACATGTGCTCACCCATAAGGATTTGCATCTGCATCCAGTGCGCTTGTTGTTGCAGCACCCTCACGCGTTAGGAGAGGGGCAGTGGTTCGCCGCAGAGGATTGGCCAGCATTTGGTTTGCCTGCGCCCGTGCGCAAATTGCTTACTCAGGCTTGAACGTCGAGCTCGCGGTGACGTTTGAGCGTGCCCCAGTGTTCTGAGAACTGTTTGGCCAACAGCTCTACCAAATAAACCGAGCGGTGTTGGCCCCCGGTGCAGCCGATGGCCACGGTCACATAGCTGCGGTGGTCCAAGCTCAGGTCGGGCAACCAGCTTTGAAGGAAGTCTGAAATTTGGCTGGCCATCTTTTCGACCGCACCATGCTCTGCCAACCAATTCGCCACGGGGGCGTCGCGTCCAGTGAGCGGGCGCAGCGCAGGCTCGTAATGGGGGTTGGGAAGCATGCGCACATCAAACACATAGTCGGCGTGCACGGGAATGCCGCGCTTGAAAGCGAACGACTCAAACATCAATGTGAGCTGTTTGGCAGGTGCCGAGATCAGCGACTTGATGTAGCTCTGCAACTTGCTGCTGCGCAGCAGACTGGTATCGATGATGTGCGAGTCTTCGCGTAACTCTGAAAGCAGTTCGCGCTCTAATTCAATGGCTTCCACCAAGTCGCGCTGTTGATCGCGGATGACATCGGGGCCATCTTGGCGAGACAAAGGGTGGCGGCGGCGGGTTTCAGAAAACCGGTGCACCAAAATTTCTGTGGTGGCATCCAGAAACAACAAATGCACATCTACATCCAAGGCGCGCAAGTGGGCGAGTTGTGCAGGCACCAAGGGTAGCGAGTTGGCGCTGCGCACATCCATCGCAATGGCAATGCGGCTGGCGCTGTGCTGTTGTTCGAGCTGTACGAAGGGCAGTAGCAACTCAGGCGGCAAGTTGTCGACGCAGTAGTAACCGGCATCTTCGAGGGCATGCAGTGCCACGGACTTGCCCGAGCCCGACATGCCTGTGATCAGTACCAGTTCTTGTTTCATTTTTTGTTGGCCTTTGCGGAGGTCAGCAGCATTTCGCGCGCATGGGCAAGGGTGGTGTCCGATACCTTTTCGCCACCCAGCATGCGTGCAATCTCGTTCACACGTGCATCGGCACTTAGCGCAGCAACTTGACTGGAGGTGCCTTGCGCATCACTGTGCTTGGACACCACCAAATGATGATCGGCGCAGGCCGCCACTTGCGGCAGGTGCGTCACGGCCAGCACTTGGCGGTCTTTGCCCAGTTGCTTCATCAACCGCCCCACCGTCTCAGCCACGGCGCCGCCCACGCCTGAATCCACCTCGTCAAAGATGAGCGTCTGCGCTGTCCCGAGCTCACTGGTGGTCACAGCAATCGCTAACGCAATGCGTGAAAGCTCACCACCCGAGGCCACCTTGCCGACGGGCCGTGGGGTGCTGCCAGGATGACCCGCCACCAAAAACAATACGCTCTCTAAACCGCTGGCGGTGGGGTGTTCGGTCTTTTCAAGTTGCACCTCGAAGCGCCCGCCTTGCATGCCCAAGCCTTGCATGGCTTGGGTGATGGCCGTCGCTAACTGGGGTGCAGTTTGTTTGCGGGCTTGCGACACCTTGCGGGCTTCGGTTTGATAAGCGGCTGCAGCTTTGGCCTCACTGGCTTCGAGCGCGACCAAATCGGTGGCGGCATCCAACTGCGACAGACGATCTTTCCACTCTTGGTACAGCGCGGGCAGCTCTTGCGGTGTGCGCTTGAAGCGACGCGCCAACGACATCCACAACGACATCCGGTCGTCCAAGGCTTGCAGCCGTTCCGGGTCGAGTTCGGTGCGGCTCAGGTAGGCGTTCAGTGAATGCGCCACATCCCCAGCTTGCGCCAGACTGGAGGCCAGCACGTCCACCCAAGCTGAAAACTCAGGTTCAACATCGGTTTGGTTTTGCAGTGTGTCTTGGGCCTTGGCCAACGAACGCAGGGCGCCGCGGTCGTCGTCTTCCAGCGCTTGAATGGCAGTTTGTGCTGCGTCCATCAAAGCTTGGGCGTGTGACAGACGGGTGTGCTGGCTGTTCAGTTCTTCCCATTCATCAGCCGCTGGGTGGAGTTTGTCGACCTCGCTGATTTGCCACAGCAGGCGCTCGCGCTCTTCTTGCAAGGTGGTTTGCACTGTGCGCGCTTCGTGCAGCGCCTGCGTGGTTTGACGCCAATGTTGCCAAGTCTGCGTCAAAGCTTGCAGCCGCACGCCGGCATAAGCGTCTAACAGGCCACGCACGGCTTCAGGGCGTGTCAGGCTTTGCCAGGCGTGTTGGCCATGGATGTCGAGCACCTTATCGCCCAAGGCGCGCAATTGGGTAGCGGTGGCTGGGCTGCCGTTGATCCACGCACGGCTCTTGCCCTGCGTGTCGATGGTCCGTTTGAGCAGCAGGGTTTCGTCAGCGTTGATGTCGTCAAAGCCTTCGTTGCGGAGCCATGCCACGATGTCTGTGGTGGCATCGAACTCGGCGCAAATTTCGGCGCGTGAAGCCCCCTCGCGCACCACCGAGCTTTCTGCACGCGCGCCCAACACCAGTTGCAGCGCATCGATGAGGATGGATTTGCCTGCGCCCGTTTCGCCAGTCAGCGCCGTGAAGCCGCTGGATAGATCCAGATCGAGCTCGCGAACAATCACAAAGTCGCGCAGAACGATGTGCTGCAGACTCATACCCCGCCCTCGTTCCAGTGCAGTTTTTGGCGCAGGGTGTCGTAATAACTCCAGCCACGGGGGTGCAAGAAGCGCGCGTGGTAGTTGGAGCGCTTCACCGTGATGCGGTCTCCCAGCAACAGCGAGGCCAGCGACTGCATGTCAAAGTTTGCACTGGCGTCGCGACCCGCCACCAAGTCAATCGTCACCTCACCGGTGTCGGCCAACACGATGGGGCGGTTCGACAAGGTGTGCGGCGCAATCGGTGCCAACACCCAGGCGGGCAAGGAGGGATGCAACAGGGGGCCGCCCACAGACAGTGAATACGCGGTCGAGCCCGTCGGGGTGGCGATGATCAAACCATCAGCACGTTGGTTCGCCACGAATCGGCCGTCGACCGCCACGCGGACCTCCAACATGCCTGAGGTGGCGCCACGGTTCACCACCACATCGTTCAGGGCCAGGGCGTTGAACACGCAATGGCCATCGCGCCAGACTTTGGCGCGCATCAAGGCGCGCGCATCTTCTTCGTAAGCTCCGCCCAGCATGGCCTCGAGCGTGCGCTCCACTTCGTTGAGGGCAATGTCGGTGATGAAGCCCAAGCGGCCTTGGTTGATGCCAATCAGCGGCACGTTGTGCGGTGCCAATTGGCGGGCGTAGCCCAGCATCGTGCCGTCACCGCCGACCACGATGGCGAGGTCGCAGGACGTACCAATCTCTTCGATCGTCATCACGGGGTAACCTATCAGTCCAGCGCCTGCAGCCGTATCGTTTTCAAGGATGACTTCGCAGCCTTGGGTGTGCAAAAACTGCGCAATGGCTTCCAAAGTTTGCTTGGATTGAGGTCTGGCACTTGAGCCTGCATTCAAGTGGTATTTACCGAGCAGGGCGATGTGACGAAATTTCGATTTCATAGCCAAATTAAATCACTAAAATTTGTCGACAGGATGACCATGCTAGACGATCGTGCCAAGTTGTTGCTCAAAGCGCTGGTAGAGCGCTACATCGCTGACGGACAACCCGTCGGCTCGCGCACGCTGTCACGCGCCACGGGCATCGAGCTGTCGCCAGCCACCATCCGCAACGTGATGTCAGATTTGGAGGGGTTGGGCCTCATCGCCAGCCCCCACACATCGGCAGGGCGCATTCCCACGGCACGTGGCTACCGCCTGTTTGTCGACACCATGTTGACGGCTCAGCGGTCCGAGTTGAACGCACCCAGCTTGGCACCTGATCAACCCCAGAAAGTGATCGCCAATGCAGCGCACCTGCTGTCCGATTTGTCGCAGTTTGTCGGGGTGGTGATTGCCCCTCGGCGCAGCTCGGTTTTTCGGCACATCGAATTTTTGCGCCTCTCAGATCGTCGCTTGTTGGTGATCATCGTGTCGCCCGAAGGTGATGTACAATACCGGGTCCTGTTCACCGAGACCGACTACAGCGCATCGCAGTTGGTCGAGGCTTCCAATTATTTGAATCACCATTTCGCAGGCATGGCGATCGAGCAAGTGCGCGAGAAGTTGCTGGCCGAGGTCGAGTCGCTGCGCGGCGAAATTGCCTCGCTGATGCAAGCTGCCGTGCAAGTCAGCACCGAAGCCTTGACGCAAGCGCAAGATGATGTCGTCATCAGTGGCGAACGCAACCTGCTGTCGGTGAGCGACTTTTCAAGCGACATGGGCAACCTGCGTCGCGCCTTTGATTTGTTTGAGCAAAAAGCACAGCTGGTGCGCTTGCTCGATATTTCAGCCCAAGCCGAGGGCGTGCGCATCTACATCGGGGGCGAGAGTCAAATCGTGCCGATGGAAGAGTTGTCGGTGGTCAGTGCGCCGTATGAGGTCGATGGCCACGTGGTCGGTACCTTAGGCGTGATTGGTCCGACGCGCATGGCCTACGACCGAATGATTCAAATCGTGGACATTACTTCCAAATTGGTGAGCAACGCACTCAGCCACAAGTGAGTGCGCGCGGCGTTGCGGGGGCTTAGGTCTTCGGCAAGCGCACGCCAAACAAAATGCCACAGGTCACCATGGCCAGCCCGGCTATCAAGTTCAGGTGCATGGGCTCTCCCAAAAACGTCACGGCGCCTAATGCAGACAGACCGGGTACCAACGCCGTGATCATGGTGGAGCGAACGGGACCGAAATGGCGGATCATCACGTTGAAGGTGATGCCTGAAATCACCACCGAGCCCAAGCCTTGGTAAACCGCCTGAAACACCATTTCAGCCACAGGTGCTGAACCCAAGTGGCTGGGTACCCATCCCATCCAAGCGGACAGACCGTAGATCGGCACAAAGCTCACGCATGAGAAGGCAGTGATCGCAATCGTGGCACGCACGGGGTCTAATGCATGGCGTCGCACCATCACGCTGTAGCAAGCCCAGCAAAACGCGGCACTCATGAACATGAGGTCGCCTTTCCACACCTCGCCGCCATCAAAAGCTTTGAGCAAGCTGGCGCCGCCCACCAACAAGTCGCCCAACACAATGCATATCAAACCCACAGCACGCGCGCGGGTGATCTTGTCGTGCAACACCACCATGGCCAAGAGGGATGTCCACAGCGGCAAACTGCCCGGCATCAGCACCGAAGCGTGCGCCGCGGGTGCAAAGAAAAATCCAGAGTACGCCAACATCGCGTACAGCATGCTGCCAAATAGACCCGCGATCGCGGTGACGCGCAAAGGCAAAGGCGATAGCCCCATCAGCGAACCCACGCGCTCGCCGGCTTGTCGTTGTGCCCGCATCAGCCACCAACCCCAGGGCAGCAGCACACAGCTGGCACCGACGATGCGTAGAAAACCAATGTCGAGTGGAAGCAAGTTGTGTGCAGCGGAGGCACGCGCGACGACGATGAACGATGACCAAATCAGCACCGTGATCACGGCGGCCGACAGGCCCAGTGCGCGAGGAGAAAATTTCATGCGGCGGATGATAGTGCGAGCACCCTCTACAATCTGTCGCTTAGGTTGGGGCGTTAGCTCAGTTGGTTAGAGCAGAGGACTCATAATCCTTTGGTCGACAGTTCAAGTCTGTCACGCCCTACCATTTCTGTGATATACTTTCGTTTTTCCAGAGCGGCTGTAGCTCAGCTGGATAGAGTACTTGGCTACGAACCAAGGGGTCGTGGGTTCGATTCCTGCCAGCCGCACCAAATTGAACAAGGGTTTGCATCATGCGATGCGAACCCTTTTTCTTTTCCCCGTGACGTTTCTAAGAAACCTAGAATTGATCGCATGAATAAACGCTTCACCCACTCTGTCACATGGACCACGCTGGCTTTGACGGCTTCGCTTTTGGCGGGTTGCGCAACCCCTCTCGCCAAGCCAGCGTTTTATCCCAATGCGCATTACCAGCGTGTGGGGCCTGCGCAAGCGCAGGCTGACGCGCAAGCCTGCGCGAATTTGGCGCAGCAGTCAGAGGTCACCGCTGTCAACAAGGTGGATGCAGGTCGTGCCGCAGCAGCAGGTGCGGCTGGCGTGGGGGCCGCAGGTGTTGTCGGTTCATTGCTGAGTGGCAACAAGCCAGATTTGAAAAATATCGCTGCCGGTGCCGCAGCGATTGGTGCAGGTGGTGCAGCGGCGACGGCAGCAGGGCAGTCGGTCGGTGGCAGCGGCCTGTATCGCCAGTTCGTGCAGCAATGTTTGGCTGAACGTGGGTACCACGTGATTGGCTGGAACTGACCCGTCGCCGTCCATGAGCAAAGCGTTCACGCGCGAAACAGAAGGCGATGACGACGACATTAGCCTGCCTCCCTTGCCAGCGGGTAGCAAAAACTACATCACGCCACAAGGCTATGCGGTGCTGCGTGCTGAGTTGTTTGAATTGATCGACAACGAGCGTCCTCGTATTGTCGAGATCGTGCACTGGGCAGCCAGCAATGGCGACCGTTCTGAAAATGGTGACTACCTGTATGGCAAGAAGCGATTGCGTGAAATTGATCGACGTATTCGGTTTTTGACCAAACGTTTGGAGATTGCCGAGGTCACCGACCCGAGCGTGCACCACGGCAGAGACCAAGTCTTCTTTGGTGCCACCGTGACCTATGTGGACGAGTCAGATGTCGAGCGCACCGTCACCATCATGGGCATTGACGAAGCAGACAGTTTGAAGGCCCAAGTGACCTGGGTCTCTCCCATCGCGCGGGCTCTGCTGAAAGCGCGTGAAGGTGATGTGGTGAAGTTGGTCACGCCCGTAGGCGTGCAGGAAGTTGAGGTGGTGGAGGTGCGCTACCCCGCACCCGAGGTGGCTTAAATCTTAAGTTTCCCGCCCCACGCCAGAAATGACGCGTTGGGCTTGCAACACAGCTGGAATACGACGCAGATTGCGCAGCACCGCATCCAGATGCGACACATCGCGCACCGAGCAAACGAAACGCAAATCGGTGGCTTCTTCTTGTCCACTGACTTCATCAGCCATGTTGACCATGGTGATGTCTGCTTCGGCCGAAGTAATGGCAGACGCCACGCGTGCCAGAACACCTTTGCCGTTGCTGACGGTCACCACCAAGGCCACTTCAAACGTGCGCGTGGGTTCATCGGCCCATTCGACAGCGATGAAGCGTTCGCGGTCTTTGTATTTCAGGCGTTGCCCCACGCCGCATTGGTCGTGGTGAACAATCAGTCCTTCGCCGCGGCCCAAGTAGCCCACGATGGCATCACCCGGAATAGGTCGGCAGCATGCAGGGTATTGCACCGACGCGTTTTCGCTGCCATCGACCATCACGCTGCCTTGTGACACAGTTTCGTGGGCCGTGAAGCGTTCGGTGCTCAGCAGCACCGCATCTGGCTTGAGGCCTTTGTCTGAGAGCAGCGTTGCAAGTCGTTTGGCGACAATGCTGGCCACGCGTTTGCCTAAACCAATATCGGTCAACAGCTCGGCTTTGGTTTTGCTGCCGGTGAAGTGCAGCAACTTGTCCCACAGCTGCGCGTGGGCGCCGTCTTGTGCGGGGAGCTCTTCGATGCCTTCTGCGCGCAGAGCTTGTGCCAATAGTTTTTTACCCAAGTCTTCCGACTCAGAGTGCGCCATGGTTTTCAAGTGATGGCGAATTTTTGAGCGCGCCCGTCCTGTGCGCACAAAGCCCAGCCAAGCAGGGTTGGGTGAGGCGACAGCCGAGGTGACCACCTCGACCACGTCGCCATTGCGCAGCTCCGTGCGCAGGGGCACTTGCTCGCCATTGACCTTGGCGGCCATGGTGCGGTCGCCCACATCGCTGTGCACGGCGTAGGCGAAGTC
>JACCDJ010526660.1_pt1 | contig 13820 bp, 10 predicted proteins | sample 7444481 | NCBI WGS metagenome assembly JACCDJ01 (sample SAMN15323435, study PRJNA562643) | freshwater metagenome | isolation source: river surface water | place: USA:Blue River Watershed | collected 2017-08-15 | reverse complement strand
GGTAACTTCAAAGTATAATATTAAAAATCCAGATTAAATCTGGATTTTTTTATTTATATATCTTTTTACTAAATAAAAAACCCAGATATAAATATCTGGGTTTTTAGTTATCTATTTTTTAGATTATGAATTTATAAATCCACCTGCTGAGATAGCTCCAGTTCTAAGTATAGTTATGTTGTTAACAATTATACCCATACCTTTGATTGGTTCAACATAAGTGTCAAGTACACCTATTTGATTATCGATAATCTCATTCGTGTTATTTTCTTCATCAATCTTATTGAAGTAGTTGTATAAACCATTTTGTGCAACATACTTCTCACAAATTGTATCAGCTTGTAACTTAATCTGAGCTCTTATTTCAGCTGTGTTAAATTTCCATTGGAAGTCTAACAACATTCTAGAAAGTTCTCTTTCAAGTTCAATCAATACCTCTCTTACGTGGATAAGAGAAAGTGCTGACTTATAAAGAACTTGAGCTGTGTTTTCAGTCTCAATTACGAATCCTCTATTTCTCTTGAATGTTAATGGGTTCATTTGAGCTTGGTTCAAGAACTCAATATCAGTAGGTGTGAATATTTGCTCAAGATCTTGAATACCAGTCAATCTACCATTAGTAACACCAGCCGCGATAGTCCAAGGAACTACACTTGTTGTTGTACTATTATGTTTTCTCATAAATGTCAATCCAACGTAAGCAGAAGGTGGTACATCTATTGGTCTACCAAAGTCATCAATAGTAACATATGGTAAGAAATAACCAACAGTAGTTACACCAATACCCTTACCAAAAGAGTATAAGAACTCTGGATTACTTTCTGGGTCTCCACCTTTAGCAACAAACTCTATCTGTAAAGTACCATTAGCATCTTTAAATGTTGGTGAAACTGAATTCTTGAACGTCTTTAATGAAGGCATATTCAATATACCAAATGCATCCAATCTATCACCACAAATATCAACTAAATGTTGTTTAGAGTCTGGAGTTAATCCTAATCCAAAAGAGTCAATTAAATATCTAAAGTCAAATGCCTCTTTATTTGTAAGTGCTTTGAATAATGGTGTTCCTTTAGCAACAACATCAAGGATCGCATTTTGTTTAGCGTCAGTACCATCAGGTATAGAAGCGTCTCTCAATCTGAATCCTTTAAGTGAGATTGCCTTATAAGTTGAAACATAATCATCAATCTTAGTATATCTGTTAGTTTGTTTATCACCATTAAATGTTCTCAATTTAATTGATGTATCACAAGATAACTCAACATAGTCACTATTAACTGACCAAACTTTCTTACTTTGAATTCTAGTAAGTTTCTTAGGCATTTGATCTGCTTTTAACAAAGTAGGATCATATGATGCTTCTAAGAAGTCACCAACTTTAACTTCAGAGTATCTATTTCTCTTAACAAGTACCTTGTTAGGAACTTCAGTCCATCCACTAGGGTATTCAACCTCAAGTGTTTGTTTAAAGTTACTCTTTTCAGATTTAACATAAAGTGTACCATTAGTAGCTAATGCGCTATCAGCGGTAGTATTTAGAGAGCTTAAGTAAGATTGTGTTCCTAATCCAGAATTAACAAATTTAACAACTAAGTCTCCATTATCTTTCTGATAAGGTGCCAAATAAACAGGAGATCCACTAAACTGACTATTATATCCATACAGTTTGCTTATATTAAGAGTCTCATCTACCAATGTTTCATAAACTTCAAATGCATAATAGCTATAAGATCCACTGTTAAAGAAGTCATAAACTCCATTACTATATGTTCCTAATAGATAAGCTCTACCTGTTTGAAGTGTTGTATCACCATCAGAATCAGAAGGTAATGATAAACCATTCTCGATAGTCAATCCTTCGTCAAATTTGATAGTAAACGCCCCACTATTAAGTAATCCACCAACTAAGAACTGATATCCTTGAACACCAGTGTCATCACCTTGTAGAGAATTTAACTCTGAGAAGTATGAATTATTCTCTGCAGAATAACTTCTACCCTCTTCTACTCTAAACACTACATAGTTATAACCACTTAGTGAGAAAGTTGCAGACGATCCAGGAACAAATGTAACCTGTACATTATCCCAAAGTTCATTTTGATAGAAAACATCACCAGTTCCAATCAATCCCTGATCATATTTTGTATAGAATGATGAATACTTACCAACAACACCATAAGATGCAGTAGACCCATCTAAAACTGGAATAGTATTTTTAGTTTCAAAACCAGCGTAATCAATTAAGAACTCATCATCTAATTTATAGAATACTAATTCACCATTAGTTAATGTGGTATTTATATCACCCCAAGTAAGTCCAGTATCAACAACAAATGATTTATTTTCTGTGCTAGAGGTTTTAAAATTACTAAATGTAACATCAGCTAAACTACGTTTTTCTGTTGTTCCTCTAGTATTTAATAACATCAATCCTCTAAATGTAGCACTTGTATCAATATATGTTAATAAAGTATTAAATAACTTGAACTTTCTATATTGACTATAATCTTTTACATCAGGAGTAGAGTTAGTGTTTAAGAATGTAACAACAAACTGACCATCAGATAAAGCTAATTGTGGAGTTGAAGCAGTTGAGAATGTATAATCTGTTCCGAAAATCATAGGTTTAAATGCCAATGATCCACCACCAGAAGTATTATCTACTGTAATATCAGTTATACTAAATGTTGCTGAGTTAGCATCTCCAGAAAATACACCACCATATACGCTCACTGTACCATAACCAAGTACTATATCAGTAGCCGAAACAGTAGGTAGTGATCCAGTTGCTGTACTCTTTTTAACAGTAATATTACCATTAGACTCTATAACATAAGCAATGTTATAAGATTGTGTACCTGATGATTGAGGTAACTGTGGGTAGTCTGTATAGTTTAAAGTGATAGAATATGTACCAGAAAGAGTAACAAGATTACCACCTATAACCGCATATCCATTATCAGAAGTAGCATCAACATTATAATTAAGTGTGATACTATGAGATGCAGTAGTTAAAGTAGACTTTTTCAAGTCGTTAACATATCCTTCTGAGAACCAAAAAGTTCTATTAGGATGAGCGACATAATTAAGATTGATATCATCATTTGGACCTGATACAACACCACCGAAAACAACATTCGAATCATTCAATGAGTGAGTATAGTAACCACCAGCCACTCTACTAAATGATGAGTTAGTGGTCAAAGCCGAGTTTGTACCAAATATAGCGACTACGTTACCTGGTCTATCAAGTACTCTATTTGCAAATAAAGTAGTATCTGTTATTTGCTCCTTATATGATAAGAAGTTTATAGATAACTCACCATCGATTTTACCATCAACACTATCAAGTGACTGATAATATGTCTCATCAGATGTCGGAGGATTGCTTAATAAGTCATCAGAAACTAATGAGTTACCAACAAGGTCAACAAGACCTTTTGGATAATCAGTTTCAAATAAATCATTATTGAATGCACAGAATAAACCTGTTCTGTCTGTTTCTCTATTAATTACAGTTTCTATGAATATATTTCTACCATTTAAATCTCTAAAATATGGAATCAAAGAAAGACCTTCATAATATCCTAATAGAGTTACATTTCTATCGTTCGCAAAATTTCTTATCTGTGACTTTTTAAGACCATCAGCTGCAAAATACTGTGTCCATCTAGGATCAACCGATAATTCTTGGTAGTTTGACCAGTCACCACCAACAACAACTACATCGACAAGATACTCAGATGCTAAATCTGTAGGATACAAATATGGTGGTAATTTTTCTATAGAACCATACCACTCTAAAAGAGGTCTGTCAAATCCGATTACTTGTGATTTTACACAAAAAACAGTAATGTATCTATCTGATAAGTTTGTAAAGTTTAAAACTCTATTTTCGTAACCAGCTAATGGTCTTGTAATGTCTATGAAAGAATCAGTATCTCTTTTCCAGAAACCAGTTGTATCAAAGAACTTTCTATATGATGCAGTTCTCTCAACATCATTGCTGTATATTGGAGTAGCTGAAACTGATTGATACTCTATAGTATCTAAAGCGTCATCTGTAAGTAATAGGTTAACTGCATAAACAGGAGATGCCTCTAACATTTTTGAGATCGTTCTGTGAAAGAATGAACCCTTTCTTTCTAATTGTCTATCAATAGATCCAAAAATTCTTTCAAGGTCACCGACAGTCTTTAGTAGAACTGCGGAATTAACTGGCCCCTTTTTTGAAAATCCAATTACAAGGTTTGCGAAGCCTTCAACTGTAGGGCTAGTAATAATCGATTTGTCAATCTCTTCTATGAAGATTCCTGGTCTTTTGTATTTACCGATTTGAATTGCCATATTTTTTTAATTATTTTTTATTTTATGTTTTATATATTAAAAGAAAAAACCAATTTTTTTCTATTTTTATATTTTAGAAGATAATTTTTTTATCCTTTCCTCTTCATCCTTCATATCCTTCTTGAAATCCTCTCTTTTCTTTTGCCAGACTATTATGTCCCTCTTTAACATCTGTTCATTTTTCAATATATTGTCTTTTAGTTCTTTAAGACGATTTCTATTTTTATCAAGGCTAATTTTAATATCATCCATTCTCTTTTGACTCAGATCCATTCTCATTTCACTTTCAAGTCTAAATATATCATCGTTTGTGGATTTTATACTATCTTTATCTTTAGCAATAGACTCTTCGATCTTCTTCTTTCTCCTTTCAGATCTAAGAATTGATTCAAAATCTTTAAGATACCTATTTCTGGATCTATTTTCTTTTTTGTTGTCATAAACACCATTTAAAAGTGCCTTTTCTAAATCAGAATCAGATACTATCTTTTTATCATTGAAGATGTTTTCCATCTTCTGTCTTCGATTTTGAAAATCTTTAAGATTTTTCTCTATTTCAGTCAGTGCAGATTTTTCAGCAGCATCTGTTGAATTATCCATTTGACTATCATTAGGAACAGGATTTACATCATCTGAACCCTCTAAATTTTCAGCCTCAAGAAACAAGTAAAATTTCTTAATATGTTTCATAATTATCTATATATCAAGAAAGGAATTTGAAATTATTCAAAACTTTTAGAAAGATTTTCCTTATCAAACCACTTTTTATCGTGTTCTTTATCTAAAAGTTCCCATATTTTTCTACAAACTCTTTGAGAAACTGTACTCTTATTAGTTTTTTTATCTATGAAGTGTTTACCGTTAACAACAAGTATATAATTTTCACCAGGAGCAACACCTATAAAAGATTTAGTAGTAAATCTTCTTGGATGATTACTCTTCTGAATGGATATAACATGAGTTTTACCATCTTTACCTTGAAACTTTACAGATCTTTTATAATCCGCGTATTTAGATATATCACCTATAATCTTAGCACCATCTTCATTTAATAAAGCTTTTTCTAAAGAGAGTAAAATCTTCTTAGCCAAATCATCATCCTTTTTACTAAAAAAAGTATCTAATGAGAGTATATTCTTTTTCTTATTCTTTTGTACATTCTCATCCTTTTTCTTTCCGAAAATGTTTGAAAATAATCCCTCATATGTTTCTATATTTTTCATCTTTGTTTTACTAAATTTTTAGCAGAATTGATATTATTCTTAATATCATTTTTAAGATTTGGTAAATAATTAGTATCGAATCCTAAGTACTTCTCGGACTTATCATTACACAAAACTAATAAGTCAGTAACAGTGAGTTCAACTCTGTCTCTAACTCCATCACTATTGACCTTAGACGCTTGTGGTGATTTCAAATCAACATATCTAATATTAACTTTATCTCCTACCTTTATCTTACTAGGTGTAGTTGATTTTGAGAAACTACCTAAGAAAGCACTCGAAGGAATAGATGTTGTTGGAATACCACTAACCTTACTGAGCTCATATGAATAATTAAATAGACTGAATATAAAAATTGGATATTGATTTTCAAATCCCTTAAACACGCAGAAATAAGTTGACTCTTTACCCTCGGAATCTTTAACCTTCATCTTAAAAGCCAAATTCTCATTTTCCGAATTATCAGCACCAGTAAATACTTTATAAAGATCATCAGTATTTAAATCTCTAACCGATCCAGGTTTTACATACTTGACATTTGTAACAACAACATTCTCTGATACTTTATCATTATCATCAGCATCACCTGTATTTGTAGGATAGACTTGCTTTTCTTTTGAAATACCACCCTTTAGTTTAAAATATTCCTCAATGAAACTATTAATAGCTCCTGATTTATACATCTTAGAATCAGATAGTAGACTATTGATAAATCTTAAAAGTATTTTACCACCAGCTTCTACTCTATCACCAACACCACCAGTCTCCTCATTTTTAAACTCAAAAACAGTATTCTCACTAAAAATAGGTCTATATTTTGTATCAGATAATATGTCTTGAACAGCATTAAACCAAGAATCATAAAGCTCTATATTTCTATAAGGCCCACTACCTGGTGAGTCTGGGCTACCACCACCGCTACCAAGGTCCTCATACTCCCTAAATACGGCATTAGATACTTTACCACCGGTTCTTCCAGATGGAATAACACCGGGAGTATGTATTCTATTTGCTCTGTGAAATATTCTAACAATCTCTATTATAGGATCGGCAGTTGTAAATAACAATTGACCACCTGGAGTTTCTTTTGCAGAATCTTTAATTTCCTCAATCTCACTTTCATTTATTATGAAATATTCTTGTACTTCTTCTGTAAATATCTCATCAAATTTATCTTTTATTTCCTCTGAAAACTCATTTTTCTCTAATATTAATATGAAATCAGAGTATCTACTTAGTGATTCTTTTTTCTCAGAAGATATTTTTGATATATTTTTTTCTAACTCACTAAAAGAGTTTATAAAATCCTTTAAAGGTTTTATTGCACTACCATATGATCCGGTCAATCCCATATCTTCTTTAAATGAAAGTATTATTCTACCTATTAAAGAGACTGACTTAGAAACATCATTGATAGTCATTGCCTCTTTAACTAAATCATCAAATGATATAGGTTTTCCGACAGTGGATTTATTTAAAACTACTTGTTTTCCAATCAATAATATAGTATTCTTTGCCTTTTTATATTCATCCTTTCCATCTTTTATTGACACTTTCAATAAAGATTCAATCTCTTTAATAAAGTTATCGATACCGGATTTATTAAATGCATTTACTACTTTTTTCCAAGCATTTTTAGCTTGACTTTCAACACCTTGTAAGTTAGCCTCAACTTCTTCTAATATTGAATCATCAATATATTCATATGAGGCATTAACAGGTTTACCAACAGACTGACTAGGTTGACCTGAAGTCTGCTTAGTAGATTTATTACCAAGTTTTAAATCTATTGACCAAGCTGTATTAGAAGCCTTAGCAATATCATCTTTTAATGTTTTAATATCTTTGAATTGACCAGTAGGTTTCTTAACAATCTTATCACCAACTTTAACATCCTTAGTGGACTGTAGTGAAATCCCATAGCTCTGAGCTTGTAAATTAATAAGATTCTTTATTTGTTGATTTAACTTATCATTATAAAACTTAACTGACTGTTGATCATTTTTAGCCTGATATACTTTAACAGCATTTTGACCCATTTTAATTAGGTTTTTAAGAACATCGATTTTTTTACTAGTTTGATAAGTTTTTTCTAAATTTAAATACTTTTCTTTATCAAATGATGTTGAAACATTTTCACCAGGCTTTTCTACTTTACCAGGCTCTTTACCTTCTAAGTTGTAAATTTTTGATATCTCAACAACTTGACTATTGTAAACATTATTATAATCCTGGACTTCTTTACCATTTTTATCTCTTTTATAAACAACACATGCTTGATCTGGTTCTAGTTTTCCAGTCTTAACATCATCTTTTGTAAGCCACTTCTTATCAGAAGCTCTCTGTATTTCATTTGTTAAACTCAACAACATACATCTAATCTTTTCACCTTTAGAATTGATATACATATACTCGGAACCAACCTTTAATTTAGACTTAGCGGAAGCAACTTTATTGTCATATGACTCTTTACCGCCACCAACTCTAACAACATTTTGTTTTATCATCATATGTAGGTCAAGGACTGACTGTAATAATAACTTAGAATTCCTAAAAAATATCTTATTAGGATCTTCAGATTCTTCAGATGATGTTTCTTCTTCAGTATCATCATCATCTTTGATCTTACCAGCTTTCAGTCCTTTTAGATACTCTAAGAATTCCTTTAAAGCTTTAATCATCTCATCTTTATTCTTATTATTAGAGTCTTCTACTTCTTCTATTAATGAGTTAGTCGTATCAATCAATAAGTTAACGTCTTCTTCTTCCTCAACTTGCTCCATTAAAATACCCAATAAGTTTGAAAATTTAATTCTATTTAACTGTTCTTCTGGCATTTGAATACTACCAGTTACTAACATTTCATCAAATAAGCTCTTCAATGCGGTTGTCATTCCACTTATTCTTCTCTTATTGAAAGCTATCTTAGCCTTTCTAGCGAAAGAATTTATTAGTCTACCTACCAATGAATCTCCCCAAGGTATATCATTAGCCATTGGTGCTTCTTCTTTTAGAAGAGAGTATCCAGTATATTTAGAGTAATATTTCTCGTTTAGTGAAAGTAAATAACTTTCTCTTGTTAATAGTTTTTTCATAGAAAAATAGAAAACTTTTTTGGTATATATAAAAAATAAAATTTGGTAAATAAGATTTTATCCTTATATTTGTTTAAAATAATGAATATGGAAAACATCATCTGCGTAGACCTTAAAATGTTTAATCATATTAAACTAAAAGAATTGTGTGATATTCATGGTTTTAACTATGATACTCTACTTAATAATAAGTATGAAGGATTCGCTAAATTATGGATTAGAAAAGAAGACAATATGATTGTTGCATTCACAACAAAAAAGAGCGATACTGTTCAATATACGGATATGTTTAGTAACGACCTTTTAAAGATTAATCCAATATCATTACAAAAGCAACCAAAGAATCTTGACTTAGATTCTATCTTAGAAAAAATATCAGCATATGGGATTGACTCACTAAAGCCTGATGAAAAAGACTTTTTAAATAATTTAAAATAATCCAACTTAGGTTGGATTATTTTTTTTCTAAAAAATCCATCCAGGTAATAAAATGTAAAATTCATTTGAATATATACCTCAAGTTTTAATCTAACTTTATGAGGTACATAGAGCTTTTAACAGATGGTAAGTCCATCAAGAGTCAAGTCAAAATAGACTCTATACTAAAATCAAAAAATCTTAACTGGGTAATTGATTCAGAAATTGAAAATGCCGTAATTGAATTAAAAAATAATACAATTATATGGCATTCAGGATACTTTTTTGGAAATTGGATCTATGGTATCTTTAAAGATGGTGAATTTCATGGTAATTGGATAAACGGAATATTTGAAGGCGGTAAATTTATGGGTAATTGGAAAAGTGGTGTGAAAATTAATCAATAATGATATAAAAAATAATTTTTCATTTATGAAAAAGAAGAAAGTAGAACTACTAAGAAAATTTAATTTTTGGTCAGACAATTTTATAAAAATAGATAAAGAAGGAGACCAATATTATTTTGAAATAGGTAGTGAGGTTACTACTGATATCTCAGAAGCGGTTGCTATAATGATGACATATCAAAATAAAGACATTAATAAATTTTGGGAATTAGAAATTAAAGATATTGACTATTATAATATTAGACCAGAATTAGCTATATATTGGCTATCAGGTGGTGATTATGAGTGGAAAATTATGAATAACTATAAAAAAACTTGGAATGACTGCTTTTTAGATTTTCAAGAAGAATTTGGAATAACTATTATATCTATCCTTAAAAAATCGAAAACAATGGGTGATGTTAGAAATGGATTTTTAAAGCATCTAAATCTACCTGCAATTTATGAATTTGCCTTAGAAAAAGGAATAGCTGATATATAAAAAAATAAAATCACTGTCTCAAAACCCAGTTTTTAAACTGGGTTTTTTTATTAATATATAATTTATGAATTACTTAAAATCATTTAAATTATTCGAGAATGTAAATATTCCTACTGATGAAGAATTAGTAAAAATTACTCAAGAGGTGGAAAATATTTTAGTACGGCTCAAAGAAGAATATATTCCATATACTGTAAAATCGGTTGATTTTCCATCTTATAATAAATCTGGTTCATTACTCACACCAACTAATGTTTTACCACAAATTCACATAAGAATTGGTGGAGGTGCTGGAGATGAAGAGTATAAATTTAAAATTGATGATTGGATTGAAGAACTTCACAGGATAGATCAATATCTACATTCCGAAGGATTTACCTTGAGTACTCTAAACTATCTTCATTCTGATTTGGAATCAGCAATCAAAGCATTGTCTGGTAGAGAACTAATTGGAATAACATTATATTACAAATTAAAAAAATAGTATATAATACATCTGATTAAACACCGTTTTAATATTCAAACGGGTTTTTTAATATATAAAAATATGATTGCTCACTTTATAAATATAGACTTAATAGTTAAAAACGAGTCCAAGGCTTGGATAGTAGACAAAGGCAATCCTAATATACCAATTATTAAGATCGAAAATTCAGATTTAAATCTATTTAAATCTGGAATCTATAAGAGTCATAATAATAAGATAAACTTTAACGGTAAAACATTTTGGTTATCAAATGATTTTATGACGAAGTTAAAAATAAAATCGAAAAAGTATAAAGTAGATATTTCTAATTTGGCAATATCATTTCAAGAATTTTTAAATCCAGAATTAATTGAAAATATTAAATTTGAAATAGATAAGTCATTTTTCAATAAGATAGTCAATACAAATGATGACATCTATATTCTATGCTCAAAAAATAAAAAAGAAAATTTTAAAAATCAAATTGAAAAACTTACTGAAGAATTAAAAGATATAGGTCTAACAATAAAGAATATTTACTATCTATCTGAGACATTTTTCAACAATGATGAAGATGAGATAGCATATACAAAGAATAAAATCATTCTTCAACACTTAATAGGATTAAAATTGGATGGAAATAGATTTTCTAATGTTGAAATACAAGACTACTCTAAAGTATTTTATTATGATGATAATAAAAAATCAGTAGAATTATCAAAGAGTATTAATGATTTGTTGGAAAAGTTTCTACTAAATTCCGAAGATTCTTTGAAAACAATGGTTAAAGATAAAATTAAAAGAGATGATAATATTATTATTGTAAAAGAGTACACTCACAATAAGGCTAATAAATTTAACGAGTTTACAATTCAGTTAGAATATTCAAATCTAATTAGAAGTTTTGAAAACTTTAACTTTTTTTCTTCTTCATCGCCTCGCTAATTAAGTCATTTAGTTTTTTACTATCAACTATCTGACCGTCATCATCTCCAGGTTTTGAAGAATCTGTTTTCATTGTAGATGAAACCTCACTTAAATCTTCTCTAAATGTCTTGTAGTATTGTTCCAACTCAGTTCTTTGGGAGGACGAAAATTTAGAATTCTCTCTAATTTCACGAATTGTTTGATTTATAACCTCATGCATTCTAGCAGAGTTATCTCCGTTATCTATTTGTCTTAGCTGTGTTAGAAAATTCTTTCTTGTCATTTTCTGTAAGAAGAGTGTTTCAGCATAAACCAGTGCATCTTCTCTAACCTTATTTCTTATAGATGGATGATTTTTTAAATCCCCAAACTCGCTTAAATATAGATCAACTAGTGACTCTATAACTTCAATACCCTTTTGTGTAACAACGGTGAGATCTGAGTCATAATCATATAACTCAATTTGTCCTAAATCTGGTAAATCATCAATTGTAGCCAAATGACTAGATATATCAAATTCTTTATTTTCCTCTTGTATCAAATCGAACTCATCGTTGATTCGGTTGTGTTCCTTTTCTGTTTTAGACATTGTAGCACTCATACATTACTATATATAGTAAAACACATCTCTTGTGGATTTTTTTCAAAAAAATAGAAATTTATGTCTAGACAGATTATATGGACAACAAAAATGGTTGAGGAGGCTACCGAAAAGATAAACAATGGTTTTGTTTTAAGTAGGTTAGAAAATCCATTTTATGAGAAAATTGTTGGATTAAGAACATCGGGATTGGTTTTCAAAATGTCACCGGAAGAACAGGAGGAGTACATCAAATGTGCTTTAGATATACATTACTTTGCAGCAACCTATTGTTATATAAAAGGTGAAGAAGGACAACCTATAATAATACCTCTTAGAGATTATCAAAATGAAATACTTGATAACTTCTTTAATAATAGATTTAATATATTAATGGCTAGTAGACAAATTGGTAAAACTATTTGTTCATCTATTATGATGCTACACTATGTCTTATTCAATAACAATAAGAATGTATTAGTAACTGCAAATAAACTAGACACCGCTGTAGAAGTTTTAGATAAAATAAGAGAGATATATCAAAGACTTCCATTTTTTCTACAACAAGGAATAATTAACTGGAATCAAAAGTTCATGGTATTTGAGAATAAAAGTAGAATAAAAGGATTCGCAACCACTAAAACATCATCAATAGGTCAAACTGCTGACTTTTTATACTTAGATGAGTTTGCATATCTTCCAGATAATATAGCTGATAAGTTTTATAAATCCGTATTTCCAACAGTATCTAATATTGAGAATTCAAAAATTATAATAACATCGACACCAAATGGATTTAATCTTTTTCACAAATTACTAAGTGAAGCTGAAAAGCCGGAAGGTGAAAAGTCATCATATTGTGCAAAAAGGGTTTATTGGTGGCAAGTTCCAAAAAGATTCGCAACTTATATAAGACTTAATAGTAAAAAAACTGATGAACTTAATATAGTAAAGGAAGAATTGTTGAGCTATTTAAAAGATAAATATCCAAATAATGAGCACTCATTAAAATACAATGATGAATTAAAAAAGTGGGTAATAACAACACTAAATACACAAGAATGCTCAGAGGAAGATCTATTAGCCGAGTCTTTTAATGGTATTAGAATTTTAGAATTTGCCGATATAACAACTTGGAAAAAAGAAACAATTAAAGATATAGGAGGTGAAGAAGCCTTTAATCAAGAATATGATTTGAGATTTATAAACTCATCTAGAAGCTTATTAAGTGAAACTTTAATAGATGAATTATCAAAAAATAAAAAAATATATGAGTGGGAAAGAATTGAAGAATTTGAGGATAGATTAAAATTTTCATATCAAGACTTTAAATGGGTTCAAGATGATGATTTATTTATGCCTATACAAAGAAAGAATTATAAAATAATACTTTCAGTAGATGTAGCGGAGGGTCTTGGTCAAGATTACACAGTAATAAATGTTTTCAAAATAGGAACTAAATCAATTGACCTAATTGAAAAACAAAAACATAAATACAAATCTATAGTTGATTTTACAAGATTAGAACAAATTGGAATATTTAGAAGTAATTTAATATCTGTTCAACAATTATCTGAATTACTTTACCTAATAGCATTTGAATATTTTAATCCTGATAATGTTAAAATAGTATTGGAAATAAACACATACGGTAATGAGTTATTAGCACATCTACCACAAGTATTTGATGGTAGAAATGACTATGGATCTTCTATATTCTTCAGATTCAAACATAGAGCTGACGCACTGGAAGAAAAAATAGGTCTAAAAGTCGGTGACAATAAAAATCTATTAGTCAAAGAGTATCAAGACAAAATGGAAGATAGATCAATAATAATAACAAATGAGATAAATATATCAGAAATAACAACATT
>JACCDJ010301839.1_pt1 | contig 13822 bp, 12 predicted proteins | sample 7444481 | NCBI WGS metagenome assembly JACCDJ01 (sample SAMN15323435, study PRJNA562643) | freshwater metagenome | isolation source: river surface water | place: USA:Blue River Watershed | collected 2017-08-15 | reverse complement strand
GGCGTCGAGAGGAGCAGGAGGTCGTAGTAGACCCACATGGTGGCGTCCGGGATCGACATGATGCGGCCGAACATGTCCTTCGCGCCGTGGTTGAAGGCGATGTAGTTGCCGAGGGACTTCGACATCTTCTTCTCGCCGTCGAGGCCGACGAGCAGAGGCATGCCGAGCACGGCCTGCGGGGGCTGGCCGTGCTGCTCCTGGAGGTCGCGGCCGACGAGCATGTTGAAGAGCTGGTCGCTGCCGCCGATCTCGATGTCGGCCTTGAGCTCGACGGAGTCATGGCCCTGGAGCAGCGGGTAGAGGAACTCGACGATGGAGATCGGGACGTTCGCGGCGTGGCGCTTGGCGAAGTCGTCCCGGGCCAGCATCTGCGCCACGGTCATGCGGCGGCTCAGCTGCAGGGCGTCGAGGAAGGACATCTTCCCGAACCACTCGCTGTTGCGGCGGACCTCGGTCTTCTGCGGGTCCAGGATGCGGAAGGCCTGCTCGAGGTAGGTCTTCGCGTTCTCCTCGATCTCGGCCTCGGAGAGCACCGGCCGGGTCTCGGACTTGCCCGTGGGGTCGCCGATGCGGGAGGTGTAGTCGCCGATGATGAGCACCGCCTGGTGGCCCAGGTCCTGGAACTCCCGCAGTTTCTGGAACACCACCATGTGGCCGAAGGTCAGGTCGGGCCGGGTGGGGTCGACGCCCAGCTTGACGCGCAGGCGGCGGCCTTCCTTGAGGCGCTTCAGCAGGTCGTCCGCGCCGATCAGTTTTTCGGCTCGGGCGCGCATCCGCTGCAGCTGCTCCTCGGGGGACATGCGTCCAATGTTCCCGAACCCGCCCCGGGGGGAAGTCCAAACTGGCGCCGGCCGGAGCCGCCCTCTCTTGCCCTTCACCGGGTTCCCGCCCTAATGGTGGCATGGACTTCGTCCGGGAGCTCAGCGAATACGTGCGTCACGCCAGCGTCTCGACCGACCCGGCCTTCCGCGCCGGCATGGAGGGCGCCCGCGAGCATTGCTGCGCGCTGCTGAAGTCCGCGGGCCTCGAGGTCGAGGTCGTGCCGACGCCGCTCCATCCGGTGGTGATCGGCCGGCGCCGCGGTCCCGCGGAATGGCCCCACGTCGTGCTCTACGGACATTACGACGTGCAGCCCGCCGACCCGCTCGAGCTCTGGACGACGCCGGCGTTCGAGCCCGCCGTGCGCGACGGCCGCATCTGGGGCCGCGGCACCGCCGACAACAAGGGGCCGCACCTGGTCGCCATCGCCGCCCTCGCGGAACTCCTCCGCCGCCGGCCCGACCTGCCGCTGCGCGTCACCTTCATCGTCGAGGGCGAGGAGGAGATCGGCTCGCCCAGCTTCCCCGAGTTCCTCCACGCCCGCAAGGCCGAGCTCGCCGAAGCCGACTGCGTCATCCTCTCCGACACCGCCAGCCCGAGCCCGGACCAGATCGTCATCACGACCGGACTCCGCGGCCTCGTCGGCCTGGAGATCGGCCTCGTCGGACCGAAGTCCGACCTCCACTCGGGGCTCTTCGGCGGCGCCGTGTACAATCCGATCCAGGCGCTCACCGAGCTCTGCGCCTCGCTCCACGACGCCGACAACTCCGTGGCGGTCGAGGGCTTCTACGACGGCGTCGAGCCCCCCGCCCGCTGGGAGCGCGAGGAGCTGCGCCGCTACCCGCTTTCGGAGGACGACTTCCGCCGCTCGCTCGCGGTCGACGAGCTCCACCCCGGCCCCGGCATGGACGGACTCGAGGCCGTGCGCTTCGGTCCGACGCTCGAGTTCAACGGCATCGGCGGCGGCTACCAGGGCGCCGGCACCAAGACCGTCATCCCGTCCCGCGTCTTCGCGAAGGTCACCTGCCGCCTCGTGCCCGGCCAGGATCCGGCCGACATCTTCCGCCGCGTCTCGGAGGCCGTGCGCGCCCGCGCTCCCAAGGGCGTGCGCGTCGAGATCCGCGAGATGCAGGGCAACCCCGCCTACTTCGTGTGCCCGCCCGACCGGCCCAACACGCCGGCCGACCAGAACCCCGTGCTGGCCCGCGCGTTCCGCGAGGCCGACCGCGCGGTCGCCGAGGCCTTCGGCCGCCCTCCGCTCTACCTCCGCGAGGGCGGCAGCGTGCCCATCATCGGCGACATCCGCCGCGAGACCGGACTGGACTCCGTGATGATCGGCCTGTTCACGCCGGAGTCCCGCCTCCACGCGCCTGACGAGAACTTCGAGCTCAAGATGGCCGAGCGCGCGGTGAAGGCCTACGGCCTGCTGCTGGAGCGTCTGGCCGGCGCCCCCCGCCGCTGACCGCATGGCCTCCCGCACGGTCAGGCTCGCCGCCGACACGCTCACTCGGGAGGACATGGGCGCGCTCGCGGACTGGTTGCGCACCGGGCCGCGCGTCACGATGGGCCCGCTGACCGCGGAGTTCGAGCGCCGCCTCGCCGCCTGGCTCGACGTGCCGCACTGCGTGATGGTCAACAGCGGTTCGTCCGCGAACCTGCTCATGGCCCAGGCGCTCCTGGAGGACGGCCGGCTCCGCAACCGCAAGGTGGTCGTGCCCGCGGTCTCCTGGGCGACGACGCTCGCCCCTTTCATGCAGCTCGGCTTCGAGTGCCTGCTCTGTGACGCCGGCCCCGACGACCTCGGCGTCGACCCGGCGCGGCTCGAGGAGATCCTCCGGCGGGAGTCCCCCTCGCTGCTCATCCTCGTGCACGTGCTCGGCCGGCCCAACCGCATGGAGGAGATCCGCGCGCTCTGCGGCCGGCACGGATGCCTGATCATCGAGGACGCCTGCGAGGCCCTCGGCTCCGAGCATCGCGGCCGCAAGGCCGGAGCCCTCTCGCTCGCTGGCTCCTTCTCGTTCTATTTCGGCCATCACATCTCGACCGTCGAAGGCGGCGCGGTCGCGGTGGCCGACCCGAAGCTGCACGCGGTCCTGCGCGCCGTGCGCTCGCACGGCTGGTCGCGTGACGTGCCCGAACCCTTCCGTTCTGACTGGCGTCGCGAGCACGGCACGGACGAGTTCCGGGAGCTCTACACCTTCTACCACGCGGGCTTCAACGTCCGCCCCACCGAGCTGAACGCCTTCCTCGGCCTGCGGCAGCTGGAGCGCCTGCCCGAGGTCACCGCCGCCCGTGAGCGCAACTTCCGCCTCTACCGCGAGGCGCTGCCGGAATTCTGGTGCCAGTCCGGCGAGGGCGGTCCCGTCTCGAGCTTCGCCTACGGGACCTTCGTCGCCGACCGCGCCGAGACCGCCCGGCGCCTCGCCGAGCACGGCGTCGAGTGCCGTCCGCTCGTCTGCGGGTCCATGGGCCGCCAGCCCTTCTGGATCCGCCGGCACGGCGTCGCCGCCCTGCCGGTGGCCGACAAGGTCCACGACCACGGACTCTACCTGCCCAACCACGCCGGTCTTTCCTCCGAGGACATCGCGCACGTGGCGGACGTCATGCGGCGCTTCGCCCGGCCTTATTGAAGGCGGGCAGGCCCGTAAAAAGCCCACTTTGGGCCGAATTGGCCCGGCCGCGGGCGGTTTTCGCCTTTCGCCGGAGCCGCCCAGCCGCCAACCTCCTGACCTCCACGCCATGGCCGTATTCCGCAAGCGCACCCACACCCCGACTCCGAAGAAGAAGGACATTCCGGCGGGGCTCTGGACCAAGTGCCCCTCCACCGGGGAGATGGTCTACACCAAGGACCTGGAGGCCAACTGGAACGTCTTCCCCGTCTCCGGCTACCATGACCGCCTGCCGGCCCGTCGTCGCGTGGAACTCCTCATCGACGAGGGCACCTGGAAGGAGACCGACGCGCGCCTTTCCTCCCGCGACCCGCTCAAGTTCACCGCCGGCGGCTCCTACCCGGAGCGCGTCGCCCAGCACCAGAAGAAGTCGGGGCTCCGCGACTCCGTGATCTGCGGCCACGGCCGCATGGACGGGCTCCCCGTCAGCCTCGCCGTGATGGACTTCGCCTTCATGGGCGCCTCCATGGGCTCGGTCGCCGGCGAGAAGGTCACCCGCGCCATCGAGCGCGCCCTGAAGATGAAGTGCCCCTGCGTCGTCGTCTGCGCCTCGGGCGGCGCCCGCATGCAGGAGGGCATCCTCTCCCTCATGCAGATGGCCAAGACCTCCGCCGCGCTCGCGCGCCTGCGCGAGGCCGGACTGCCTTACGTCGCCGTGCTCACCAATCCCACGATGGCCGGCGTCATGGCCAGCTACGCCACCCTCGGCGACGTCATCGTGGCCGAGCCGGGCGCCCTCATCGGCTTCGCCGGCGCCCGCGTCATCAAGGAGACCACCAACCAGGACCTGCCCGACGGCTTCCAGACCTCGGAGTTCCTGCTGAAGCGCGGCCTCATCGACATGATCGTCGAACGCAAGGAGATGAAGTCCCGGCTCTCGAGCCTGCTCCGCGCGTTCACCTACGCCCGCCGCAAGCCCGCCCGCGCCCGCGCGGCCTGAGCCCGCCGCCGATGGACGCGGACGCGACGATCCGCTGGCTGACCGGACTGCGCAACCTCGGTTCGCGGCTCGGCATCGAGCGCATGCGCGCGCTCTCGGCCCGCCTCGGCCGGCCCGAACTGGCCGCGCCCTGCTTCCACGTCGCGGGCACCAACGGCAAGGGCTCCGTCTGCGCGATGATCGAGTCGGTGCAGCGCGCCCACGGACGGCTCACCGGGCTCTACACCAGTCCGCACCTGGTCTCCGTCGGCGAACGCATCCGCGTCGGGTCCGTCCCCGTGAGCGAGGACCGCGTGGCCGGGCTCGCCGAGGAGCTGCGGCCCCATCACGCGGCCCTCGCCGCGCAGGACCCCGGCCTCGCCCCCACTTTCTTCGAGCTGATGACCGCCGCCGCGCTGCTCGAGTTCCGCGCGCGGGGCACCGAGGTCAACGTGCTCGAGACCGGGCTCGGCGGCCGGCTGGACGCGACCAACGTCTGTGAGCCGGAGGTCACGGTCATCACCTCCATCGGCCTCGACCACCAGGAGTTCCTCGGGCCGACCCTCGCCGACATCGCGCGCGAGAAGGCCGGCATCATCAAGCGGGGCGTGCCGTGCGTGATGGCCGACCTGCCGCCCGAGGCCGAGGCGGCCGTGCGCGCCCGCGCCGCCGAACTCGGGGCGCCGCTGCACTTCGTCCGCGAGCGCTTCCGCGACGGTCTGCCGGAATGCGGCCTGGCCGGTGCCCACCAGCGGCGCAACGCGGGCGCGGCGCTGCTCGCCTGCGAGCTCGCCACGCGTCTGCCCGTCCGGGACGACCTCGCCCGGCGCGCGCTGCGCGAGACGGTCTGGGCCGGCCGCTGGCAGCGGCTCCCGCTGGCGGACGGCCGCGTCCTCCTCGTCGACGGCGCCCACAACGAGGAGGGGGCGCGCGCGGCCGCGGCGATGCTGGCGGACCTCGTAGCGCCCACGGTCGTCCTCGGCGCGCTGGGCGCGGCGCGGGCGCGGCCGCTCGTCGAAGCCGCCGCCCGGCACGCCGCGCGCCTGATCTTCGTGCGGCCGGACGACGAACGCGCCTGCGATCCCGCCGACCTCCTCGCGCTCGTGCCTCGCGACTTCAAGGGCGAGGCGTCCGTGGCCCGCACGGCGGAACTCTTCCCGTCGCCGGGCGCGTGCGCCGCGCCGGGCGAGGTCGTCGTGGCGCTGGGCTCGCTCTACCTCGTAGGCGAGGTCATCGCGCGGCACTCCGGCCGTCACCGCGACGGACTGCAGGACCGCCTCCTGCCGCCGCGATGAGCGACTGGAAGTTCGTCCCGCCCGGCGCCGAGCCGCCCAAGGTCGATCCGGCCGACCTGCCCGGCTGGCTGCTGGAGGAGGACGACGACTACCTCGCGTTCGACAAGCCGGGCTGGCTCGTCTGCCACCCGTCCAAGGACGGCCCCTGGTCCTCGCTCGTCGGCGCCGTCAAGGAATGGCGCCGGATGGAGGTCTCGCACCTCGTCAGCCGCCTGGACCGCGAGACCAGCGGGATCATCCTCATCGCGAAGCACTACGCCGCCGCCTCGGCGGCCCAGACGGCCATCGAGCGCCGGCTCGTGCTCAAGACCTACCATGCGCTGCTGCGCGGCGAGCTGCGCGAGCCGGTGACCGTGGACCAGCCGCTCGGGCCCGACGAGACGAGCGAGGTCGTGGTGAAGACCTCGGTCCGTCCCGGCCCCGGCTCGCTGCCGGCCGCGACGTTCTTCGAGCCGCTGGTCGCCGCCGGGGGCTACACCCTCGCGCGCGTGCAGCCGCACACGGGCCGCAAGCATCAGATCCGCGCGCACGCGCAATGGCTCGGACATCCCGTGGCGGGGGACAAGATCTACGGCGGCGACGACACGCTGTTCCTGGAATTCATCGCGCACGGGTGGACGCCGCGTCTGGCCGCGAAGCTGGACTTCGGAAGGCAGGCCCTGCACGCCAGCCGGCTGGACTTCCGCTCCCCGGCCCTGACGCGCACCTTCGCCGCGCCGCTGGCGGCGGACATGCGCGAGTTCGTCCTGCGCCGCATGGGCGTCGCGCCCGACGTCCTCACGGCCGCGCTGGCGGAGTGAGTCAGCCGTGGGCCAGCGCGGCCGCGTCCACGAGGCGCGCCCCCGCCCGGCGCAACGCGCGGGCGCACGCGGAGAGCGTGGCCCCCGTGGTCAGCACGTCGTCGACGACCACGTGACGGACCGCGGCGTCCGGCCGGCCCGTCGCCGTGAAGGCCGCCGCCACGTTGCGCCGTCGCTCCGCGCGGCCGAGCCGCGTCTGCGTGGGCGTGTCCTGCGTGCGCCGCAGCAGCCGCGCCAGCGAGCAGCCCGGCGCGCGTCGCGCCAGCGCCCGCGCCACCACCAGCGCCTGGTCGTAGCCGCGCTCGGCCGCGCGCGACCCGTGCAACGGCACCGGGACCAGGACCGAGCCCGCCAGATGTCGGCGGAAGACCTCGTCCTCCAGCGCGGCGTCCGCCAGGTCCTCCGCCAGCCACGGGGCGTCGGAGTATTTCATGCGATGGATGAGACGGCGGGCCGCTCCCACCGCCCGGAAGGCGCAGACCGCGCGCCCGAAGGCGGGCCGGAGATCGCGGCAGTGCGGACACTCGGTCTCGCCCGCCAGGAGCCCTTCGTAAGGGTGGCCGCAGCGCAGGCAGCGCGGGTCGTGGATGCGGGTCAGGCGGTTCGCGCCCGCCTCGGACAGGTGCCGCCACGGACCTCCGTCGAGCGGTTCGCCCGTCACCGCGCAGTCCCTTGGCAGGAGCAGGTCGAGCAGGCCGCGGTCGAGCGCTTCGGGCAGGCCCGCCGGCTCCCCCGCGCGGCCGGACGCATCCCGGAAGCCGCCGAACGTGCCGGAAGTCGCGGACCGGACGCGCATGGCGTCAGAATGCGTTTGCCCGTCCAGCCGTTCAATCCAAGGTTCACCCCATTCGCCTTTCGATGGCCTTCGATTTTGACACCTGTCCCGAGCGGGCGGGAACGGACAGCACCAAGTGGCACAAGTACGCCGGGCGGGACGTGATCCCCTGCTGGATCGCGGACATGGACTTCGTCTCGCCGCCCGCGGTCGTCGAGGCCGTGCGGGAACGCGCCGCCCACGGCGTCTTCGGGTATCCCGCGCAACGTGACGCCGTGTTCGCGTCCGTCGTCGGCCACCTGCGCCGCCGGCACGGCTGGGAGGTCAGGCCCGAATGGATCACCTTCATGTGCTCGCTCGTGCCGGGCATCCACGCCGCGATCCGCTGCGCCAGCGTCCAGGGCGAGTCCGTCGTCACCACCGTGCCGGTCTATCCGCCGTTCATGACGGCGCCCGTCCTCTCCGAGCGCAACCCGATCAAGCTGGAGATGGTCTTCGAGGCGGGACGCTGGACCTTCGACTGGGAGCGCCTCGAGGCGGCCTGCGCGCAGCCGCACGCCAAGGTCCTCCTCCTCTGCAATCCCTACAACCCCCTGGCCCGCGTCTTCGACCGCGACGAGCTGCTCCGGCTGGCGGACCTCGTCCGCCGCCACGGCCTCACCGTCTGCTCCGACGAGATCCACTGCGACCTCGTGCTCGACCCCGCCGCGAAGCACACCGTCTTCGCGACGCTCGGCGAGGACCTCGCCGCCCGGACCGTCACGCTCATGGCGGCGAGCAAGACCTTCAACATCGCCGGGCTCACCTGCGGCTTCGCCATCGTGCCCGATCCGGCCCTGCGCGCGCGCTTCCGCCGCGTGCTCCAGGGGCTCTCGCTCGACCAGAACATGTTCGGCCTCGCCGCCACGCAGGCGGCCTTCGACCACGGCGAGCCGTGGCGGCAGGCGTGCGTGGAATACCTGCGCGGCAACCTCGACCTCATCGAGCGCGAGCTCCGCGGCATGCCGGGCGTCGTGCTGCGTCAGCGTCCGCAGTCCAGCTTCCTCGCCTGGTTCGACGTGACCGCGCTCGGCTTCGAGGACGCCCATGCCGAGTTCGAGAAGGGCGGCGTGGGCCTCAGCAACGGCGCCGACTTCGGCGGACCCGGGCACGTGCGCCTCAACTTCGGCTGCCCGCGCCCGCGCCTGCAGGAGATCCTGCGCCGGATGAAGGCGGTCGTGGCCCGCGCCCCCGGCCGACGGTCCTGATCAGCGCCCGCGTCCCGCGAGCGCGAACGTCGCCACGACGCACGCGAGCGCGGCGTTCTCGGCGCGCAGCACCGTGGGCCCGAGGGAGCACGGACGGAAGCCCGCCCGGCGCGCGGCCGCCAGCTCCTCCGGCGTGAGGTCGCCCTCCGGGCCGATGAGCCACGTGACCGCCGAGGCGCCCGACAGGCCGACGGCGCCGACCGGTCCGGCGTCGGGCTCGAGCGAGCCCGTGAGCCGGAGCTCGCCTTCCCGCGCGGGGCCCAGCGCCGCGAGCCACGGCAGGACGTCCGTCGGCGGCGCCACTTCGGTCAGCCACGGATTGCCCGACTGCTTGCACGCCTCCGTCGCCTGCACCGTCCAGCGCGCGCGGCGCGCGGCCGCGCGTTCCGGGTCGAGCCGCACCTCGCAGCGCGCGGTCATGAGCGGGATGACCGCGGCGGCGCCGGCCTCGCAGGCCGTCCGGACCAGGTCGTCCATCACGCCGCCCTTGGGCATCCCCTGCGCGAGCGTGACCGTGGGGCGCGGGCGTTCCGCACGGCGGACCGAGGCGAGCGTGACCGTCGCGCCGTCCGCGTCCGCCGTCGCGAGCGTCCCTTGCGCCACCAGGCCGCGTCCGTCGAGCAGCGTGACCGCGTCGCCCTGGCGCGCCCGCAGGCTGCGCACCAGATGGGCGGATTCCTCCGGACCCAGCGTGACCGAGCGCGCGCCCTCGGCGGGCGTCACGGCGAGCCAGACGCGCGGGGCGCTCATGGCAGGACCGCCTCCGGGCGGTCATAGGACGGGTCCCAGTCCTTCCACACCGGCTCGTAGCCGGCGGCGCGGAGCATGTCCGCGACCTCCTGCGGCGAGCGGTCGTCCTCGATCTCGAACTGCTCCAGCGAGGCCTCGCGTCCCTCGGCGTAGCCTCCGGGATTCGTGCGCGAGCCGGCGCTCATCGACGTCACGCCGAGCCGGCAGGCGTGGTCGCGGAAACGCCGGCTCTCGCGCGTGCTGAGCGTGAGCTCCACCTCCCCGTGCAGCAGGCGGAACGCGCAGATCGCCTGCACCAGGTCGCGGTCCGTCATCTCGACCTTGGGCGTGAGCCCGCCTTCGTGCGGACGGATGCGCGGGAACGACACGCTGAAGCGGCTGCGCCAGTGCTTCCGCTCCAGCCACCCCAGGTGCAGCGCCGTGAAGAAGCACTCCGCGCGCCAGTCCTCCAGCCCGAACAGGGCGCCGAGGCCGATGCGGTGCACGCCGGCCGCGCCGACCCGGTCGGGCGCGTCGAGCCGGTGGAGGAAGTCCGACTTCCGGCCCTTCGGATGGTGCGTGCCGTAGGTCTCGCGGTGATACGTCTCCTGATACAGGTAGACGCCGTTGAGCCCGTGCCGCCGCAGCTCGGCGTATTCCTCCGTCTCCAGCGGCTGCACCTCCATGGAGATCGAGGGAAAGTGCGGGCGCAGGAGCGTGAGCGCCTCGCGGAAGTAGGGCAGGGCGACCTTCGTCGATTCGCCCGTGAGCAGCAGCACGTGGCCGAAGCCGAGGCGCTTGAGCGCGCCCGCCTCCCGGAGGATCTCGGCCGGCGTCAGCGTGCGTCGCGCCACCTTGTTGCCCGCGGAGAAGCCGCAGTAGGTGCAGACGTTCTGGCACTCGTTGGAGAGGTAGGCGGGGGCGAAGAGCTGCATCGTGCGCCCGAACCGGCGCACCGTCCGGGCCTGCGAGAGCCGGGCCATCTCCTCGAGCCGCTCCGCGGCGGCCGGCGAGAGCAGCGCGACGAAGTCGTCGAGCCCCGCCGAACCTTCGGCGGCGCGCGCGAGGGCCCGCCGCACGTCGCCGTCGGAGCAGGCGGCGATGCGGGCCAGCGCGCCGTCCCAGGAGTGCCGGGCGTGGACTTCGGCGAAGGACATCGTCGGGCGAACCTAGGGGGCGCGGCCCAAAGCGCAAGGCGGCGTCAGCGCGCCCGGTCCAGCCTGGCCTCCAGCCGGCGCGCGAGGCGCACGAAGGGCAGGCCGAGCAGCAGGTAGAACGCGGCCACCACCGCGCCCAGCAGGAAGTAGTCGTAATGCTGGGTGGCCAGGCGCTGGTAGGCGCCGGTCAGTTCGAGCAGCGTGATCATGGAGACCAGCGAGGAGTCCTTGAGCAGGCTGATGAAGTCGTTGGTCATCGGCGGGAGCGCCACCCGGAGCGCCTGCGGCAGCACCACGTGCCGCAGGGCCTGGGCGCGCGACAGGCCGAGGGCGAGCGCCGCCTCCTCCTGTCCGCGCGGCACGCCGCGCAGGCCCGCGCGGAAGTTCTCGGACTCGTAGGCCGCGTAGTTGAGCCCGAGCGCGAGGACGCCGGCGACGAACGGGGGCAGGCGGACGCCGGCCTCGGGCAGGCCGTAGTAGAGGAACAGCGCCTGGATGAGCAGCGGCGTCCCGCGCACGACCTCCACGTAGCCCGCGCAGAGCAGGCCGAGCGGACGGGGGCCGAAGGCCCGGCCGGCCGCGAGGGCGAGCCCGAGCGAGACCGCGAGCGCCATGGCGCAGGCGGAGAGGGCGAGCGTCGTGGCGGCGCCGCGGCCGAGCAGCGAGAGCGATTCGGGCGAGAAGTAGCGCGCGAGCTTCTCCGTCCACGGCGTCGCCGCCCGCGTGCGCGCGACGTATTCCAGGTAGCCGGTGGGCGGGCCGTCGGGCGCCGCGGGCTGGTTGTGGAGCGAGGCCTGCGCGGGACCCCAGAGGTCCCACCGGGAGAGGATGCGGCGCAGCGTCCCGTCGGCGGCCATGCCCGCGACCGCCGCGTCCACCTCGCGCTTGAGCGGCGATCCCTTGGGCAGCGCCACGCCGTACCGGAACTCCCCGACGGGCTCCCCGACGAGCTCGAGGCGCGGGTCCGGGCCCGCGTAATATTTGGCGATGGGGAAGTCGAGCAGCACGGCGTCGAGCCGGCCGGCGGCGAGGTCGGCGTAGGCCTGGAGCTCCTGGTCGTACTTCACCGCCGTCACGCCCGGCGTGCGTTCGAGGAGCTCGAGCGCGAGCGTCTGGCCGAGCGTCCCGACCCGCCGGCCGGCGAGCTCCGCCAGGGTGCGCATGCCCGTCGCGCCGCGGCGGACGACGATCTGCTCGTAGCCGCGGAAGTAGGGGAGGGAGAAGTCGACCGACCGAGCGCGGTCGTCGCTGATCTCGATGCCGTTGACGGCGACGTCGTAGGCGCCCGTCTGCAGTCCGGGGATGAGCCCGTCCCAGTCGTTGCGGACGTGGACCGGCCGGCGCCCCATCCGACGCGCAAGTTCGTCCACGATCTCCTTCTCGAAGCCCGTGAGCGCGTCGGACTCGTCGGGATGGAACGCGAACGGCACGTTGCCGTCGGACGCCGCGCCCCAGCGCAGCGCGCGCTCCTGGGCGGCGGCCGTGAGGGCCGCCAAGGCGGCGAGCAGGACCGGCAGCAGGCGGCGCGTCATGGCAGGCGGGCGCGCAGGAAGCGGCGCGTGCGTTCGTCCCGGGGCGTCTCGAGCAGGTCCGGCGCGTCGCCGGCGACCTCGCCCGCCTCCAGGTGCACCGTGCGGGCCCGGAGCGCACGGGCGAAGGGAAGGTCGTGCGTCACGACCGCCTGGGCGATGCCTTCGGCGGCCCGCGCCCGGATGAGGTCCAGCACGTCGGCCGTGCGTTCCGGGTCGAGCGCGCTGGTCGGCTCGTCGTAGAGGATGGCCCGCGGCTCGAGGGCGAGCGCCCGCGCGATGGCCACGCGCTGCTGCTGGCCGCCCGAGAGTCCCGACGGCCTCCGTCCGTGCAGTTCCGGTCCGACGCCGACTTTCTCCAGCAGGGCGCGCGCCCGGGCCGCGAGCGCGGGCCCGTCGCCGAGCCCCAGCACCCTCGGTGCGAGCGTCACGTTCTCCATCACGTCCAGGTGCGGGAACAGGTGGAAGGACTGGAAGACCAGCCCGACCTCGCGTCGCAGGCGGGGCAGCTCCGCGGGCGCGCCGTCGAGCAGGACTTCGCCCGCGTCGGGACGTTCCTGGCCGGAAAGGAGGCGGAGCAGCGTCGACTTGCCTCCGCCGGAGGGTCCGATGAGGCAGACGACTTCGCCGGGCGCGAGCGAGAGGGAGACCCCGCGCAGCACGGGCGTCCCGCCGTAGGACAGGCGGAGGTCTCGGGCCGTGAGGAGCGTCACGCGCGCACGATGGCGGCGCGCGGGCCCGCGGTCAACCGGTCGCTCAGAGCGAGGCCGAGTAGGCCGACGCGTCGAGCAGGCCCGCGACCGAGGACGGGTCGGTGAGGCGGACGCGGATCATCCAGGCGCCGGCGTAGGGCTCCCGGTTCACGAGGTCGGGCGCGGCGTCGAGCCCGGCGTTGGACTCGATGACTTCGCAGGCCACCGGGGCGTAGAGGTCGGAGGCGGCCTTGACCGACTCCACCGTGCCGAACGTCTCGCCCGCGGCGAACTTCGCGCCGGGCTTCGGGAGGTCGACGTAGGTCACGTCGCCGAGCGCGGACTGGGCGTGGTCGGTGATGCCGATCTCGGCGGTGCCGTCCGGCCTCACCCGGACCCATTCATGCTCCTTCGTGTAACGGAGGTCGGCGGGCACTTGGCTCATGGGGGCGGAGTAGGGGAGCGGGATGGACGTTTCAATCCTTCACTTCACGAACGGACCGGCGGAGAGCGACATCGGCACGCGATGCCCGCGGATGTCGACGGTGAGGGCGGAGGAGCCCGCGTGGCCGGCGGCGACCAGCGCGCTGCCGATCGGCTTGCCGAGGGTGGGGGACTGCGTGCCCGAGAGCACCTCCCCGACCTTGAGTTCGCCGGCGAAGACCGCGGCGCCCTGGCGGGCGATGCGCCGGTCTTCCAGCGAGAACAGGACGACCGAGGAGGGCGGGCCGCCTTCCGCCTGACGGCGCAGGGCCTCCCGGCCGATGAAGTCCGGCTTGGAGAACTTCACCGCCCAGCCGAGCCCCGCCTGGATGGGCGAGATGCGTTCGGATATCTCATGTCCGTAGAGCGGGTAGCCCGCCTCGAGCCGCAGCGAGTCGCGCGCGCCGAGTCCGGCGGGAATCAGTCCGAGCGGCCGGCCCGCCTCGAGCAGGGCGCGCGCGACGGGGACGGCCGAGGCGGCGGGCAGGTAGATCTCGAAGCCCGGTGAACCGGTGTAGCCCGTGCGGGAGATGAGGCAGCCCGCCGCGCCGGCGACGGCGCCTTCGGCGAAGGCGAAGCGCTTCAGTCCGGCGAGCGGCACCGGGGTGAGCGGGGCGAGGATTTCCTCCGCCCTGGGCCCCTGCAGGGCGAGCTGCGCCCAGCGCGCGCATTCGTCCAGGACCTCCACGTCGAGCCCCTCCGCGTGCG
>JACCDJ010031519.1_pt1 | contig 13823 bp, 14 predicted proteins | sample 7444481 | NCBI WGS metagenome assembly JACCDJ01 (sample SAMN15323435, study PRJNA562643) | freshwater metagenome | isolation source: river surface water | place: USA:Blue River Watershed | collected 2017-08-15 | reverse complement strand
TACATTTTCCATATATACGATCCATATACTCGTGCAAATCTTTTGGACTGGGTCCTCGTCCACCATAGTTTGTCTCATACCAACGATTAAACTCATTATTCAGTTCATTCTTCTGGATAGTTCCGTTCTTTTCTCGCAGAATACAATCATTTGCAAACTCAGACAAGTAATCTTGACTTTTCCTATACTCATTGCTCTTCTCCATCACAATGTTGCAGTCTTTTACAATGCCATTCGTCTTGCACGCTCGGTCAATCAACATAGACAAGAATATTTCTTTCCAGCTATCAAACTTCTCATCAATAGACTTGTCCAATTTAAATTGATACGGTTTCTCTGGGTCATTGGCAACGGGGTTATCTGTAAACAGTGACTTGAATGGAACCGCACGAATACGTCGCCAAGTGCCGTGATCATTACTCTTAATTTCCATCAATACGTTACAAGTTACAACTAGTTTAAACTGTGGGACAAACGAAATTGTCTGCGGCATATATGGAGCACGACCTTGAATAGGATCCTTACCGCTAGTAAGTTGTTTCATAATACCTTCATTGATACGGTCACCCTTAGATGGTTCTTGCATAACCGCATAACGTTTTCCTTTTAACTGAACAATTTCCGGAGCAAGACCGCCAACCTTTCCGCGTCTATCTGTCACCAATGTAAGAGGAACATCGCCCTTGTATTCACCAAGTACAATTTCCATCAAATTCACCAACACTGATTTACCATTCTGACCGCCACCAATATACATATTAAATGTTTGATTGGTTGATGTGCCGAGCAATGTGGATGACAAATGATCCCACATATACTCGCATAGCTCGGTCTCAGGGAATAGCTTATTCATAAAATCGGTAATTTCATCTACAATTGTCCGATGTCCAGTCGTATTCAATTTAACGTAATCAATATTCGTAGTCATTGAAATATAATCCTCTGGATAACCGTTTCGGAACACCTTTTCTTTAAAATCAAATACGCCGTTCTTGCAGCACAACAAATACGGGTTTGAATCCAATTTGTTGATGAACGACCCGTCGTAGAACAATTCCATCGCTTCTCGCATAATATTGTTCTTATCGTTCGTTTTAGACAACCGCTGACAAATGGAGAGGATGCGATGAGACATCACTTTGCTATAATCCTCTGCCTCTGCAATTGGTTCTCCATTATTCCGTTCAACTGGTTCGCTGCAAGTAAGACTTGCGGATTTGTTGCGATATACGTCACGGAGTGCAGTTGATATAGAATGTCTGAGTGAAGTACCCATATCATTCTCTTGCCATCTATGATTTTTATAATGCAACCATCTCTTTGCTGCAACGCTGGTACACACATATTCGTGTTTGAACATTTGATGCAGCACACGTGCCAAATCAAAGTCACCTGGGCCAGCAGCGTCTCGTTGCCCTGGTTTTCCGCCTACTTTTAGTGTTTCCTCTACAAAGTAATCAATGGAACTTAGGCGTACACGCTCAAATAGGTCGGGCGACTCGGTTTTAGACCAATGCATCAATGATAATTTGGTAACGCCATTGTGAATTCTTACTTCAAACTTGCGCCATTGATCGCATAATTCTGGGATGGAACTAAATTGGAATGTTGGTGACTGTGCACTAAATACTAACCATACAATAAGCAGATTGTCGTTAGTATTCTTCAATGCCCATCCGACCTTTATCCACTTCGTATAAGAACCCTCTCCGTAATAGCTAATCGGCAATGTCATTGTGTAATAATACGCATCTTTTAGTTCATAATTCGTATTGCTCACTGTGTCAAGAAACTGCTTCATAGCAGCATCCAATTCATCCTTATTTTTTATACTGGACAAATTGGAATTACTTCCTGAAAAGAAGTCTACGTGTGAATGGTTTGCGTGTGATGCTCGTGGTGCTGCTGCCGCATTTGTTGCCCCACCAATACGATGGTTTCGTTTATATTCATCATACGCCGGCATAAACCCGCTTTTCATAAATAACGACAGATTGTTGGGGTTACGTACAGATAACTCTCCAATATTTGCAACCACGTCATATCTAGTTAGCGGTATTTCTTCGCGCATAAATTCCCCATCCGTCTGGTCATAACTAACCTCGTATATAGTGGTCAATTTATAACGTTCGTGATTAGGTTTTCTAGAACCATATAACTGCCAACCCACTGTTCCGTCAGTAATGCCTTTATCAAATACGTCTTCCCAACTATTTATAATTGGGAGCCCGTCCCAAGCCTCCGCTACCTTCGGCATAACTCGCTCGCGTAAAATTGCCTGCACCACGCGGTCAGCTTTTAACCCAATAATGATATGAATTCCGTCCTTGGTGCAATTCTTTTCACTCACACGATTTACGCTGGGCTTTTCTAGAATGAAAATTTTAAATTTGCTAGCATCGTCATATTGGAACATCTCCTTTAATTCTTCTAAATAGATGTGAACCATATCTTCAATGTGGTCTCTCGTATATTGTCGTTCGTCGGTTTCATAATCGTGACGCAAATCGATGTCAATCAATATCGGACCGTCCTGATCTAATTGACGTTCAGTAAGATACTCTTTCTTGTTTGAAGCCAAGATATCTTTTGCATACAACTGTAAGAATGTCTGATACTCGTTTTCTGGAATAGAATATGACCCACCGTATATTTGACTGTCCTTGTCGCCTATACGAGTATTTGTAATAGGTCTATTATTCGTAGCGGGGTCGCCTTTCTTTATTAAATGTTTCATCATAAAGTCATTAAACCCTGCATACTTGGTAACCACATTTTGTGCTTGTTTACTGCTAGATAAACTCGGACCAGTTGGTTCCATTGGACTTTTGATATATTGTGAAGACATTTTTATTACCTTTATATAAATCTATATTTACCACTAAATAGATTTATTACGATAATTGATGTTATTTGGATATTAAATACAACTACATTTGGCTGCATAATCAATTCAATTTTCCATATTTACATTCTTTGGGTTATAATATATCATTAACCGGCTGCATAATTGCATTATATCTAAACGATTAAAGTAAACATTTTTACACCACATAACTGGAAATTTAATAAAATGCAATTAGTAGACGATTGTAATAATCTAGGCATTTATTATACAATGAAGCGTTACTTACGCGTCCTAACAGTAAATTTATGTCATGAATGTCCTGCCAAAAAAACTACTTTAATCAATAAATGGATTAAACATTTAACCAAAGTAAAGGGCGACGTATTATTTCTACAAGAAGTTGCTGCTTATAATTTAGAAAAACTAGCAACCGAGTTAGGTCTAAAAATTCTGAATATTAATAATTCAGAGGGCACGTGTGTATTAATCAATCCATACAAACTGTCTATTGTTGATAATAATGTAGTTACGTTAAAAACGGACAATTCTCCTATTTATATCGGTGGCTTGCATTTAGATGATATTCCGTCAGTCCCGCACCATATGAACAATATGACGTATAACTCTTCTGTGATTGTTCCGTTAAGTTACAGTTTAGACCAGGTTCTGAAACTATGTGCGAAACGACGAATGCCGAGAGTAAAGGCAGAAATGGAACAAGCAAAAAAGTACAAACGAGCAATTATAGCAGGTGATTTTAATGAGCCTTCCCATTTGGATTTAAATATAAATACCCCTGTTTCTAAAGAATTTGAAAAAAACAAGTTTGTAGATACATATCGGGATTTTCGTCCGCCATTTACTATAAATTATGACACTGGGTATACTTGGCCTGCCGGCGTATTGTATAAAACCGGTCCGCTTCAACGAATTGATATAATTTACACCAAAAATTTGAAAACTGTTGATTCTTATGTATATGAAGGTGAAGGAGGCGCGAAATGGATAAGTGACCATAAAATGGTTGTTGCTGATTTGGAAGTGTAATAGACATAAACCATATAGAGGTTATGGTCGAATAAATATAATAAAATGAATAATCCATCCGCAAAAGATAGTGCATTGCCAATCCGTATCCCAACGGAAACTACGGTTTCATTACAACGAATATATTATGAACCACATAATATGTTATTAAAGGGTGCACTTATGCGTGCCTTGTTACGCGATATGCGGTTAAATAACCGCAATAAGTAAACTATTTAGCATAAAGGGTAACTTGGAAACTTAACTAAAAAATTGAATGTAAAAATATTAGAAATAGTAATATATAGATTAAGTATACAATATGAAATTCTGTGATAAGTGCGACAACATGTATTACATCGGTATCAGTCCCGATGATACAAACAAATTAGTATATTATTGTCGGAATTGTAATTACGTGGATGAAACGCTAACAGATGAGGGTGTTTGTTTATTAAATACTCAATTGAACAGTGGTGAACAAGATTTCGTTACTGGCATAAACGAGTACACAAAACTTGACCCCACATTGCCTCGTCTATATAATACAAAGTGTCCGAATAAAGAATGTGAAACTAAAAATGGGGTCATTTATATGCGTTATGATAAAGATAAACTGAAATATTTATATATGTGCGTGGATTGCGATGCAACCTGGAAAACCGATGACAGGGTGTAATTTATATTATTATGGCTATTTTAGTATCAATGTTTTTATTGATTCAAAAAATTGAATGTTAGTAACCAGAATAACGATTTAGAAAAACTACTTTATCTATTTATATATTAGGACTTAACAAATGGAAGATGAAGACTATAACCCAGCGGATGAAGTGGTAGAGGAAGATAGTGACGACGATGCATCTGTTAACCAAACTGCTCGCAAACGAGGCAATGATAACAGCAGAGTAAATGCAAACGTCGATGATAATGCAGATGAAACAGAAGATGAAGATGACGATGACGACGAAGAAGATATGGATGATAATGATTTACTAAGTGAAACGAGTGAAACAGGCATATTTGCCAGACTGCAACCCGGCAATGAAGATGTTACGAATTTTGCAGATAGTGATGATGAAAGTGACGCCGGCGAGGACAATGGTTATTTACAAAAATTTGATGCTGCTACTAGACAAAATATTCTATCCGAATTCCACCCCGAATTGCAGTCGCATAATTACGACGAAATCGCAAATATGTGTGTTATTGTTAGGGACGCAAATGGCACACCAATTGACCCATTGCATAGAACTATTCCAATATTAACGCGTTACGAGAAAGCGCGAGTACTTGGAGAACGTGCAAAACAAATAAATTCAGGTGCAAAACCATTTGTCACAATAGACGATGCAGTGATCGACGGATATTTAATTGCATTGAAGGAATTAGAAGAAAAAAAGATGCCTTTTATAATTAAACGACCTATGCCAAATGGTGGGTGTGAATATTGGAAATTGAGTGACTTGGAGATATTAATCTAAATTGATATAGAAACAAAAATGTATATTTTTTATCGTATATGAAACATTCTAGACCAATACACTGTTCATTTTGTTTAGAAGAAGGACACCATATACATAGGTGTAAAGACACGTCTATTTCATTATTAAATGAAGAAATAGAGGAAATTGCGGCAATGGATTGGAGATTAGATCTAGGTTCTGGATTTATTCGGAATAAACTATCTACACTTACACTGCCTGAACTAAAAGTACTTGGTTATAAACACACTGTGCCAAATATGAGTAAAATTAACGACGATGCTCTTATTACAGAATTAAGTGCCATTTTTTTAGAGAATACAAATACCCATCGCTACATTATTGAAAATATGAACCACAGCGAACTAGATTATTTTGCGGAAAAGGTGCATCAGTATACAGTATCGTGTAACTCAGAGGAAGAGATGCACGTTGATGATATTCGTGAAATATTATATGATAATACCGATGACGATGCAAATAAAAATGATGAAATTACATTGCTTCCTATCAATATATCAATGGATACAGAGTTTATGCAGCCATTTGCAACTGCATTAAGTCTAGGCTTGAATTTTGTATATATGTCTTATTATGGTTTTGTTTGGGCGAGTATTCTTTATGTGTGGTATATTGCTGCAACGCAAAACTAATTTAAGATTTCCAGTTCTTACCACAATCCAAACACGTTACGAAAATAGTCGCCGGTTCATCCGCACTTCGTGTTTGCAACTCATAATAAGTGCAACGTTTTGATTTGCACTTTTTACAAGTAAACATATCAGTGGATGCTTTAATATTGGTAACAAACTTGGTCGCATCTCGCTTGATTTTTTGCTCAATTAAGAGTTTCCAATGGTTTGGGTTCATTTCCTGATGGGTCATTGATGCAAACGTCTGCGGCAAGAGTTCTTTTGATCTTAACATTGCGAGTATATCCTCATTTTTTAAATTAATGTATATGGTGCGTAATCTATCCAAATAAACCTGTACAAATGCAGGATTTTCCCACTTTTTTATAAGTTTTTTGCTCGTGGCTTCTTTCAGTGAATAGTTGAATACTCCCTTTTCTAGGTTAATTGCCGTTACATTATTGCCAATAATACCAGCGAACTTGTCACAAATATTAGCACGAAACCTCTCAGCATTTGTAATGATACTCATCCTAATCCTATGTGATTTATAAATTGAATTAATAACTAATGTTTAATTCAATTTTTCAGGTTTCACACTTGTTGTGTTTGTTCCTTTTCGGACAAACAGCCTTTTGGGCGAAGCGCAATATTCCCATTTAATATTTCTAAGTAACACTTGCATACTGGAATGCATACAAACACACCGATGGCGGATGATATTGCTATTGCAACACCAGTCCCAAATGTCATTCTTTACTAATTGATGTATCTAAATTTCTATATTGATTATTCAATTACATACTCCTCCTCGCATAACTCATTCGTGCAATCTAGTTCAGTTTCTTGTACAACAAAGACACTTGTCGGTACGGATACTTTGGGTTTATTCTTCAACTTAATAACCGGCTTCTTGACTGATTTTGTAACCTTGCGCTTTTTCTTTTTGGGTGCATCATCCTCGTCGTCATCATAATCCTCGTCGTCATCTTCGTCTTCATCCTCGTCATCGTCGTCTTCCACAATAAATCCGTCTTTTACATATCCACTTTTTGTTCTAGGTAAACCATCATCCTCATCGCTTTCACTTTCGTCTTCGCTATTCAAATCCTCAAAACCTCCATATAGTTTATCATAAATTGCTGACCATTCAGTTGCCGTGAGGTTTGATAGAACATCACCCACTCTATTTAAGATTATGCAACTACCAAAAAATAATGTATTATCAATTGGCGGCGGGAACTCGTACTTATTTTCTTGGTTTGCGCGACCATCGGTCTTTCCATACACTTGAATATTATAATTCTTACGATTTACGTTATCGACTGACCACGTGGCGTGAAGTGCAAATCCATCCGACGTACGAAACCCTGCCTTTTTATATAAATCTTCTTCCGCAAACTGCTTCACTGTGGTTTCCTTAATATTTCCATCCTTTTGAACAATTAGATAAGTAGTCATCGGTTCTTATTTTACTATCCCGAAATATTTTTTATATCATTTTATAATTACACCTATTCTTTCACGTTCGGCTATACAAAATTCTATATGCGCAAATGTTATACAGAAAATGGTAGTAGACATATTATACTTTATTTTAAAAATTATCGTATTTATTATCATAATATATGGCGTGCAATATGCGTGGGATATAGTAAAAGATACATATACGAAACCCAAAACCAAAGATTTAGTAAATTCGCAGCTCAAAAAATATAAGGAAATGTTCGGAGATGTCTACCAAGAAACTAGCGAAGATATCGTACAATCAGAAACATTATTTCAAACAGAAGACGATAAACAACAGATGAATGATGAGTTGTCACAATTTATGAACGGACAGATTAATGCATTTGTATAAATCATATAGAGACAAACGAGTAAGAATATATAATGGAACAACTTTCACCGCAGATTAAATATGCTCTTGCGCGGTTTCCGCGTTTCGAACTTTCGTATGAAACGATTTCACATACGAAAGTTTATAGTACATATGATATTGGAATGGCTATACCACACGGCAAAAAAGGTTACTTATGGTTTACCTTCGATAAATATCACGATGTATGTTACTTATTTGAAATAAATCGTGAAAAGAAAATTGTGAAGGGTAGTCGGATGAATGTCGGGTTTGATCGTAGTTTAGCACTTGGTACTGTATTATATGGAACACTTATTGCGGATGAGAGTGGGGCAACTACCGCATTTATTATTGAAGATGTTACATTTTATAGAGGCATTCCACTAGACACTGCACGGCAAATTGATAAATTATGTATATTACACAAATTATTTACCAATTTCACTGAACCCAACACAAATAATATACGCATTATGCTGCCTGTTATGTGGCAAACTAAATTCACGGATGCCGACATTGCATACCCCGATTATCTACCAGATACCCCGCCCTACAATGTGCACCATATTCAATACAGGTCTTCTACTGAGAAAATGCCCTTTGTCAATGTATTTGTTGCAAGAAAGGGGGTTGTTGCACCTTTGCTTGTCCAGCCAATTATTGCCATTAGAACACAACCTGAATATGTTCCCATTCGACCGGTTTTTACGAAACCACAATACAAATATCCAGCCATTTTTCACGTAACAGCCGACCTCCAATTTGATATTTATCACTTGTTTGCATTCGGAAAGAACAATCAGCGGGTCTATTATAATATCGCATATATTCCAAATTACAAAACGAGTGTATTTATGAATAGTCTGTTTAGAAACATTCGTGAAAATAAGAACCTAGATTACATTGAAGAAAGCGACGATGAAGACGACTTTCAAAATATGAACGAAGATAAATATGTTGATATGAAGAAAACTGTTTTAATTGAATGCATATTTGATAGAAAGTTTAAAAAATGGACACCTGTTCAAGTTGTAGATAAACGATCAAAGGTTGTACATATTTCACAATTATAATGTAGCATTTACAAACTCGTCAGTCATTCTGCCCCGCCGCTTTGTGATTATAATACGCTTAATCCTGTTCGTGCCATCGTCACTTTCAATATTTATGTGATTTACATTCCATTTATCTAAGTTGGCGTTAGGCGCAATTCCATTGTTTTTTATACTTTCACGCATTTCAAATACTTCTTTGTTTTTCTTTCGTATTGCAGTACCAATCGACTGCTTCATTCGTTCCGCCATCACTCTCTCTCTTAATTTGTCCTGCATTTCTCTAATGTATTCACCTGATTGAGCCAGTCTACATTTCATATCTTCTTTTAATGTGTTTTTCTTATCTATGAGTGTGGGGTCGATGATTGCATTCATAAGTCGCAATTCGCGTCGTCGTTTGAGTTCGTCATTATGTGCGCGTATTTGTTGCTGCCGTTTTGTGCGTTCATTATGCATTGCATTACGATATTCATCTACACTAAATTCACAGTTCTCGTCATCATTTATATTTAACATTTTTTGTATAATGTCGCCACCTTTATGTGTTTGTTTAATAAATTCCTTGGATTGATATTCTATTGGCGGGTTCTCCATTGTGTATATTATATAATCTACTGAGATTATATAAAATGTCTGGAAACGGTTCTATGTTTAGCGAGTTCAAGCCTGATGCAGTGTTGCCATCCCCTGTAACTACTGCTACTTCCGGTGGTGAGGTTCTCAATGCAATGAAGAGTACGGCTCTTCCCCCAATGACTGGTGGTAAAAAGTCTAAGCGTTCCAAGAAGTCTAGACGCGCTAAGCACGCGCGCAAAACTCATAAAAAAACTAGACATAATAAGCATCACCGAAAATAAGTTGCTAGTCGTCAAATTGTATATCAATTAAACATTTTCCCTTATCCGTCCCCTTGATAGGTGCCTGATCAGGGGTTTTACCCGTTTCGTCGTCCGAACATTCTTCTACTGCCTCTGCCTCGGAATTTTTCGGTTCATATACCCGTTTCCACGTTTGATCCGTTGTCCAATCTAATGACATTCCTTTGTAACTCTGCGAATCTATTTGCCGAATACGATAATTGCACTTTTTATAAAACCGCCTGCGTTGTGCCCATTGATTTTGAAAGATGTCGTGTTTATCTACAATATCCACTACAATCGGGTTTGCGTGTTTTACTCGCAAAATACGACCAATTGACTGCGTAATGTCCGTCTTTGGAGTGACCATAATTAACGACGACAGTGTTTTAATATCTAATGCCTCCGCTGCCATTGCATATGTAGCCAACACAATTTGTTTTTGTTCAGTTTCTTGTAGATTTTGTTGCTTCATTCCGCCTACATAATAGCCAACGCTCGCTAAACCTCTATGTGAGATGCCTTCGTACAAGTAAGTCAGCAGCGAACGATTGTGACACAATATCATTATCTGTTTGTCGCAATCCTCGTTTAATAAATCGCCAACTACCTTTATTATAAAATCGCTGCGAGGACCATAACTACATAACTTGGTTATCATTGTACTATATTTTGGATTGCCACGAAAATCTCTGTCAACTTCATTAAACTCAGCATCGTTTGCTACATAGTGAATTGCACGAACCGTTACTAGGTCATCATTTTTACGGTCTTCACTATAAATCATATCGCCAATAAACATATATAGCACCTTCGTTAGTTTATCTTTTCGTTCTACGGTTGCCGAGATGCCAAGCATATATGGCGTGATGGTTTTAAACAGGGTTCGTGAGAACTGCTCACTGCCGATACGATGAACTTCGTCAATAATTGTTAGACCAAACTGCGCGAATGCGTCTGGATGAAACTCCTTGTCATATAACGTCTGCACCATTCCAATGACAATGTCTTTGCCTTCTATATCAAACGTCTGACCTTGTATTTTGCCCACACTTGCCCCTGGCAAGAATTCGGCTATGCGTTCTATCCATTGGTTCATTAGGAATTCTTTGTGCACGATAATCAGTGTCTTTTTTTTTAGATTTGATATAATTTTTAAAGCCATAACCGTGTTGTGTGTAACCGTGAAATCGCCCAATACGAACCGGTGGTTTCCATCTATTTCAAATCCATAGTAATCATCTACATCTAATTTTTCTAAACGGATTCTTGTATTTAAAGCATCCTTAATTTGTTTTCTTGGGTGGGCTTTCTTTCTATGACTTTTTACGGGTATATCTTCCAATCCATGTCCGGAAATGCTCGCTTTGTAATACGTCCCTTCCCGTTTTTCTCCTTTATACATACACGACTTCTTACACGCGTGTTTGTACGCAGCAAATCCTAATGAACGTGCAACAAATAGAATGTCGTCTAGCAGCGTTTCGTTTTTTTGAATTATTTCATAGCAATTCTGTTGATAATACCCATCCGAGTCAATTAGTCCTGCGAGTAGTTCTAATTGAACCGAACGGTCATTGCATTTATAATTGTGAGGAATATGTTTGTTATTGACTAGGTTATTTTCACGCAAGAAGTCCATCATAACATTTTGATGTGTATATTTTACTGAATTTATACGATAATCATACTGAGAACCGGTATATTGTAAATACAATGAAGGATGTTTATTTTGAAAACAATCACTCGTTAAATACTTTAATACGGTTGATTCTTGTGTTGTAATGCCAGTTCCTTTTGACCAACCATCGCCTAACCAATAACCCAGTAAATATGGGTCTAGTTCTACTTTAACACGCGGAAATACAATCGGCACACGATAACCAACGAGAACGCCCCCTTTTCCGTGATATGATTTGGGCAAATTTAAATAGTCTAATACAGGTATATCAATAACCGTTCCTTTTGGCGTTTGTTTATTCACAGCAGAACTGTATTTTAATGACAATATATGACTTTCATTCACTATATATGGGTCGCCCTTGGTTGGTATGACCTTGTACATCGTTTCTCTTCCACGTGCCAGAGTTAATACGTTCCTTGGAGTAGAATCATCACCCATTATTACATCGCCCACTTTTATGTCTTGAACCATTTTGATAGCACCATCATACATCAGGATTGGGGTGTTTAAACCCACACATTTACCGGCGCCGCAGGGAACTTGCAGTATGCCACCCGAGCCCACAAGTTCCGATCCGCTGCATATTGGTGTGTTTACATATTTTGTATAACCCCCAATAATTTTTTCTTGATAATCACGCAACGATTTAGAAAACGTGACGTTAATGTCAGCCCCTTGTGCTATTTCTGAGCGATTAGGCATACCATAACGTTGAATTCCGTAAAATCGCGGAAGATAGAATTTATTCGCATTTTCACGAAATACAGGGAACGCACTCTCCTCGTCCGATGGATTACCAAAATTCGCACCGATTACCTCTGGCTTTACAAAGAGTTCCTTGCGTAAATATTCTTCATCTTCTTTTAATAACAATGATTTCGGTATAGTATATCCTTTTTTACCGAGATGGGACGCATTACATATTTGTGTTTTATACTCGTCAGTCAATCTAAATGTCGGCTGAGTTTCTTTCTTTTTATTTGGTTTAAATTTGGAAAACCGGCTCATCGTTGGCTAATGATATTCTATACTAACAGAACATAGTATTTAGGATATTTCAATTTTGTCAATATAGTTTGTTCGTCTGAAAAATATAATACTATCTTATACTATAAATGAACGTTCCGTCAGCTTTAAAGTCATTATCTAACTTGGAGATTTCCGCACTCGTTGTTTTTGCATTTTATCTTGCGATGCCCATTCATATGCCCGCTTCCGTGGCAAATATGATTGATTCGCCACTTGGAATGGTGAGCATTTTTCTCATCACCATCTACCTGTTTTTGTACTCTAACCCCATTTTAGCCATTTTGTATGTATTTGTTGCATATGAGATGCTTCGTCGGTCAAGCAATATCACGGGTCGCACTGACTTGGTTCGTTATACTCCCAGTCAGATTAAGAAGGACGCACAGATGACTGCGATGAACCCTACCAAGAAAACCACGCTAGAAGAGGAAATCGTGGGACAGATGGCTCCCATTGGACAGAGCGACATTAGTATGTACACTACCAGTTCGTTTAAGCCCGTTGCGGAAAAGATTGGATCTGCATCTATGTACTAAATTAAAATTATATAATTAGTGATCATCGTCATTATATAATTATTTACAACATTGTTACTTTGGAGCACCAAATATTCCAAACGTTAATACTGCACCAAATGCTGATAAGATCTTGTCAAATGAAGGAAACTCGTATTCAGCATCAGGCTTGTATATATTTCTTATATCACCCACCTTCATATACGTAGTATCATTCTTTCTTATATTTAATATCCACATAGATGCAACAATAATGTATAAGAATGAAAAGCCGAAACTCAATGAAACCGTATTTTCAGTTGAAAATCCCGAAATGATCAACGAAAAACTAATTATGCCAAATACCACGATTAATGCAAAATCCAATGCACGCATATATCCTAAAAAGGCGTTCTCTCGGTCACTAACAATTGGGTCGATAAGCGTTATAGTACGTTGAAGTACTGTGTATTTATATATTCCAGGTACAAATGCAACTAAGCCAATTGAAACTATTACAAAAATTGCAAACATCGTCATCGTTTGCATTGCCGACCGTGCATCTTGCTCTGATCCAGATGCACTGTTTATCGGTATATTATATGTATCAATCTTATCAGCAGATTCGCCAGTCGGGTTGCAATTTATATATATTTGGTCTGGGTCTGGCAATGATATATTTTTTGCAGGTAAAACAATGTACCCAGAATTATATTTTACAATCGGAACATTTGCTACATCTTTGCACTGCAATATTCGTCTTTTGGATGTCCTATTAATCTTAATCGGCGTAGTAAATACAAAAACCGTGGATTTAATATTGTTAATTGTACTATCATATACAACGCAACTG
>JACCDJ011146105.1_pt1 | contig 13827 bp, 12 predicted proteins | sample 7444481 | NCBI WGS metagenome assembly JACCDJ01 (sample SAMN15323435, study PRJNA562643) | freshwater metagenome | isolation source: river surface water | place: USA:Blue River Watershed | collected 2017-08-15 | reverse complement strand
GGAAGATTTATTAATAATGTTACATTTGATGGTCAATCAGATATTACAATCAAATCTTCAACGACCAATAAGCTGAAAAAAGGCTCTTATATTTCCGGTTTAGATTTTGATGGTAGCACAGAAGTAACTTGGGATGTAGATGCTACTTCTGCGAATGTTATTGGTAAAGTAGTAGCAAGAAATAGTGCAGGCGGATTTGCCGCAGGTACAATCACAGCAGATTTAGTAGGTAATGTCACAGGTAATGTAAACACAACAACAGGAACAAGTACATTTAATATAGTACAGGCTAATACATTTGTTGGAGCTACTCTAACAGGTACCGCAAATGCTGCTAGACAACTTGCACTAAGTCCTAAAATCAATGGTATAACATTTACCGGTCTTCAAGATATCGTTATACCTACAGAAGCAAACACTTTAACCGGTAATCAATTGGCTGCAAATGTAGTTAATTCTTCTTTAACTAGTGTAGGAACATTAAATTCATTATTCATAGATGATACCGGAGCAACAATAGGTAGTTCTGGACAGCTAAAATTATTAGTTGATAGCTCAACACCTACAGTCAGATCTATCAGCGGAACTTTAAATTTTGATATCGGACCTTCCGGACCAGATATTAGTTTTGTAAACAGTACCACTTCTTTATCTCTAGGCGGCCCAAATGCTCCTGCCATTATCGGAGATAATACAACTAATTTAGGTATAACAGGTTATAAATTTAACGGCATCTATGCAAATAATCTTTACGGAAACGCTGATACTGCCACTCTAGCTAATCGTTCAACAAATATAGTGGGCGGCGGCGCCGGAGCTATTCCATATCAAACCGCAGCAAATACAACATCCATGCTTGGTCTCGGCGCAGATGGTTATGTCCTAAGAGCAAGAGCAAGCGGACCACAGTGGGAAGCATTAGCAGGATTAGAAACTCTAACCAAAGGTACACACGTAAATTTTGTTAATACTGCTACAAGTGCAACTGTAAGTACATTTAATGGTACAGCAGGAGTAACCGTTAGCATAGATGCAGTATCAACAAATACTGCCAACAAGATAGTATCGCGAGATGCCAGCGGCAATTTTGCAGCAGGAACAATAACAGCGAATGTTACAGGTAATGTAACAGGTAACATTACAGGTAATGTTACCGGTAATTTAACAGGTAACTCTACAGGTACGCATACTGGAAATGTCAGTGGCGTATCGATGATGAGCATGAACACCAACGGTCGTATCCAATGGCCTAATGATCCATATGGAGGCGGCGGTGATGCTGTCTGGATTGAAGTTTATAGTAGAGGCGGAGAAAGACAAGCGTTAAGATTAAAAGTCGAAAACGATGGTCCGGGCAGTGTTGAAGATATCATTGAATTAGATGCTGCTGCTGGGGTATTAATTACCAGAGGTAACATCACATCTAGTGCTGCTCCTACTTTATCAACTCATTTGACAAATAAACAGTATGTCGATAATAGATTACCGCAGTATACATTTACCTACGGTCAGGTTGGATGTGTAGGATATACAAATCAAGTAGGAAGTTTTAATAATGGAAGCAACTATTTTGACGTCTTTCCACCCTCAGGAAAAGGTATGGGCAATTTAGTTGGGTTCATTCCATCATTGAATACTGTTCATTATGCAGGCGGTGTTAACGGTGATGACAGTATAAGAACACAGTATCAGATCCAAGGCGATAGGATCAGAGTTTGGGTACAAAACACTGAGCAAAGAAGTACACCTGCGGGTAATTATTTGGCTATCTGGAGTTAACGATGTATTACGTGTGTATAGAAAACAATCAAGTAACAGGAATTTTAAACTATCAACCTAATGTTCCGAGTTCTGTGTCTGTAGTTCAGATCACTGATGAGCAATATAATAATATGGTGAATAGCACTCATTATTTTAATGTTAGTTCTCGAACAGTTGTTGCAGTTTCAGCAGATGTTACCAATCAAAAAACCGTAGATCTTAATAACGCTAAAGAAAGAGATTACCTGAATAGCACAGATTGGAAGATTTTAAGACATATTAGGCAAAAGGCGTTGGGCGTGCCTACAAGCCTTTCGGATGCAGAATATCTGCAGTTAGAGCAAGATAGGAATGCAGCAGCAGCCCGTATAATATAAATCAATAAATATAAGCACTGTTTGGAGCATATAAATGGCATATCAAGTTAATAAATTTAACGGAGAAACACTGGTAAATGTAGCCGATGGTACCATCGATACTACCACTGATCTTCGTTTAGTAGGTAAAAATTACGCAGGCTACGGAGAAGTGCAGAATGAAAACTTCGTACATCTTCTAGAAAGTTTTGCAAATACTACAGCACCACCAAAAGCACTGACCGGTCAAATTTGGTATGATACTAATTCTTCAAACAAAAAATTAAAATATTATGACGGAAGTCGCTGGAAAGTAGCTGGCGGAGCTGAAGCAAGTCCTACAGCACCTACTGGTTTATCTGCCGGTGATTTTTGGTGGGATACCACAGCCAAACAATTATATGCCTGGACAGGCACGGATTTTACTCTTGTAGGACCAGAATCTAGCCCAGATCTAGGTTCTAGTATTATATCCGCCGCAGTAGTTAAAGGGACTATTTCAACCGATGTAGGGCCTCATACTGTACTAAAAGTTATAGCAGACGACAAAGTAGTAGGAATATTCAGTAAAACAGCATTCACACTAGATGCTACACAGAATGCTATTGAAGATTTTTCAGTAATTAAGAAAGGTTTTACCTTAGCTAAGTCTGTAAGCGGAGTAAGCACAGACGATTATGTAATGTGGGGTACAGCTCAAAATGCTAATCAATTAGGAGGAGTTCCTGCTGCCAACTTCCTTCAAGTCGGTGATAATGAATTCACTGAAGAAGTTATTTTTAAAGATTCCGGCTTTACTGTAGGTGACGGCAACGATCTTAGACTAAGAATCGAAAACGGTGACGAGACCATTATAGAACAAAGGTTAGGGAATCCCATAACTTTTAGAATCACAGTTACAGAAACCACAGACGAGAGAGATGTAGCGATCGTTAGATCGACAGGAATATTTCCAGGAGTAAATAACACCTATAAATTAGGCGGAACACTCCCTGGAGGTGTAACACCAATTGTTTGGTCTGAAGTTAATGCTACAACTGTTAACGGTAATCTAGTAGGAAATGTCACAGGAAATACCACAGGAATACATACTGGGAATGTTCTAGCGACCGACACAACGATAATGATAAATGCCAGTACTAAACAAATTGGCTATGCTGGAGCAACTATTGTTGGTACATTAACAGGTAGCTGTACAGGATCTGCAGCAACAGCTACAAATGCTGCCCAATTAAATTCTTTATTGCCCTCGGTTTCTGTTCCAGGAGATTCTACACAAACGATTCCAGTTCGTGATGCATCTGGCAATATTACAGCCAATCAGTTTGTAGGTATTTCAGATAAAACTGATAGAATGAGAATTAACGATGCAGCGTCAGATCCAGTTTGGAATTCTGGAACACCTAGTACACAATATAGATCTGCTAAAACCACAAAGACAGCATATTCTATTGCAGCCAGAGATTCTAGTGGAAATCTTCTAGCAAACATTTTTGATGGTACTGCAACAGCCGCTCAATATGCAGATTTAGCAGAAAAATATCTAGCAGATAAATCCTACGAAGTCGGAACAGTAATGTCCGTGGGCGGAAATGCAGAAGTTACTGCTTGTGTATTTGGAGATAGAGCCATAGGAGTTGTATCTGCTAATCCTGCGTTCATGATGAATAAAGATTTAGAAGGCGGCACCTATATTGCATTAAAAGGTCGTGTTCCTGTAAAAATTGTTGGATCGATAAAGAAAGGTGATAGATTGGTTGCAGCTGAAGGAGGCTGTGCTATCAAAGCAAGTTTTCATCAGCAATCAGATGTATTCGCTATAGCATTGCAAAGCAGTGACGATGTTGATGTTAAATTAATTGAATCAGTAATATTATAAAATTATGGCAGCTGGCGATCAAATAGACGATATTAATTATAATACTTTACAAGATAAAGTACAGCTTCTGTTAGGTACCGGAACCGGAAGTAGAGGTTACGGTCAAACAGTACAAAGTGCGGATGTTTTTTCTGGAAACATAGTGACAGCAGCACAATGGAATGCGTTAAGAAACGATATATTAAGTGTTCGTGTTCATCAAGACGGTAATCCTCCTCCTGGTATTGTTTCAATAAGCAAAGGAAGTCCGGTTAATTACAATGTTATACCTAATTTTGACAACATATTGTCGGTAGCAGATTCTAATAGGTTTATTATAGCTTCAGGCCAATCTACTGTTTTAACTAAGGGTACGCAGAGTGTAACAGCGACTTGGTCTACTCAGGCACAAGCTGTTTTAACAGTAACATTTGCTAATTCTAACCAAGGTAGGTATTTTTTTAATAGCGGCGGAAAAATAAGAGTTTCTGGTACAAGAACCGGAGGATCAGCAACATCTCAAAACAATGCCTGGACTAACTTCTTAGCCAATATCGGAATAGTACCATTTGGCGCAGTAAACACTACTTCGGTAAATTATTACAATCTTACAAATGCTTATCAGGTTTATTATCAGAATTCTTTAAGTACTCCGTATTCGGCAAATTATTTTAGATTAGAAGCTAAGACTAATGTTGCTGATAATTCGGGAGGAACAGCCACTCAACTTGACATTAGAATAACTCTTCGTGACGATCACGTGGGTCTCGGTGGCGGCCCAGATTCTACTGACGGTACTCTTTCTCTCTTAATAGAAGAATTAAAGGCTAGCGGTCCTTTGTATCCTACGGGAACCTGGGATATTACTAGTCCGAGTTATTCTTTATCAGCTATCTCTACAAGTTAAAAATTCTATAAACGCTGTTAACTGGCTATAAATAAACTACCCAGTTAATAGGAGATTTTATGGATGACCAATTGAAAGAGGCATTGGATTTTGCCAATTTTCGTCAAGCATTTTCCATCCAACAAAAGACATTAAAAGAAAAAATACAAGCCAAATTGACCTATGGATTCAATGGCGGTATATTTAAAATCAATAGAGAACTAATCAGCTTCGTCCAAATTTTGTTAGATAAGGGTCGCACAGCTGGCGTTGTTTTATTAGATCAAAACGAAAATCCCATTTTAATAGAAGATTTACTAAAATTTCAAGAAGAAATTTTAGATCGATATATTACCTCTACGAACGAATATTTAGAATCTTTTCAAAAACTTAAAAAAAGTAGATCTGTAGAAAAATTGCTAGACCTATGAATCGTGGAATATTAATTTTTGCCCATAATAACAGAGATGTTGATTATGCTTTAATGAGCACGATATCTGGGGGGTTAGCAAAAAAATACTTATCTCTTCCTGTGTCTTTGGTAACGGATCAAACTACAGTAGACTGGATGCATGAAAGTAATATTTGGTCAAAAGCAGAAAAAATATTTGACAAAATAATTTTAGTCGAAAAACCAATCACAGATAATTCTAGAAAATTACATGACGGAGTTGATGGAAAATTAGTTCCGTTCGTAAATCTTAACAGGAATGATGCTTATACATTAACACCGTATGATCAAACTCTTTTGATAGACAGTGATTTTTTAATTTTTTCAGACGATCTTAACAATTATTGGGAATACAGCGATAGAGTTTTACTAGGGCATAGTATTAACGATGTTATAGGAAAAAGCAGATTAGGCTATCATGATCTATATGTATCTGATACCGGACCACATTTATATTGGGCTACAACTATAATGTTTACCAAAAATAATTATTCTAAGAATTTTTTTAAGATATTAGCTCATGTTAAAGAAAACTATGAATATTTTTCAGATCTTTATAGATTTTATGTAAAAAATTACAGAAACGACATTGCATTTAGCATAGCACAGCACATTATGGATGGAAATGAAACACAGGCAAGTTCTCACTTGCCTCCTGTTTTTTCTTTTATAGATAAGGATATTTTATATTCTGTAAACGAAAACGGAAAACTAACTTTTTTAGTGCAAACCGCCGGAGAAAGATTTTGTGCGTCGTCAATAAAAAATACAGATGTTCATATTATGAATAAAGCTAGTATTATTCGTAATGCAGATGCTTTATGGAGATTAATATGAATTTCGGTTATCTATTAATAGTTAATCAAACAGAGGACACACCAGACTACGCAAAAATGGCATATGCGTTGGCATTAAGTATTAAAAATACACAGAAGCCGGGTTATGATCGAGTAGCATTGGTAATAAATGATCGAAAGTATATTGAAAATTTAAAATCTCTCTGGGTATTTGATCATATCATAGATTGGGGTAATAAATCTTTTTGGGACGGCCGTAGTTATATGGATAGACTAACACCTTTCGAATATACTGTATGTCTAGATACCGACATGTTATTTCTTAGGGATTATAGTCATTGGATTGATTATTTTATTGAAAATTGTGAATTGTTTGTTCCTAATAAATCTTATACCTATAGAGATGAATTAGTAACTGGAGATTTTTATAGAAAAATTTTTATAAAAAACAATCTTCCTAACCTATATAGTTTTTATACTTTTTTTAAAAAAGATTCTTCGATCTCTCAAGAATTTTTTACCTTGGTTAGATATATTACCGAATATCCTAAAGAATTTTCTAATCTTTTTCTTAGCGATCATAAACCAAAAATAGTAGGAACAGATGAAGCATTTGCTCTATCAGCAAAGATATTAGGAATACAAGATCAGATAGCATATGACCTTGATTTTCCTAAGGTGGTACATCTAAAACCAATGATACAAAATTGGCCGTGGCCTGCCGATGTAGTCACTTATCATGTTGGTCTATACCTTAATAAACAAGGTAATATGACTATAGGTAATTTTAAACAGACAAACATATTACACTATGTAGAAAAAGATTTTATTACAGACGAAAATATCAATGTCTTAGAGGAACTGGCATGGAAAAAGTAGAAGATTTTTTTGAAGATATTAAGATTCAACCAGTAACTTATGTAGCTATATTTGATGATATAACCGGTCAAGTTACCGCAGTCGGTCCTACTCATGCCTATATCGAAGAAAAAAATAAAATAACAGTAGACAATGAAATAGCAGAAATGATCATCGAAGGAAAAATCAATATTTTTAATTGTGCAGTAGATCTAAGAGATTTTTCATTTGAGCTTATAGAAAGAAAATTAGTTTCAAAAATAGACGATGTGTTACATAGGATAATAGACAGCGAGTGGTCCACCATTGATAGGCCCGATATCGTAATATCGTTTGATGATAAACTTAAATCTTTCATCGTTGAATTAACAGAAGAATTTGGAGGCACTTTTGTCCTACCAGAAAAATATCAGCCAGTTTCTAAAAGAAAAGTTCTTTGGGACGGAGATACTTCTTTAAATTTCTATTTTACGGAATACAATGATCCAAATATACTATATGCCAAGCATTCGATCTTGCTAAAAGATCTCATTGATAGTAAAATAACTATTAGTGACATAGAATTTCCAGAAAAATTTAGCATATATACACGCCGTGTATTGAAAAATTATATTTTAAAACGAATATGAAAGTAGTAGAATTTGATGTTGTATTTTTAAGCTATGACGAACCTAATGCAGATCTGCATTATGCCGATCTTTGTACTAAGGTACCCTGGGCTAAAAGAGTTCATGGAGTTAAAGGATCGGATCATGCACATAAGGCTGCTGCAGAATTATCAGAAACTGATTGGTTCGTTTCAGTGGATGCTGATAACATAGTACATCACGATTTTTTTAATCTCGATCTTGATATGAGTGATCCTAAGATCAAGGTATATGGGTGGTGTGGTCGTAATTCTATTAATGGATTGAGATACGGTAACGGTGGATTAAAGATCTGGAATAAAGAGTTTGTGTTGAATATGCAGACACATGAGAACTCAACTAGTGAAAGAGCACAAGTAGATTTCTGTTGGGAAGATGGATACCGTAATTTTCCCCGGGTTTACAGTGACAGCATTATTACAGGATCTCCATTCCAAGCATGGCGAGCAGGATTCCGTGAAGGTGTTAAAATGACTTTGCTCGATGGTGTTAAAGTTCCCCCTCAGGAAATCAAAGAGCGTATTTGGTGGCACAACATACATAGATTGCGTATGTGGTCTACAGTAGGATTACATGAGGACTGTGGCGATTATGCTATTCTCGGTGCTCGTATGGGAACATGGATGACCAATTGTACAAAATGGGACTATGTTCAAGTACGAGACTTTGAAGTTTTAAGAAACATATATGAAGAAAATGTTAATCAGTGGACGGTTGATCAAGATGCACAAGATCTAGGAATCAAGATTCGTAGGGAATTAGGTCTAAATTGGCCGTGGCTAGATGCTAAACAGAGTAAATTTACTCTAGATCTTTACGATGAGACCATTAATCTTGGATTGACTTACTATAAAAATGTATGATATATTTTTCGTTAGTCAAGGAACAGCAGATCCTGATCTTTGGTCTGAAGTAAAACTACAATATCCTAACGCTCAAAAAATAGAAAATTGTAGTAATGTTGGCGATATCTCTAAAAAATCCTTTACTAAGATGTTTTGGGCGATATGGGATGATGTCAAATTAGATCAAAATTTTAATTTAACTAATTATAGAGCTACAAAATGGGATGACAAATATGTTCATGTCTTTAGAAACGGTGAACATAAAGATGGCATATGTTTATTTCCTAAAAATCTTTCCGTATCTCAGCGTGAATTTGATAATAGATATTTTGTTGAGAAAAAAGAAATAGATATCTGTGCATCAAATCCTATTCCTGTAACATACGATATAATTTTTATTAGTTATAATGAACCTAATGCAGACGACAACTATAAAAAATTATCTCAAAGATTTCCTAGATCAAAAAGAGTTCACGGAGTAAAGGGAATACACCAAGCACACATAGCTGCTGCTAATCTTGCAACAACAGATTTATTTTATGTTGTAGATGGAGATGCTGTTATAGTGGATGATTTTAATTTTGATTACACAGTTCCTCGTTATGAAAGATTCCATGTGCATGTTTGGCGTAGTCGAAATCCGTTAAACAATCTTGAATATGGTTATGGTGGTGTTAAACTTTTACCTCGACTAAAAACTTTGAATATGGATGTTGGTTCTACAGATATGACTACTAGTATATCTAATAATTTTAAAGTTATTAATCAAGTAAGTAACATCACAGCATTTAATACAGATCCATTTAATACATGGAAGTCAGCCTTTAGAGAATGCGCTAAACTTGCCAGCCAAGTTATCAGTAGACAAGATACCGCAGAAAGTATGGAACGCTTAGATATATGGTGTTCTTTAAATGAGGATGTATCTTATGGATATCATGGGTATCTTGGAGCTCTTATGGGAAGAAAATATGGAGAAGAAAATAAAGGAAATAAAGAAGCAATTAAAATGATAAATGATTTTGATTGGCTCAAGGAGAAATTCGATGCAAGACAAAGCTAGAATACAGAAATTTATTCCTATAATGAATGAAATCTCTCCTACATTTTGCCTTGCTAAGTGGCATCATACTACTATCTATTTGCAGACCGGCGAAACACATAGCTGTTATCATCCACCACCTCATAAGATTTCTGTAGAAGAAATAACTATAGATCCTAGTGCTTTACACAACACGGATCAAAAGAAACACGAAAGATTAGAAATGCTTAACGGAGGTAAGCCCAGCGGTTGTAATTACTGCTGGAATATAGAAGCGTTAGGAGAAGATTACATTTCTGATCGGAAAGAAAGAAATGCCAGTATCTATACACTCGAGAGATATCAACAGATCAAAGACGGTGATTGGGATCAGAATATAAACCCACAGTACATCGAAATCTCATTTGGAAATGAGTGTAATTTTAAATGCGGATATTGTCATCCTAAACATAGCAGTAATTATTATAAGGAAATCAAAGACTATGGACCCTATGATATGGTTAAAAATCATAGAAACGATATCGATTGGTTTCGAATCTATGAAGAAGAATCTAATCCTTATGTTGATGCATGGTGGAGATGGTGGCCCGAAGTAAAAAAGACATTAACAATATTAAGAATAACTGGTGGCGAACCATTGTTACAACAAAGCACTTGGCGCCTGCTAGATGATCTTGAACAGAATCCACTGCCTAATTTAGAGCTTAATATTAATACTAATTTCGGTGTTAAGCCTGTTCTTATAGATCGTTTGGTTGATAAAATAAACAATCTTGTAGCCGGCGGTAAAATAAGAGATTTTAAAATATTTACTAGCATAGATACTTGGGGTACGGCAGCAGAATATATCAGGACTGGATTAAATTTAGAAGTATGGGAAAGAAACTTAGATACTTATTTGACAAAGACAAATCTTCCTATCACTTTTATGATAACATTTAATATTTTAACAGTAACAAATTTTCAAAGTCTTCTTGAAAAAATACTTGAATGGAGGAAAAAGTACAACGGATTTGATCAGAACAAATGGCAGCGTGTTAGGTTCGATACTCCGTTTTTAAAAGAACCTTTGCAATATGATATGAATATATTGCCTAAAGAAAAATTTATGCCCTATATGCACGATCATTTAAATTTCATAATAGATAATTTAGACGATCGAGATCGTACTAAATTTTCAGAATTAGAATTTGAAAAATTTAAACGAGTAGTTCATTATATGCAGGATACGCATTATTCTAAAGAAAAGGTTATAGAAGGTCGTAGAGATTTTTATAAATGGTTTAGTGAATATGATCGGAGGAGAGGTACTGATTTTAGAACGACTTTTCCTCTAATGGTTAATTTTTTGGAACATTGTCGTGACCTCTAACACATTTTGCATTTATCCTTGGATCCATATGTATATTAATCCTGATGGTTCTGTGTTGCCCTGTTGTGTAGCAGATCATCATAGACATTTAGGTAATGTGAGAAATAATTCTCTAGAAGAAATATGGAATAATGAAAAATATAAAACTCTTAGGAAAAAAATGTTATCTGGCGAAAGTTGCGAAGAATGCAAGGGCTGTTATCAACAAGAACAACGAGGAATAGAAAGTGTAAGGCAAAGTAAAAATAAAAAATACAAAGAGTTTATGCATTTTGTAGATAGAACAGAATCTGACGGGTCATTAAACAAAATGGAACTAAAACATTTTGATATTCGTTGGAGTAACATTTGTAATTTTAAATGTAGGAGCTGTTCATCTACATACTCATCTACTTGGGCACAAGAAGACAAAGCTCAAGGTCTTTCTAAAGAGATTTTTATAATAGCAGGCGGAGTTGATAATAACAGTCTTTATGAACAAATAAAATCTCAACTTTCTAATATAAAAACTTTTTATTTTGCCGGCGGCGAACCTTTATTAACAGATAAGCATTATGATATTTTAGAATATCTTATCCAGACTGGAAATACTGATGTTGAAATAGAATACAATACAAATCTCAGTCGTCTCGATTACAAAAGTAAATCAGTGTTAGATCTATGGAAACATTTTTCAAATATTTTAGTAAATGCTAGTTTAGATAGCTGGGAAGATCGTGCAGAATATATAAGAGAAGGAACACAGTGGTCAGATATTGTAAACAACATAACAAGGATTAAATCTGAAACACCTCATGTTAGATTAAATTCAGGTTCTGTGATTTCTGTCTTTAATGTTTTTACTGTCACAGATTTTTTAGATTATATGTTAGAAACCGGTTTATTTGAAGTGAATTCATACCAACCATTTTTTTATAATATTATGAATCCTAATTTCTATAGTGCAGATATAATTGACGAACAATTAAAAAAACAAATAATACAGAAAATTAAATCTAAAACATATAGCAAAAATATAGATAAAGAATTAAACAAAATTGTTATGTATCTTGAAAATTCTAAATATAATGAACATTTAAGAAAACACTTTATGGAAGTTACTAATAACTACGATAAAATAAGAGGCAGAAGTTTTTTAAAAACTTTTCCTGAGTTACAGGAATTATATCGATGAAAATTTACTTTGATAATTTATTGCCTGCTGAATCTAATCTTAAAGATTTACAATCCAACGAAGGTAGAAATTTTTGGTTAGTTTCTTCTGGAACAGTTTTAAAGTCTAAATTACTTAGACTTGGTTATGATTTAGATACTGTTGAACATATATCTACTCCCGGATGTTATTTTATCGATTTAAATTGTGATCCTGTATATTGGTCGGGATTGGGCCCAGGAGAAAATGTTCCGATTAAACATGTAATTTCATACTTACCTGATAGTTTGTGTTCTTTAGTGAGATCAAAAAAATTAAGGTTAATTTTTTCGGCAGATAAAGAAGGCGGCGAGATGGTTAATGCATATATGGACGCATTTAAGGCAACCACTGAAGCAATGATTGACCGAAAATTGCCATCGGGATCGATACTTATATTGCAGGGAAATATGAATATTGAAAGTGATTATGCAAAATGGTTGATTGACACAGGAAATCCTAAAATGTTTGAAGTACAATATTCTAGTCATTTTACTCAAATGTTTTATAATAAAAAATTTCCTGAAAATTTAGCTATAGATATTTCTACAATATCTGCTCAATACGAGTATAATAGTTTAAATAGGGTTTATAGACCACATCGCGGTGCCCATTTATATTTTTTAGTTAGGAACGGTCTATTATCTACAGGGATGGTAACTTGCAATCAGATAGCGGAAAACGATTCTGTCGGTGCCTTTTTAGTAGATAGAGAAATTGATTTTTTTACACAGGTTTTAAAAGAATATTATCCTCGATTTGTAGACGGTGATTGGTCACAGCTTAACGCCGCTGAAGTTCATAATTTAAATTTTTATAATAATAGTTTAATTAGTTTTGTAACAGAAACTAAATTTACAGAAAAAGTAGTTTTTCCAACCGAAAAAGTTTTTAAACCGATAGCATTCGGACACCCTTTGATACTACTATCATCTAAGGGAACATTGAAAAAGTTACAAGAAATGGGATTTGACACAAGTTGGTGCGGAGTAGATCCTAGCTATAATGATATAGATGATGACAGAGAGCGTTTCTTAGAAACTAATAATATTTTAAAATGGTGGTGTGCCCTTCCTAAAGAAAAAAAAATCAAAAAGATAACTGAATCGAGAGATGCTATACTACATAACTTTAATCTAGTAAGATCGAAAGATTTTTATGGAGAATCTTTACACTTAGCTATCAAGAATACAGAAGATTATTTTAATGATTAATTTTTCTAACTATAAAAGATTTTTTGCATTTGGCTGTAGTATGACAGCCTATTATTGGCCGACCTGGGCTGATGTAATTTCTCAAGAGATTCCTGAATCATATAATTATGGAAAGTCGGGAGCAGGTAATATTTTTATCGCTTCTTCTTTAGTCGAAGCTCATCATCGACATCATTTCAATAAAAATGATTTAATAATATGCATGTGGTCAGGAGTAGCAAGAGAAGATAGATATGTTAAAAATAATTGGCAAACTCCAGGAAATATCTTTACTCAAAATTATTATGATGAAAAATTTATCAGGCAATATGCAGACATCCGTGGTTATATTTTAAGAGACATGTCGTTGATTTCTCTAACTACGGGTTTCTTAGAAAATTTAAATTTAGATTATTATATGCTTAATATGATGCCGTTTAATTTTCTTCAATTAGATAGAGAATATGATACAGATTCAAATAACGACATATTTGATCTTTTTCAAGAAACTTTAAAAAAAATAAAACCGGATTTATCGACTATAGAATTGAATAACAAATGGCCTTCTC
>JACCDJ010260057.1_pt1 | contig 13828 bp, 15 predicted proteins | sample 7444481 | NCBI WGS metagenome assembly JACCDJ01 (sample SAMN15323435, study PRJNA562643) | freshwater metagenome | isolation source: river surface water | place: USA:Blue River Watershed | collected 2017-08-15 | reverse complement strand
TTGTATTGAAAGCTCTCCACTCTCGCTACTCAATAATCCTCACCAACCCCATCACAGCACTCGCGCTCTTTGATGGGTCGCTCTTTGTTCTCTATTTCACCGATCTCTTCGGTGTGCTCATGCAGAATCACGCCGGCCATATCTTGATGAATATCCACTTCATTCTCGCTGGCTTCTTATTCTTTAATGTAATCATCGGAGTCGATCCAAGCCCGCGTAAATACCCACACATCATGCGCATCGTGACTCTCTTTGCTGCAATGAGCCTCCACGCATTTTTCTCTGTGGCTCTGATGTCTCAGACAACTCTCATTGACGGCGGTTATTACGCATCTCTCCAAACCCCGTGGTTGACAGATTTACTTGCCGATCAAAAGGGTGGCGGCACTGTTGGATGGGCTATGGGAGAGGTCCCCATCATTCTCGCCTTGATTGCGACCTTTATCTTGTGGATGCGTGAAGATAAGCGCGAAACAGTACGAATCGACCGGAATGAAGCACGCCTGGCTGCCATGGGCGAGCCGGATGAACTTGCCAAGTACAACGCCTACTTGAATACACTTCAACAGCGCGATGAATCCAAAAAACAGGAGAAGCAATGACGCTTAAAGATGTCTTTCTATTGCCACAGGAGTACAACGATCTTCGTGACTCTGTGCGTGCGCTCTCTGAAAAAGAGATTGCACCATTTGCGCACGCTGTTGATGAAGACCATCGCTACCCGCAAGAAGCACATGATGCACTTCTTAAGTCTGGTCTCTTTGCCGCTCACGTTCCAACAGAAAATGGCGGTGATGGCGCTGATGCTCTCGCAATGGTGATAATCATTGAAGAAGTTGCACGAGTCTGCGGTTCCGCCTCTCTTATTCCAGCGGTAAACAAACTTGGTTCATTCCCGCTTATTCTCGGTGGAAACACTGAACAGAAGAACAAGTGGCTTCCACAATTAGCAAAAGGAAAAGGTTTTTCATACTGCCTCTCTGAATCTGAATCTGGATCAGATGCGGCATCTCTGAAGACGAAGGCAGAGCGCGTTGGCGATAACTGGGTTATCAATGGAAGTAAGAAGTGGATCTCAAATGCAGGTGTCTCAGAGTTCTACACCGTAGTCGCTCAGACCGACCCATCTCTCGGCTCTAAAGGAATCACAGCTTTTGTAGTTGAGAAGAGTGATCCAGGAGTGTCATTCGGCGCACCAGAGAAGAAGATGGGATTCCGTGGTTCACCAACCCGCGAGGTCTACTTCGACAATGTGACTATCGGAGATGACCGCCGCATCTCTGAAGTGGGCAAGGGTTTTGCTCTTGCGATGGATACTCTCGATCACACTCGAATCACTATTGCGGCACAAGCACTCGGACTTGCACAAGGTGCATTTGATGCAGCTAAGAAATATTCACATGAACGTAAGCAATTTGGAAAAGAGATTTTCGACTTCCAAGCAATTCAATTTATGTTGGCAGATATGGCGATTGCTATTGAGTCAGCTCGCCAGCTGACATATGCCGCGGCTGCAAAGTCTGAGCGCAATGATGCTGACCTTAAGTTCTACTCAGCTGCGTGTAAGACACTAGCAACCGATGTTGCGATGAAGGTAACGACGGATGCGGTGCAAATTCTTGGTGGATATGGCTACGTAAGTGACTATCCAGTTGAGCGGATGATGCGTGATTCAAAGTTGACCCAGATCTATGAGGGAACCAACCAGATTCAGCGTATCGTCGTTGCGCGTAATTTGCCGTAAACGGCTCTCTCTCCGCCCGTTAGACTACGGGTATGTTTATTAGGAGAGTGGCTCGAAAATCAGCTGCTATTGGTTGGATCATCGCTGCATTCCTTTTGACGAACAATCCATCTGCTCATGCTGCACAAACAATTTATTACAATTCGACCGGTCTTTCGGGATGTGTTTCCGCTTGGAGCGCTGCAGCTATTCACGCAACTAAGTTGATTGCAATCAACTCAGTCACTGTAAATACGATAAACGTACTTATCGGAAACGGCACACAGACAAACTTTTCAACAAGCCGGTACTACATAATGTCAAACAATCCGTCAGGTGGATCACCGGTGAACTCTGGGTCACCAAGTACTTTGTTAGCAACATTTACACCAGACACTATTTCTGGCAGCGGTGTGAACACAATCGCAAAATATGTCGGTAATTATACGACAACAGCTGGAACGACTTACTGGATAACTCCGGCACAGACTGCTGCGTCGTTCCCCATGTGTTACAAAGCATCTACTGCCATCACAGACTTAGTTATGAACTCGTTTAAGGTGGATACTGCAACTCAAGGTAGTAATTCCGGCTGGAATCGTGCGTATTCAAGCCAGTCAACACCTATTGGTGCAAGCTGGGCCGTCTATTCCCCAGACGCATTGAGTTGGCAATTTACTCTTGAGAACAACACATCAACACCAGTGACTGCAACAATTGGAACACAGTCAGGATCCCTTAGAGCCGACTACCGCACCGTTACACCATTAACAGTTAATGTTGATACACAATCGCGAGTCACCTTCTATGCCAATGGAAGAGTTGTTCCGGGATGTAGAAATATCTTGAGTTCTGGTGGAACTGCAACATGTAATTGGAGGCCGTCGGTTCATGGTTCTTTCAGAATCTATGCCGCGGCTAATCCCGTGAGTTCCTCTTACGTTGCTTCAAATACTTCAACAATTAACATCGGTGTTGCCGCGCGAACAAATAAGCGCTAACTACCAACTATCCATAGCAATATCCCACGGTTCGCGTGGGAGGTCATGCTCCATTCGCTCGTATGTATAGACAACGCCATGCTTCCAAGCCTTTAACTGTGGCAAGGCTCGATCATAGAAACCGCCACCTTGGCCAAGTCGATATCCATCCGGATCGATTGCAAGAGCTGGAACAAGAACTAGTTCAATCGAATCAAGCTCTGTAAAGATGGGCTCGATGGGTTCATGGAACTTTCCATTTTCTGTCAAAGAATCAGCGCTTCCATTCCACTGCACCCAATCTAAGTTTTCTCCATTGATGCGGGGCAGGAGCAGGGTCTTTCCTGCAGCAATAATGGCTTGGTTGAGTTGATGAGTATCTGGTTCAAATCCGTATGAATAGTACGAAGCGATAGTGGATGCTTTAGAAATCTCAGGAATTTCTAAGAGATGCAAGAGATTGTGTTCTACATAACGTTCTTCGCGTTGTGCGCGCAGGCGACGGCGCAAACTATCTTTCATATCTGCGCGGTTACTCGCCATTGAAATCCCCTAAAAGCCATCTCTCAACAAGTAAGGTTACTGTCTATGTCCGATCGTGTGCGCGTTGATGAGGTCCTTACCTCACTCTTAAATCTTTGTAGCCCGCTCGAACCCTTTGATATGCCTCTCCTTGATGCACATGGAGCAACCCTGGCAGAAGATGTTTATGCCGGTGAACGCCTTGTGATGAAGGCCGGCAGTCGAATCCGCTCAACTCAAATTGGCCTTGCAGCATCAATTGGTCTCGATCATCTTCCTACTCGCCCACATCCACGCGTAGTCGTGATTTCAGCTGGTCCTGATTTGGTGGAACCTGGTTTATCCCTCAAAGGCGAAGAAGAGTATGAGACAAACTCATGGTTGCTCACCACTGCAGTTCGCGAAACTGGTGCTGTCGCATATCGAGTCCACTCGATTCCTGAGAATGAAGATCAACTCAAGGATGCTATTGAAGATCAATTAGTTCGAGCAGATCTCATCATCATCAGCGGAGAACGTCACGATGATTCATTCGATCTCATTACGCGCACTTTGCAGAAACTAGGCGATGTATCAGCAGTTGAGGTAGCAATCGATTCAAGCGGACGCCACAATTTCGGAACAATCGGCCCGGATAAGGTCCCCGTTGTTACCTTGCCTGGAGATCCCATCGCGGCATATATCTCTTTTGAACTTCTCGTGCGCCCCATGATTCGCACCATGTTGGGAGCCGCAACAATTCATCGCCCATCGGTGAAGGCTCGTCTTGAAAAGGGCCTCACTTCGACGCCAGGCGTGCGTTCATATATCCGTGGAATCTTGAGCGAAGATGGAAAATCCATCACTCCTCTTGGTTCACAAGATGAGCAGGCAACGCTCTCGGATGCCAATGCTTTTATTGCAACATCAGAGAGCGATGGCGAAGTCGCTGCAGGTAGTGAAGTCACCGTTGTCGTCCTTGAGCGTCGCTATATCTAGTCCGCTATGTGGCCGATAACTCTCAACGGCGAAGATATCGTCCTTAAACCTCCTCGCTTTCGAGATCGTGCGCAGTGGAATCAGGTTCGCGCAGAAAATAGAGAGTGGCTTGCGCCGTGGGAGGCGACACTGCCGCAAGGTCCAGCGGGTGTACCGGCGAGCGAATTTATCTCTAAGCGCCCATCGTTCTATGCGATGGTGCGAGCGTTACATCGCGAAGCACGGGCGGGCCGCTCATACTCATTTATGGTCTGGCACGGCAAGAATCTCGTTGGCCAGATCACAATGGGGGGCGTCATTTATGGCGCACTTCGTGGAGCCCATATCGGCTATTGGATCGATAAGAATTACGCGGGGCGCGGCTATACGACTGATGCAGTTAAGGCGATGACCACCTTTGCATTCGAAGTTCTTGGCCTGCATCGAGTGGAGATAAATATTCGCCCAGAGAACGGGGCCTCGATTCGGGTGGCAGAGAAAGCTGGCTATCACTTCGAAGGTGACCGACCAGATTTTCTCCACATTGCAGGGGGTTGGCGCGACCACAAGTGCTTTGTAAAAGTGAATGATTTAGTGCGGTAAACCCCTCGGAAATCCCAAGAGTTTTGCGCTCGCCCAACTAATCTTGCCCCATCATGGCATCGGGAATTATCTACCTAGCGATAGTGGGCATGTGGGTCGCCTATTTCTTGCCTCGCTGGTTACATAACAAGAATGAATTCTCGGGCAAACATGTTGAAAGACATAAATCCGCACTTCGCGCAGTAGCTGGAAGTACACCGGGTGCAAAAATTGGTTCAGGTGTTATCTATACCGACGTTGATCGCACTGCGCGAGTTGCCCAACAACTTTTGCGCCGCCGAATTATCTTTTCCATTATTACAATCACATTGATCTCTACATTGGTAGGAGTTGTTATGCAGACTCTCGCGCTCACATCGCTATTGCTTCCAATTACTGGATTGATTATTTATATCGCGCATGTTCGTCGCCAAGCTAACGCGGAAGCGATTCAACATCGCCGCATGGACCAGATTCACCGCCGCACAGAGGGTGTTTCTCACACCAACCTCTCAGATGTGATTGCTCCAAAAGCATCGACAGAGCATTGGATTCCTTTTGCAGAACGCGAATTAACTGGTGTAACAATTTTGCCCAAGGGCACAGCAGCAGCACGCATGCAGTGGGAGCCAAATGAGGTTCCGCTTCCAACGTATGTCAATGCGCCGAAGGCGATTCAACCTAAGCGAGTTATCGACCTCACTGAGCCAGGTAAGTGGAGTGAAGAGCAGGAAGCACTTGAGCGTGCAGCACTTGCCGCCGCCGCACCTTCACGTGATGAAATCTTTGATCAGCAGTTGGCAGATGAAGCAGTCGAACGTCTTCGCAGCAACCGCGCGGCAAATCAGTAATTACGACTCTTAAATCCAACTCGCAAACCACATATGGGCGTTCCATGCCTCGTAGGTAATGACTTGACCCAGATATAGTGGCAAGAAGTAGATGAAGTTCATTGCCATCACAATAAATACTCCAAGAACTGCAAACTCTCCAATGCGGTATGCCCGATCACTCTTGCGACGTTGCGCAGTGAGGAATAAGCGAGCACAGTACACAAGAGCCAAGATTAGAAATGGCTGAAAGACAATTGCATAGAAGGAGAAGACTGTGCGCTCCTGAAAGAAGAACCAAGGTAGATAGCCCGCGGCTATTCCAGAGACAATAATTGTGATTGCAGGATCGAAGCTTCGAACCAAGAGTGATCGAATCCAGAATCCAATGACAACTGCAACAGCGATTGTTGCCGCCCACCAAAGCAGCGGTGTTCCCAGAGCCAAGACTTCTTGTGAGCAAGAATCAGCGCCACATGTTTTAGGTGTTTCGTAGAAGAAACTTGTAGGTCTTCCCATAATCAACCAAGACCAAGGGTTTGCTTCATACGGATGCTTTTCAGTAAGCCCGGTATGAAAATTAAGCATCTCCTTGTGATAGAAAATGAGTGATGCGAAAGGATTCGATGAATGGTTACGATCCCAACCTCGATCAGATAAGAACCAACCCCACCAAGAGACGATATAAACAGCAATAGGCAAGAGACCGAAAGCGCCTATGCGGCTCAGAGTTGGACGAATAAGGTCGCGGCCACTGTTGTGTGTGAATGCACGATAGAGCGCAATTAAGGCAAAGAGAGCAATGAAATAGAGAGCGCTCCACTTCGTTGCAACAGCTAAGCCTAGGAAGAATCCGGTCCACCAGTATCGCTTTGAGATAAAGAAGTAGGTTGCAATCAATACAAAGAATGCAAGGAAATTATCCAATAGTGCGGTTCGAGAGTGAACTAGAGCCAGACCATCGATAGCCATTAACCCACTTGCTAGTGCAGTAAGTAAAGGTGAATAGAAGAGGCGATGTGCAATAGCTGCAATGATGAGGATCATCAGAGATCCAACGAGAGCTGTAGTAAATCGCCACCCGAGAGAGTTATCACCGAATATCTTGATTCCCGAAGCAATCATCCACTTTCCGACGGGTGGGTGCACAACAAATTCTGGTTGTGATCCTGTTACCTCTACGCCGTACTTTAGAAAATCACGAGCGCCATCAACGTAATACACCTCATCGAAGATGAGGGATTTGATGGATGCGATATCAAACAATCTGAGAACAAATGAGGCGAGAGCTATCACGAGCGGAGCAATAGCGGCGACCATAAGTAAAGAATATGGGAAGATACTCATATGGCACTCACCCTCGCAGCGACTCCGCTTGGAAACCCGCTCGATGCGAGTCCGCGGTTGAAGGCGGCTATCGAATCTGCCGAAATCATCGCTGCTGAAGACTCACGCCGCTTTCATCGCCTCGCCTCTGATATTCAGGCAACCTTTACCGCGAAGGTCCTCTCTTTCTTTGAAGGCAATGAAACAGATCGCACGCAAGAGCTACTTATTGCTCTGCGTGAAGGTCGTAACGTGCTTGTGCTTTCAGATGCAGGAATGCCGACAATCAGTGACCCAGGATTTCGATTGATGAGAGATTCAATCGCCGAAAAGATTGAAGTACATGTGATTCCCGGTCCTAGTGCTCCCACTATGGCAATTGCTCTTAGCGGCCTACCAACAGATCGTTTCACCTTCGAAGGATTTGCTCCACGAACGTCTGGAGCTCGCATCTCTTTCTATGAATCACTTCGCTTTGAAGAGCGAACAATCGTTCTCTTTGAAGCACCTCACCGCCTCCTTGAATCATTGACGGATGCGCGAACAATTCTTGGCGGGGATCGAGCAGGGGCCATCTGCCGAGAGATGACAAAAACCTATGAAGAGACCATCCGAGGCTCACTGGATGAGTTAGTTGAATGGGCGGGGAGCCACGAGGTTCTCGGCGAGATCACTCTGGTATTTGCTGGAGTTGAGGTTGGTACGGCCGAAAAGAGCAATGAGCAGATTGTTGCTCGGGTATTCCAATTCGAAGCCGCTGGTATGGAGCGTAAATTAGCGATCACCACAGTTGCCCAAGAGCTAGATCTGCCTAAGAAGTTGGTCTATGCCGCGGTAGTTGAGGCGAAGAACTCCAATTAAGATTGCCCAATGAAGTCCTTCTATCTGACGACTCCGATTTATTACGTCAACGATGCGCCACATATCGGCCATGCCTACACAACGGTAGCTGGAGATGTGCTTACCCGTTGGCATCGCCAGCGTGGGGAATCTGTCTGGTTTCTTACCGGCACAGATGAGCATGGTCAGAAGGTGATGCGTACCGCAGAAGCTAACGGAGTTGCTCCACAAGCATGGGCGGATAAGTTGGTAGAAGAGGCGTGGAAACCAAATTGGCGCGCTCTCAATATTGCTAACGATGACTTTATTCGCACAACTGAAGTTCGCCACATGGAGCGAGTACAGAAATTTCTCACCTCGCTCAAAGATAAGGGCTACATCTATCAAGGTGATTTCGAAGGTCCATACTGCGTTGGCTGTGAAGAGTTTAAGTTGCCGGGTGATTTGCTAGAAGGAAATCTCTGTCCAATTCATAGCAAGCCAGTAGAAAATGTTAAAGAAACTAACTGGTTCTTTAAGCTCTCTGAGTTTGCACAACCTCTTCTTGATCACTACAAAAATAATCCTGGCGCATGCCAACCTGAATCAGCGCGCAATGAGGTTGTTGCCTTCCTTGAAGGTGGAGTGCGTGACCTCTCTATCTCGCGTTCGACCTTTGACTGGGGAGTGCCCGTTCCTTGGGATACTGATCAAGTTGTCTATGTCTGGTTTGATGCTTTGCTCAACTATGCAACAGCCGTTGGCTTAACTGATGAAGCAACGTCAGAAGGCGGTGGGAAATTTGCTCAGACCTGGCCGGCAGATGTCCACCTCGTTGGAAAAGATATCTTGCGCTTTCACGCTGTGATTTGGCCGGCGATGTTGATGGCTGCAGGGCTAGAAGTTCCTAAGAAAGTCTTTGCTCACGGTTGGTTGCTTGTGGGCGGCGAGAAGATGTCTAAATCAAAGCTCACCGGTATCGCTCCAGCAGATATCACAGATCACTTTGGTGTTGATGCATTCCGTTACTATTTCTTGCGCGCAATTCCTTTTGGCAGCGATGGATCTTTCTCTTGGGAAGATATGAGTGCCCGTTACACATCTGAGCTAGCAAATGACTTTGGAAACCTCGCATCACGATTGGCTGCAATGGTTGAAAAGTACTGCGGTGGAGTACTTCCAGCGGTTGCTCAAGATGCTGAACTATCTGCCTCCCTCAAGGAGACTGTTGCAAAGGCAGATGCTGCAATGCAAGTACTTGATTTCCAAGGTGGCATCACAACAATCATGGATTTCTGCAAGCAAGTCAATGGCTTCGTCACAATTAAAGAGCCGTGGATTCTTGCCAAAGATCCTGCCAATCAATCAGTTCTAGAAGATGTTCTCTATAACACCGCCGAGTCACTCCGTGCTCTTGCAGTGTTATTACATCCAGTTATGCCTGCAACGACCGAAATTCTTTGGGAGTCATTAGGTGCAAAGGCAACACTGGGTGAGATTGGTGCGCAGAAGATTGAGAACGTTGGGCACTGGGGACAGCTTCCTCAAGGTGCCATCGTGACAAAGACACCAGTCTTATTCCCACGCCTTGAGGTGAAGGAATAATTCTTTATGGCTGATCGCCACAATCGCGATATCGATCGTGAATTTGCTCCGCTTCCAGAACCACTTCCGGTTCCAGTTGCAGATGCTCATGCTCATATCGAGATTGTCACAAACGATACGCCTGACTCTGATGCTGTTCGCAAAGTTCTTGATGAAGCTCAATCAGTGGGCGTTAATCGAATTGTCCAAGTCGGTTATTCGGCAGAACAATCACAATGGTGTGCCGAGTTAGCCGATCTCTATCCTGGTCGCGTCCTCGCAGCAGTGGCTTTGCACCCAAATGAAGCACCTGTTGTAGATGATCTCGCAGCCGATCTCGCGATTATTGAAAAGTTAGCCCATATGCCGCGCGTGCGTGCGATTGGCGAAACTGGATTGGATTACTTCCGAACACCACCAGAACTTCGTGGAGTTCAACAAGAGTCTTTTAAATGGCATATTGAGCTGGCGAAGAAGACTGGGAAAGCTTTAGTTATTCATGATCGCGACTCACATGAAGATGTTTTATCGGTCTTGCTTGAGGTAGGAGCACCAGAGAAGACCGTCTTTCATTGCTTCTCTGGTGATGTTGAGATGGCAAAGACCTGTATTGAACGCGGTTACATACTCTCCTTCGCCGGCACTATGACCTTTAAGAATGCACCCGCTCTTCGAGAAGCGGTCGCACTTGTTCCCCATAGCCAGTTATTGGTGGAGACAGATTCACCATTTCTAGCTCCGACTCCCCATCGTGGGATGCAGAACACCCCAGCACAGATTCCAACCATTGTTCGCGCAATGGCGGCAGAGCGCGGTGAAGATCTTGCAGAGTTGTGTCATGCATTATCTACCAACACTGAACGAGTATTTGGATCTTTTGCATGAGTTTGCTCGGAGCGGCAGAAATCCGCGAGTTGGCAGCAGCCCTTGATCTCAAGCCCTCTAAATCACTAGGTCAAAACTTTGTTCATGATGGCAATACATGTCTCAAAATTGTTCGTACTGCCGGAGTTCTGCCAGACGATGTTGCGCTCGAAATTGGTCCAGGGCTTGGCTCACTCACTTTAGCAATGATGCAAGAAGCCAAGGCAGTTGTTGTTGTCGAAATTGATAAACGCTTAGCGGAGCAATTACCTATCACTGCAGCGAAGCATTCAGATAATCCGGAGAAGTTAACAGTTATCAATAAAGATGCCCTGCAGATTAATTCGTTGCCACTAGATCCCACAGTCTTAATCGCAAACTTGCCCTATAACGTCTCAGTTCCGGTATTTCTTCATATGTTGGAGACTTTTCCAACGCTCCGTACTGGGGTTGTAATGGTGCAAGCCGAAGTTGCAGATCGACTCGCAGCACAGCCCTCGACTAAGGAATATGGCGTTCCTAGCGTGAAAGCAGCGTGGTGGGCAGATGTCACAGGCGCTGGGGTTGTATCGCGCCAAATCTTTTGGCCTGTTCCTAATGTTGAATCAAAGTTAGTTGCATTCACTCGCCGCGCCACACCTGGTGATGAAGCTCTTCGCAAACGCACCTTTGAAATTATTGATTTAGCCTTCGCGCAGCGGCGCAAGATGCTTCGATCAGCGCTCTCATCTCGTTATGGTGGATCGGCATCAGCGGAAGAAGTTCTCACAGGTGCACGAATTGATGCCACCCTTCGAGGGGAAGCGCTCGATATCGCCGCATTTGTATCTATAGCTCGCCATGAAATAGCGATAGGGTCATAAGGTGGCGCTTAACTCCGTAACTGTCCGGGTACCGGCAAAGGTCAACCTGCAACTTTCAGTTGGCCCACGAGAAGCCAACGGCTATCACAATCTAGTTTCGGTCTTTCAGGCAGTCTCCCTCTTCGATGATGTCACTATTACAAAATCACATGAAGGAAGCGGCGTCACAATCTCTGTGACAGGCGAACAAACTCATGGCGTTCCTGAAGATGGCTCTAATTTAGCGGTTAAAGCTGCGCTCTTAATTGCTGAGAGATTTGATTTCGATGCCAATGTACATATTGAAGTCAAGAAATCCATCCCTGTCGCAGGTGGCATGGCAGGTGGCTCTGCAGATGCAGCGGCAACTCTAGTGGCGATGGATGCTCTCTTTAAACTAGAAGCCACGCGAGAAGAGTTGCTTGAGCTGGGGAGCCAACTCGGTAGCGATGTTCCATTCATGATCGCAGGCGGAACTGCTGTGGGCACAGGTCGCGGAGATCAATTAACTGCAGCGCTTTCACGAGGGACATATCACTGGGTGTTCGCTCTATCTTCAGTGGGACTTTCCACTCCAGCTGTTTATGCAGAATGCGATCGGATGCGCGCAGAGTTAGAGGTTGCTCCACCAAAGGTCAGCGATCTATTGATGCAAGCGCTGCTCTCGGGGGACCCTGCCCAAGTAGGTGCCGCACTATCGAATGATTTACAGAATCCAGCTTGCTCGTTACGACCTGCGCTGAGTCTGGTGCTTGAAGTTGGCCGCGATTATGGTGCGCTAGGTGCAATTGTTTCCGGATCAGGTCCGACCGTTGCATTCTTGGTCGCTGATGAAGAGGCAGGACTTGATTTAGCAGTGGCGCTCACAGCAAGTGGAGTTGTTGGAAGCGTTGCTCGTGCAACTGGTCCAGTGCACGGGGCACGTGTAATTTAAAGTTGTCTTACTTAGCCGACAACGACTTGGCTACGGCTCACCTTTACCGGTAGAGATGGCAATCCAGTTGTTGCAGGACCAAAGTTCAAATCGCCATTTGATTCAAATTTAGATCCGTGCGCATCGCAGAGCCAACCACCATCTGCTTTCTTGACAGTGACTCCTTGGTGCGGACAGATTAAGGTGAAGGCGACGTAGGAGGAAGCGCCGGTGCGAGCGAGAGCAACGGGCTTGCCTTTAATTGTTCCAATCCGTGCCGAACCACCAATTTCTTTTAACTCAGGGATATCGCGAACGCGTACTGACAACTTGCCGTTCGAAAGCTTCTTCACAGCACTTGCTGCTTCGGCTGAAAGCGATGGGATAGTTGCCATGGCAACTCCACAAGCACCAGCAATCAGCGCGCGTCGCGATATCTCTGTCATGAATATTCCTTACTTCTTCTTAGCGATCTTGCTATAGATGGTGACATCAGCGCTGCCAAAGCCTGCACCTTCAGGTAGTGAACCCTCTGGTAGGCCAAGCAGAGATGTAAGAGCTGTACCAATTCCTGGTGCTAGAGCCAGAGCAGCAGCTTTATAGGCAGTTGCCTTTGTTGCCGCCTTACGGTCGCTAGAAACAGTTGGCTTGAGATCGCTTGCATTAGTGATTGTAAGAATTGGCATTGATTTATTCTCTGCCTGAACCACGATTGCACTGACCTGACCAGTTGCTAAATCAATGACGGGATTTTTCAATTGAACCTGCTTATCGTTAGCAGTGTTGAAGAAGACGATATTGCTGCCGAGGTGCTGGACGCCGGACTTGGTGCTAGTTACAGGAATATGGAAGATATGTTGACCATTTGCAGAGGCGATGGAATCGCCCATCACAGATGATGTTGCGCCTCCTTGAACGTAGATAACCACGCCAGCTTTTTCAAGAAGCGCTGAAAGCCCAGCAGCGGTCTTCATATGAGTCATGCTCTGCCCAGGCTTTGCTGCATCTGCATATGCAGGTGTTACGGCAGCAATAGTAAGAAGAGTTGTGGCAATTACTAACTTTTTCAAGCTATTCATATCTGCTCCTTTTCTTTGGTAGCAGGAAAGGTAACTATGCCCACCAAGAGCAGCAACTTGAAAATATTGAACTCTACGCCTGTGAATTATTCACAGTCTTTTCACAAGAAGGGTTTAAGCGTGATCAGTATCGAAGTTGGCTGCTAGCCGACTGAGCAAATCAGCAAGTTGCTCTTGCTCTGCCTTATTGAGATCTGTAAGAAATGTTTTCTCATTCTTAATTAATTGATCGAGGGCAATATCAACTTTCTTCATACCCAACTCAGTCAACGTAACGAGCGAACCACGACCATCACTAGGGTCTGGTTGGCGAGTGATTAAGTTCAACTCTTCTAAACGATCTAATCGATTAGTCATCGTTCCACTGGAGACCATCGTCTCTTGCATCAATTGACTTGGTGACAATGTATGTGGAGCACCTGCACGACGAAGGGCAGCAAGAACATCGAAGCCCCATGTCTCAAGATCTGCGAAGGCATCTCGTCGAGCTAAATCGAGGTGGCGAGAGATGCGAGTAATTCGGCTAAGGATTGCGAGTGGGGAGAGGTCGGCATCGGGGCGCTCTCGCTTCCAGGCAGCGATGAGGCGATCGACTTCATCGCGATGGTCATCTTTATTAGCCATACGGGCAAGGTTATCTTTAGATAGATACACCTGTAGCCAGTTTCGCGTGGCCGCCAGTTTGGAAAGTCAGGCGGTGATAAGGGAGAATATAGGTTCCGCCATTGTGTAGTGGCTAGCACATGGGCCTTTGAAGCCCAGGGTCCAGGATCGATACCTGGTGGCGGAGCCATCAGACGGTAGACT
>JACCDJ011289047.1_pt1 | contig 13850 bp, 34 predicted proteins | sample 7444481 | NCBI WGS metagenome assembly JACCDJ01 (sample SAMN15323435, study PRJNA562643) | freshwater metagenome | isolation source: river surface water | place: USA:Blue River Watershed | collected 2017-08-15 | reverse complement strand
GTCCAGTCCTAGGCATCCCTCTGTACTTCCACAGAGAAAAGGTGCAAGACAACTCCATCAGCTTCGACCGCATCGACTCTACCAAGGGTTATAGCGTAGACAATCTAGTTGTGATATCCTATAGGGCCAACAAAATCAAATCGGACGCAACCCTAGATGAACTCAGAAAAATTGTCAGCTTCTACGACTCCTACAAAGCCTAAGCGCCGCCAACGTACAATCTACGTCTATAAGGTTACGCTGGATAACAACAAGCGACAGCACTGGAATCCATTCATCGACATGCTGACCAAACACTTCGGCCCATGTAGCGACGTAGAATACGACAATGGGAACCCTTATCTCATCGTAAAGATTCCCTACGCAAAGCACGGCGGGTTTGATACCATGCTCTTCCTATGGCTAGTATTTGAGGAAGTAGAATCCCCAGCCATCACTCAAGAGTTAATCGAATCCTACAAAGAAGTATTCTACGAACTATAAAAAAGGCTAGATTTGTGTTGTCAAGATGTGCTACACTATCTGTAATCGGAGAAAGGTATGCATCCCACTATTATTGCGGCACTAATTGCTATCATTGGCCTTGGAGTGAAGGATTGGTTTGAACGACGCGCCAGAAAGAAGGAAGCAAAACGAAAAGCGTATGAATCCTTTATTGGTAAGGCAATGCCTTTGTTCCTTGAAGGATTTAAGCCATATAAAGATGAGTTTGCCAAATTCTACCATTCCGAAGGCAAAGCTCTAATCTATATGTATGGCTCTATGGAAGTCATTAAACTTATTACAAATCTTGAAACTAATCCTATTGCGCTGAACTTCAAAAAAGTAGTTAAGCAGTGCAGAAAGGAGCTAAAAGAATTCAGAGAGCCGGAACTGGAATATGCAGATATCCATCTAACTGGACCTAATGCTCCTAAAGAAAAGGCTCCGCTGGATGTTAGAGTTCATATGCTGGCAATCCAGACTGATGCACCACTGCCCGAACAACAGTCATAAATTCATCTACTGAGAGATTGTTCTTCATTGTATTGACAATGGACGTAGCCAACACTACGTTATCCTCGGTATAGCCCTTGGAACTGTCAATTCGGTCAATAGACCAAGTGTAGTGTTTTGCAGAGTCATCAAATGCAATCCCAGAGTAGAAGCACTTGCCTTTCTGACGCTCATGAAGTGTACGGATATATTCTTCGGTAACGCTAAATGACAGTCCCTTCTCAGTGGCCCGACGCCTAGCAGCAGCGACACGATACCTGAATACATGCTTCTTCTGATACGCCAAATTGTATTTGATTTTCTCGCGACGCTTACTGGCATCTGCCATGTTCTCGTCATACTTGGTTTTGTTATGGGCAGCGATGCACGCTTTACACTTTGAACGAGAACGTTTGTAGAATAGATGCGGGTCCGTCGCTCCACACTTACATGATGGTGGCTTAGGAGAACCAGCACTGACAGCAGCACGGGTACAATTACGACACTGGTAAGTACGGTACTTGTAGAATTCTAGCGGGTCCGTCTGCCCACATTTACAGGAGTATGAGTTAATAGTAGTCATACTCATATCTAGAGTAACAAAAAGTTCCAGAGCCGATTTTTTCTTACCGGAAAAAATTTTTATCCAGCCTAAGAGGAAATGTGTTTCCATTCTTGCCGGGATAATAGGCCAAACTTGTACGGCCAGTTTTTCAAAAAATTTTTAAAATGTGGTTCGTTGGTTCATCGCCCGAGCCATCGGGGTAGGGTGCTTTTATTTCGAAAATAAAAGCAAGTGTTTGATAAACCAAACTTGTTTTCGATGTAGGCTTGTGGTATACTGGTCAGTCATCCTCAGTATCTTCGTCGTCCTCTTCCTCGCTGTCGTCCTCACACTCAGCAGCGTCGAACATACCTTCGATGCGTGCAGTACGCTCCGCATTGATACGCTCACGCTCTGCATCGCTCAGTGCATCCCAAGCCTGTTGTTCCTTGAGTAGTTCAGCCTGTGCCTGTGCAGCACGCTCCTGCTCTACCTCATTGAACATATCGTCAAGGCTCATCGACTTACGCATTGCCTGTATCTCTATTGAGTTAGTGTGTACAGCATAGCACTACTAACTTATAATGTCAAGCGGCCATGCGGTCTTCACACTCCTGACGATAGTTGTACTCCATCAGGTCATACTCATTACGGATGCCGTTACGCTCTGCCCATTCGGTGAGGCCGAGGGAGGCGATACGCTCACGGAAGGCAGCGTCACGGGCCTCGTCTGCTGCGATGGATGCATCCACGTCATAGGCGAGGGAAGAGAACATGCTGACCCACTGCTCAGCGGTGTAGGTGTTGCCATAGACCCAGCGGGCCTTGATGCCGTGTGCGTCCTTGTAATTGTCGCAGTAGGAGTCGAACAGGTCGGCGGTGTCGCCCGAGTTGACGGCGTTGGTGATGTTGGCGATGACTGCTTCGGTGATGGAGGGGTGCAGGTTCATGGTCATCGCCTTACGTAGTTGGTATGTGTGTAGAATACAAAAGGGGTTGACATTTGTCAACCCCTTTTCTCAAATTAGTTTGTGAGTTACGCTTTACAGCGTGACGACGATGTACGGGACGGCACCGGGGAGGATGCTCCACATTTCGCGGGGCATGGTGAACTTGGCGAGGCCGAGGCCGTTGGCGAGCATGTAGAGTGCATCGGCGTCGCGGTGTTCGCCGTACTGCTCGCCATCCTTGGTGACGCACATATTCAGCAGGGACATACCGCCGCCCTTGTCGTGCATGAAGGCGCCATCCAGTTGGGCGAGCATGGAACGCACGTCTTCTCGATGGCTTTCCAGTCGTTCGGGATGGAAGGCGATGTTCATCATGATGCCGTTGACGGGCACATGCGGAGGCGGGTTGCTCTTGTCCGGGACTTCCTCATCCTTGAACAGACAGTCATGGATGACGGCTTTGATGTTGGCGCTGGTGAGTTGCATGGTTGTCCTTAGTTCGGGAACAGGATGGCCTTGACTTCCTCACGGGTGTTGGCGTAGCCCATGAGTTGGTAACCCTTCGGAACCTGCGGCCGGTTGCGGATGGGGAAGCCGGTATGCGTCGAACCGTTGGACCGGATGACCATGAACTTGGCCTGACGGTTGGTGTTGGCGGCGATGGGCTGGGACATGCTTGCGCTTCCTTGTGATGATGTGTTTATTATAGACGCTTGACTAGAAATGTCAAGTGTTAGAACGCTTCCACTGCCTCACGGGGGATGACGATGGGGTCTTCGGTTCCGTTGTAGGACAGAACGATATGGGCATCGGTGACGTATTCGCTCACGTCTTCGTTACCGATGTAGGGGATGAGGATATCGCCGGGATTGAGGCCGAGTTGTTCGGCAACCGGATGTTCGGTGACGACGTAGCGACGGGCCATTACAGTTCCACCACTTCCAGAACCCACGGACGCTCATCGGCCGGGAGTTGGTTGAGGGCATCTTCCTTGGAATTGGCGTTGACGTTGTGCTGACCGCCTGCGACGATGATAAGGTAATTCTTCATGGTCATTCCCTGCTGTTGGTTGGTGTGTTAATTATAATGGATTAAGTTGGGTTGTCAACTCAATCGCTAAATCCGACGTAGCGCAGTGCCGCTTCCATGTCATCGAAATTCTGCGGAAGCTTGAAACTGTTGGCCGGAATAGCCCCGAACTGTACGATGGGATTGGTAGTCGGACTGAACACGACCAGTTCCACCCTTCCGATATCAGAATGCGACGTGACGATTGTCGTCGGCGTCCAATTCTGTGCATCGATGTTTTCCAAAATTTACGAAACGGTATTTCTGCGAGCCATTGAAGTACATCCGTTGGTTGGTGTGTTAATTATACACAAACAAATTCAACATGCAAGGGGTTGACAAAAGAAAATTATAGTGTAAAATGGCTGGGAGGCCGGGGATATAAGAGTCTTGCAGGAACTAAGAGGGATGTAAACCTCTCTTAGTTCCTGCAAGATTCACACATTGAATTCCGTGAAGATGATGGACTCAACAATGCGGAACGAAGGCAGATTCCCGAATGCCATTAACGACGATAGAAATAAGCATCATTTTCATACTGAGTTCCTTTGTTTGGGTATATTATACTGAATTTAATTCAGTTGTCAACCCTTGTTATTCGCCAATGTAGTAATAAACTTGCCCATCGTCGCCGCGACCGATGCGGCCAGCATTGTCACCAGCCTCATACTCTGCCCATTCCGCATCGGTCATATTGGCATGAATATCGGCTTCACGCATATCACCAGCGATGAACTGCAACATGAGTGCCCGGAAGTCGGTATCACTCATTGCATCGCGTTCGGCCTTGTCCCATGCGCCGAAGCCCTTGAAAAATACATCGTAGGCTTCGCGGTTGAAGTTCTCACCGGACAGCAGGGCATCGGCATCTCGGGTGGCAGCGTTCCACAGAGTTTGAACAGGGTTCAAACCAATCTCGGCAGCGGATGCAGAATAGTTGAAGGGGTCGGTATTGTTGACGATGTTGGTGATGTTGAGTTCCATGATGGTTCCTCTGATGTGGTGTGTTTATTATACCGAATTAACTTGAAAAGTCAATCGGTCAAATCAAAATATTTTGACGTGTCGATGGTGTGCGTCTTCTTGTCGGCGTACACTGCATTTCGCAGGCCGAAATAGAAGTTGTGGAATTTCTGATTCTGCTCATCGGTCAGGCTTTCGGTGAACTGATTCCAGAACCAGTTCACCAGCAGACAGGTGAAGGCAGCGGAGACGGTCAGGCGGTCGGCCGTCACGTCGTTGTAAGCTGCGCTCATGGTCAGTTCATCGCCATCGCACGGCAGCAGCAGGATGGTCAGGCCGTCGATATTGGCGGTATCCCACTGTCCACCGTTGAAGTCGCGGACCTTCTTGCGAGCCACAACCTGAGCGTATGCGTCGAAGTGGAAGCCCCGAATCGGGTCCAGACCGAACTGCTTGATGAAGTCGATATCCATGACTGCCTCACTTCGTTGATGTGTGGTTATAATACCACACTTAAATTATATGTCAAGCCTCTTCGCGGAAAAGAATTCGCAGCGCGCGGGATAGGCAAAAGCCACCGACTGCGCTAGCCTTCTCCCGGTTGAACATGACTTGTCCATCCCGGAACGTCACCACGTCGTCATCCTCACCCGTGAACGGCCAGAGGGGGGGGCCGAAACCTTCCTTGTCTTCCAGTCGATAAACGAGCATGGTATGCACCCTTTGAGTATGTGTGCAGTATACACGAGAGAAATTGAATGTCAACAATAATTATGGGTTGACAGGATTATAATTTAGGCGTAAAATGGATGGTAGGCCGGGGATATATCGCACTGGCTCAAACGCTAGGCAACAAAAAGCCCCGACTTTCGCCGGGGCTTCGTGTGTGGTAGAGTTCAGGCCACCGGGGTGAGGGTTTCGTCCTTGTCGATGAGCTTGGCTTCCTGCATCTTGTCCCACAGACGTTGCAGGGCGGCGTTGCGATTCTTGGCGGTCATGCGACCGTCGATGTTCTCGCGAATCTGGCGGTCTTGGAAGATGACCGTTTCGAAGCTGCGGATGCTGCCGTCGTTGTGGTGTTCGACCTTACCTTCCACCGCCATCGCGTAGCCCGGACGGCCCTGCGGCTTGTAGGTGTAGATGTTCCAGTGGTAGCCTTCCTTCGTGGACTTGACGTACTGGCTGTCGCTGCTCATCGTGTTTGCCTTGTCGGTTGGTGTGAGTGCAGTATACACCAATTGAATTTAATTGCAATAGGCTATGCCGACTTTTTAGTGGCTCTTAAGTGAGTTGTGTTCGGCGACGATGGTTTCCGCCAGTGCCAGCCCGTAGACGGTTGCAACAATGGCCGCTTCGGTGTCACCGTTGTCGATGCGAATCGTCCAGTTACCATGTGCATCCGGACATTCGTCAACAATCCACTTCTTCTTGATGCGGTTCATTTCGCTATCCAGCTTGTTCATGGTGGCGATTCCGTTGAGTGTGTAATAATTATACACACTCAAATGAAATTGTCAACCCTTCTTTTTATTTTCGTCTCGGGCTTTACGGAATCCCCGCAGCTTGTCAAGCTTGCGCCACACGTCACGCTGCACAAGCCGATATTCTGGGGCGTTCAGGGCGTCGAGGCGCTGGCTCAGGTCGTCGTAGTAGCTCAGCAGTAGATTCAGGTTCGCATCACTCAATGCGTCCCCATTGTCCAGCGCTTCGTTAGCCGCTCGCAGTTTGTTCATGCGATGCGGCCTTCATAGGGATTGCCCGCCTTCCACGATTCCGGCGAACAGGTATCGGAATGGCGGGACGTGTGGTTGGTCCAGTAGACCTTGCCATCTTCCACCTTGACCAGCGTGTACGTCGAACCACGCCACTTGACTTCGGTCGGAAGGTTGTCCATTACCAGCGTCCGCGACGGGTGGGGACCAGCGAGGCCAGCAGCGAAATGATGAGGCCGACCAGCAGGCCAATCATCGCACCCTTGAAGTCACCACCGATGAGGTAACCGATGATGGTACAGATGGCCCACAGAACAAGTGCATTCGGATTCACGTTGTTTCCTTGGTTGGGTTGATGTGGTTATTATAACAAGTCAAAAATACCTGTCAATATCTTCCTGCATCTTTTTTACGCCAACGGGATTGGTAGAATGCACATGAATTTTAGTCGGCACCTTCGCACCTTCCAGCTTTTTCATGATAAGATATTGCAGCACGTCATTGCCGGTCATTTCCTTGTTGCCGTAGAATGACGCGATATCGTGGTCTAGGGAAACTTCGTCATAGTCCCCCGTATCCAGCATGACAATCGCCTGATGGAAGTTGTGAGCCACGTCCCAGCCTTCCGGGCACGGGCGCAAGTCATCCACATACAGACGACGCATTAGAACTTTTCCTTGACTTGTCGCATGATTTCAAGTGAATCATTGCGATAGAACTTGAGGACGTGGGTAACGTCCTGATTGTCTTGCACCACGTACAGAGGTTGGTCGTTGTGGTCTTCGTCCCAATCGGCCATTCCGAGATTAGTACGCGGTATGATGACGTAATCGCCACTGACACAATTCAGCACGATTTCATCCGTGCTGTCGGCATAACCGACGTTCACCACGTCGAAATACCCATCACGTTCGATGGTGACAGTGTTCAGCAGTTCGGCGATTGCTCGGCCAGATGCGATTGCGTCCATTGGTTGGAATCCCATTTCAGTTCCTTAGAAGAGAAAGGCCGGGATTACTCCCAGCCCTTCTTCGCGTGCTTCTCTTTGCGCTTGTAGTCGTTCTTACGGTCGCGGTGGGTCGCGGCCTTGTTGAACTTGTGGGCGTTCTTGGCGACCGGGTTGTTCATGGCACTAGCTCCGTAGTTGATGTGTGCTAGTATACTTATAATTTTCCCGGTGTCAAGCGTTATTTGTTGGCTGCGATGATTTTTTCCGCGAAGTCTGCGATATCAATCATGCAGTTACGGACTTCGCTGTATCCGGCCGAATGCCCATCCTCGTATGCCTTGGAATAGCAGGCATTGAACGTTGCGTCGTTCAGGTCGGAATGCTCGCCCCGCAGCTTTTCCTTCCAGATGGTTTCCAGCCGGGTACGCTCGGCCCGGTGGGCAGAAAGGGCGGCTTCATACGTCACCATTTCGCGCTCATGGGCTTCCAGAGCATCGGCATGGGCGCGGAAGTCGGCCGGGGTCTTGTCCTTGCCCAGCGTGGAAATGCTCGGCTTCTGCGGACGGCTCGGGTAGGGCAGTTCGCGCAGGGCGGTTTCGATTTCGCTGAATTCGCTGTTGACGGTAATGTTCATGTGTTTATTATAGTCCCTTATCTTGAAATGTCAAGTGGGTTGACGTTCTTTCATGCGCTGTTGGATGATGCGCTGGCGCTGCTCTTCGGCCGTGGTCGGGGGCAGATGGTCGCGGTAGCTCTTGACCACTTCATCCACATGCCACGATGACACCATGCCGTGGTCGTCCAGCTTGTCACCGTGGGCGAACTTCACGAAAGCTTCGAAGCTTTCCGGGTCCAGTAGACGGGATTCCGCCACTTTCTTGAGGTCGTGCCACATGATTACTTCCCTCCGATGAGGAACAGGGCCAGCGAACCGAGGAACCACAGCGCGGTGATGGTGGCGATGCTGATGAGGTTCCAGAGAATCATGCGGGCCGTTCCGTAGTGGGTATGTGTGTAGAATATAGGGGTTAACTTCTCTTGTCAACCCCTATTTTCAATTAAAATCCCTTCGACCAATCCTCAACGCCCAAGATTTCGAACAGGCGTTCGCGGGTGACCACTTCGATAGCCTTCATATCGCGTTCGGCCATGATTCGATTGGCCTGCCGGACCGCACCATGCATGGTCGTGTAGGCAAAGTTTTTGCGCAGGTAGGCCGCATCGAAGTCACGGGTGAAGTATCCCGGCTTATGCGATTCGTGGGGCTTGCGCATCCACACATTGAACATGGGAGCATTCGGGTCAATGATGTAGAACGTGTCCATTTCTGCACCGAGTTGGAGTATGTGTGTAAGCATACGCCATCCAATCCCGGTTGTCAAGTGTTTTACACAAATAAAAACGCCGACTAGGATTGCGCTAGTCGGCGGTGAATCTCTCAAACCCCTATCACGGCAACAATCGGGGGCCGGGGTGTGCATCCCCTATCAAATCCCTTCGCGTTGAACGTATGCACCATTCAACCTATAGAAGCGCCGTCCGCTCTTCCGGGTCCACTATCACGGCTCCGCAACGTCCCGACTTCTCTAGGGATAAATTCCCTACTGTTTCGACATGCACTAAGGTCATAACTCCCTAGCGTCTCACATGCCAGCGTCAGGCTTGAACAGTTGTCAATCTTTAATTTAAGTTTGTCAAAAGTTTAAGCGTCTCAAGATTAAATTAGGTCATGGTATTAGAAGGCACTACCCTTCTTTTCACTATTTAATTTATCAGTTCACTTAGGGCCGGACTGGTTACCGGGAGAGATTGCAGATTACCACAACCGTTCTACTTGTCAAGCGATTTTTAGCGTCGGCCTGCGAAAGCTATTGCACGCATTGTCCGCTCATCGCTCGCCCGGTTCCAATAGCGGTCCTTGCAGTTGTTCCGCCCCTTGTTAGAACAGAACGCTTGCTGATACGATTTCTTCTTGAACGGCTTCGCACAGCCGGGGCATGTGCATTCCGTCCCTGTCTTTGCTGCCTTCGCTGTCTCGTACAGCTTGAGGCTTCGAAGCTTGGCGATTTCACGGGCTTGGCGTTCCAGCCTCCCATCATAGCTAGTTCGGCCATCCTCTAGAATATCGCTTAAGGTTTCGCCTTCGCTGTCTCCGCTGAAATATGGCATTAACTTTCTTCTTCCAAATCTTCGGAATCCGTGTGGCAGTCGAGTCCACACGCACGGCAACGCAGATGGGTCGTGTTGCCCAGAGTACCCAGCAGGGTGAAGTGGTAACCGCCGCAACCGCCGCACTGCATCGTCTTGACTCCCGTTTGATTGTGTGTGAATTATAGCTCAGGTCGGGCAGTCTGTCAAGTCCAACCCATCGACTTGACATGCTTCTGCTTCCCTTCGCTTTCTTGCGTTGCGCATTGAGGAAATGATTCGTGCGTCCACTTCCTTTTGCTTATTGCGTTGCGCATTGAGGAATCGATTATATTTCTGTTTCATACACTTCACTATAGCAGTAGCATCGTCGATACTGGTGACAGACCTGACAGACGTTTCCACGTCATTGATGGTGTTTGCGCAGATGAAACGGTCGTCCAGAGACAACGCATAGCGAACGGAATGGAACGGGATTTCGATTTTGAAAAACGCCGTGATTGCTTTGAGAACTTCCAGCGCAGTCGTACCGGACGAAATGAAGTCGTCGCAGATAATCCACACGGGCTGGCGATTGGCGAGGATGATGCGGGAGTGTTCGATAGCGTTGCCGTGACTCTTTTCATTTTTCTTACGCACGTACACCGTGGCATAATCTACGGTGTCGGTCTTGGCGACGAACATGCTGATTGCAGTCGCAGCAGTCGTGCCCGACATGCCACGATAAACGAGAATGGGGAACTTGCCGTCTGCAATGATAGCGTCAACTTCCTTGGCGATTGTCCGGCCCCATTCCGCCATGTAGTGCGGATTCATGGAGCTACCATAGTGACTCTTGCGGTTTTCGTTCAGTCGGCTCATGTGTGTAGCATACCACTATAATTTATATTGTCAAGCAAAATTTGTGTTTTGTAGGTGGGTCATTTCGCAAATAGATGATTTCGTCACATGGTTCCCCGGCCTCCCAGCCATTTTACACTATAATTTATTGCATGTCAAGTATTACAGACAAAGAAAAGCCCGGATATTCTCCGGGCTTCGCTTCCCCTAGTGCGCTTACCTGCTAGGGCATCATCTTAAGAAAATCCCAAGGAATGTCCCTTGGGGGTAGTACGGGTTAGGGTTAAGCAGTCAGACATTTGACCCGTCAGTTTTTGGTTACAAGGAAACTAACAACCCGATTCGATCATTATACTTGACTAGATTAGATTGTCAAGTGATTTATTACCTGAATCCGGTCAGTTGTTCATTACACCACTCACATGCATCTTGCACTGAGTTCGCATTATAAAGAACAGCAGAATATTCATCTTTATCGGCAAACACGACAATATCCGGGGTGTTTGAAAAAACTTGACTCATGCTGATGATGAAGCCACGATAAGCGAACGCGGCAGCGGCAGCGGCAGCGACTTGATTACCGCTGGTATCCATGATGCCGAATCCCTTGTGATTGAGGTTATCTTTCATCATGGCTCATGCATCCTCATCCGTGCAACCATACACTTCGGCATCCAAATCAGCCGCACGTTCAGCGTAGGCGAGGGCATCGAAGAGGTTCATATCGAGGTCGTCCATTATGGGATTCCTGTGTGAGTTGGTATGGGTGTTATTATACGGAATTAAATTGAGTTGTCAACTACTTTTTAGTAGTCGGCATATCGCAGCACATCGTAAAATTCGTTTTCCATACGTTGCCTATTATATGCTTTTTTGAATATTCCACTGGAATTGTATTCTCTACCGATGAACTTACTGGGTTTTTCGATACAGTATTCTTTGATACTACCATCTTTGACCATTTTGCGAAGTTTGCGCTTAAGTTTGCGCATCGAAGTCATCGATTCAGTATCTTGAGATTTGATTTTTTTATAAATTTCACGCTTCTCATAAGCGGAAAGATAGTAATCGGCTTCACGGTACTTACCCATTATGGGATTCCTGTGTGAGTTGGTATGGGTGTTATTATACGGAATTAAATTGAGTTGTCAACTATCTCATACCAAAATCGTATGCAACGAGTCTACCTTTACGAGTCCAGCCAACTTGACTACAATCAACCGAGTGCACCCACTCAGGTTCATGGCCTAGTTTAGCCCGCATATTTTTAGTAGATGCATATTCTACACGCTCCATGAACACAATGGGAATATCATGATGATAGACAAGGCGCGTCCGGGCATACTGAATTTTATCAGGTTCACTACCACAGATAGACCCTTCCCAATCATTATCAGCACACCCATCCCCACATGTGGGTAATTTCACCACATACTTGGGGAAAATGAATACGGCACGATTGCGGCCAGATGAAAATTCTTCACACCGATTGGCAAATCTATCGAATAATTCCCCAATTTCTGCACCAAACCATTCTATGGCCTGTTTTTTGATGGATTCAAACACTTCTATGGTGTTACTTTCGCGAGTAACCATATTTCCAGACTCATCGCGATAATGCAACGGAAAATATTCGATTTTCATGAGTATTTTAATGTTAATGAGTGATTATTATACACAAACAAATTCAACATGCAAGGGGTTGACAAAAGAAAATTATAGTGTAAAATGGATGGTAGGCCGGGAGATAATACCTGAGAACAAAGAAAAGCCCAGAGAATATCCGGGCTTTGTGATGTTACTTTGCGTCCAGTATGATATCCATAATTTCGTCAGAGCCAACATTCTGAGCAGATGCAGCACCGCGCTGGTACGGGGATGCATTATCGTGGTTATTCATGTCGGCTTGCTGGCGTTTCTTTGTAACCCATGCTTCCAGACGCTGCACTATTTCTTCAGCGGTCAATTTCATAATTTTGTTCTCGCATATCGTGTTTGTGTGTGCGTAATTATACACACTTAAAACAAATGTGCAATACCCAAATACAAAAAATCCCCCTATTTCTAGGGGGATTTTGTGTTACCCTTGGCGGTTAGCCGTTCAGGATATCGGCCGGGATGCTCGCCACGTCTTCCGGCAGGTAGGACTTGCGGGCCACGATGAGGCGTTCGAAGTTGCCTTCCTTGAGGCTCAGGAACTTGAGGCCGACGCTGCGCGAATTCAGAACCTTGGCGATGGCGTTGGACATGAGGACCGGAGCGCCGGACTTTTTCACCTTGAATTCACCCGGCTGGCGAACGTTGCGGTTCAGTTCCAGACAGGCGACCATGATGCTCGCCACGGTCGGCAGGCCATCGGTCAGCACGGGTTCCATGAGGCCGGTTTCCTTGTCCTTTTCGGTCACGAAATGCACCTTGACGCCATCGGCCACGCGGGCATAGCAGCGGTCATGCCCCTGACGGTGGGCGTCCGAACGGTCGCCGGTCAGCGTTGTATTCATGCTGTCCACTTCCTTCGCCTTGCGTTCATTGAAGATGGTCAGCAGTTCCGTTTCGGAAAGCTTGGACAGGATGGGGTCGGCGTCGATGAAGGGGCGCACGTCGGAGAAACGAATCTCGCTCAGGGCCGCCATCTTGCGCTTGTACAGGTTTTCGACCGAGAAACGGGTGATGAGTTGCGCATCGTACACGGTCGGCGTCACGCGGTCGCTGGTGGCGACGTAGCCGTACACGGTGGCGATGCCGCCCTGACGGGCCACGCTCAGGCTTTCCAGCGCTTCGGCCTGTTCGGTAGTGGCGCGGAACTTCTGGCCGTTCAGGTCGGTGAGGATAGTGTGGGTCATTATTGCCGTTCCTTTTTGGTTGGTATGGGTGAATTATACACTGTTATTTGGCAATGTCAACACTTTTTTATTTTAAACTAAATGAAATGTAACTTTATCAATTCCATGAAGCTGCTTCATGTGATAATGTGCGCAATTAATGGTTTTTTCATCCCATTCTGGACTGGAACAGATATATCCGTATTCTTTACCATCGTCACCAACTAGATGGAATTTATCACCGCTCCACTGATGTGCAGCATATACGTTAATATTCATATTACTCACAAAAATGTTGGATAAGCTGACGTTCAGCTTGATACAATGACCAGCACAGACGGCCGTTCACTTCGACATAATTACCATCGCTACGGGCGAAATGACGTTCACACATCCGCATTGCATACTCTTGGCTAATCATGTTAGCGGGGTCATACGACCGGACGCGAGTATGACGCTATGGGCTTGTGCGTTTTCACATGTATGGCCCATCACCATTACCATCGGTGGGAATTTATCGTTAGGGAACATTTCCCGAAGTTGTTTCCTGACATCGTTTTCGTCGATGGCAGTTATATTCAGCGTCACGCTGTTTTGGGTACCGTAACGTAGATAGCATACGTGAAACATGTTCATGAAAGTATCCTCTGCATGTATGCTATTATACCCAATTAAATTGAGCCGTCAACCCCTTTCAGCAAATTATTTTGAATTATTTTCGTTCAGTTTCAGGCGCTTATGGTCCCGGCCTGCCATCCATTTTACACTATAATTTTCTTTTGTCAAGTATTGCACACAAAGAAAAACCCGGATATGCTCCGGGCTTTTCTTTTCCCCGTCGTGGGGGGGGTGGGTTACTTGCGGGCGATGGCGAAGGCG
>JACCDJ010498603.1_pt1 | contig 13862 bp, 12 predicted proteins | sample 7444481 | NCBI WGS metagenome assembly JACCDJ01 (sample SAMN15323435, study PRJNA562643) | freshwater metagenome | isolation source: river surface water | place: USA:Blue River Watershed | collected 2017-08-15 | reverse complement strand
GGCCTCGCTGCTGGCCGTCACGCCGATGCCGGGTCCTGAAGGTGCCCCGATCAACGCCGCGACCGCCTTGGCGCTGGCCCTGCACGTTCCTTTGTTCCTGATGTTCTGGCACGCGCCGGCCCTGGTGCACTGGCATGGCGTCACGCCGGCCAAGAGCCTGTTTTTCAGCCTCGTTGCGGTCTTGCGCAATTTCGGCGCCCACCTGGTGTACAGCCTGGCCTGGGTGGCTGTCTTCATTGTCGTGGGCTCGGTGCTGGGGGTGGCCAGCGGCCTCATCGGCGGCGCCACCCTGGCGCAAACGGTGATGATGCCCACCGCGCTGCTCCTGGCCGCGATGTTCTCCACCTCGATCTATTTCAGTTTCGAGGCCTGTTTCTCCGACGACGCGCAGTCGCCAGCGCCGGATCTCGCCCCCACCGCCGAGTGATCAGCCCACCGGCGTGAGCTTGGCCACCGACAGGGCCAGCCACTTCACGCCGTGCCGACCGAACTTCACCTGGGCCCGGGCGTCGTCGCCGTTGCCCTCGAGCATCAGCACCGTGCCTTCGCCAAACTTGTTGTGGAACACCTGCATGCCCGAGCGCAGGCCATGTGCGGGTGCGGCCTTTTGCGGCGGCACCGGCGGATTGGCAAAGTGCCCGGGTGCCAGGTCGCGCGGATAGGCCTGACCGCGGCCCCCGCCATAGCCGAAGCCAAAGGAGGAGGGCGAGGACATCGGCGCCTGCTTGGGCGTGAGCCACTTGAGCGCGTGCTCGGGCAGTTCGTCGAAGAAGCGGCTGCGGATGTTGTAGCGGGTCTGGCCATGCAACATGCGGGTTTGCGAGTGGCTCAGATACAGACGCTTGCGCGCCCGCGTGATCGCCACATACATCAGCCGCCGCTCCTCCTCCAGGCCTTCGTGTTCGGCCATCGAGCGCTCGCTGGGGAACAGGCCTTCCTCCAGCCCGGTCACAAACACGCAATCGAACTCCAGCCCCTTGGCCGAATGCACCGTCATGAGTTGCACCGCCTCTTGTCCGGCCTGTGCCTGGTTGTCGCCGGATTCGAGGGCGGCATGGGTCAGGAAAGCCGCCAGCGGCGACAGCGTCTCGCCCGTGTCGGCCAGGATGTCGGGCGGGGGCTCGCTCAAGGGCGTATCGAGCAGCGGCTGGTTCGGATCGAGCCCCTGGCTGGCGGGTGACTGCGCCAGTTCGTCCACCGGCAAGGCCACGGCGTCTCGTCCGAAGCCCTCTTGCGTCACGAAGCTCTCGGCGGCGTTGACCAGTTCTTCCAGGTTCTCCACCCGGTCGGCGCCTTCGCGTTCGGTCTTGTAATGCTCGATCAGCCCCGCGTGCTGCAGCACCAGCTCGATGATCTCGCGCAGGGTCAGGCCCTGAGTCTGCTCGCGCAGCACATCGATCTTGGCGACAAAAGCGCCCAGGTTGGCGCCGGCCTTGCCCGTCGTCGCGCTCACCGCATCGTGCAGCGAGCAGCCCGCCGCGCGCGCCGCATCCTGCAGCTGCTCGACGCTGCGCGCGCCGATGCCGCGCGGCGGAAAATTCACCACCCGCAGAAACGAGGTGTCGTCATTCGGGTTCTCGATCAGGCGCAGATAGGCCAGTGCGTGCTTGATCTCGGCCCGCTCGAAAAATCGCAAGCCGCCATACACCCGATACGGCACACCGGCGTTAAAAAGGGCTGTCTCGATCACCCGGCTTTGCGCGTTGCTGCGATACAGCACCGCGATCTCCTGGCGCGGGATGCCGCCCGCGAGCGGGTCGTGGTCGCCGCGCACCAGGTGCCGCGCCTCGTCCACCATCCACTGCGCCTCGGCCAGATCGGTGGGCGCCTCGTACACCCGCACCGGCTCGCCGGGGCCTTGGTCGGTACGCAGGTTCTTACCCAGGCGTCCCTTGTTGTGGCTGATTAACTCGTTGGCCGAGTCGAGGATGTTGCTGTAGCTGCGGTAGTTCTGTTCCAGCTTGATCTGATGGCGCACGCCGAACTCGCGCACGAAATCGGCCATATTGCCCACGCGCGCACCGCGAAAGGCGTAGATGCTCTGGTCGTCGTCGCCCACGGCGAAGACGGCGTTGCGCTCGCCGCAGAACACCTTGATCCATGCGTACTGCAACCGGTTGGTGTCCTGAAACTCGTCGATCAGGATGTGGCGAAAGCGCCGCTGGTAGTGTTCGCGCACCACCGCGTGATCGCGCATCAACTCGTAGCTTCGCAGCATCAGCTCGCCAAAATCGACCACGCCTTCGCGCTGGCACTGGTCTTCATACAGCTGGTAGATCTCGACGCGCCGCCGGTCTTCATCGTGACGAATCGTCACATCGCCGGGGCGCTGGCCATCTTCCTTGCAGCCGTTGATGAACCACTGCGTCTCCTTGGCGGGAAAGCGCTCGTCGTCGATGTTGTACTGCTTCATCAGCCGCTTGATCGCCGACAGCTGGTCTTGCGTGTCCAGGATCTGGAAGCTTTGCGGCAGATTCGCCAGCTTGTAGTGGGCTCGCAGAAAGCGGTTGCACAGGCCGTGGAAGGTCCCGATCCACATCCCACGCACATTCACCGGCAGCATCGCGCCCAGGCGCGTCATCATTTCCTTGGCGGCCTTGTTGGTGAAGGTCACCGCCATCACGCCGCCGGGCGAGACCTGCCCGGTCGACAGCAGCCAGGCGATGCGGGTGGTCAGCACCCGTGTCTTGCCCGAGCCGGCACCCGCCAGGATCAGGGCATGTTCGGCGGGCAGGACGACCGCGGCGCGTTGTTCGTCATTGAGTTGGCGCAGCAGGGGGGCATCGGGTGCGGCGGTCGAAAACGGCGAGGCATCAAGGGACATGGCGCATTGTAGAAAGCCCCCGCCGCACAGGCCTTAGAATCGGCCACCGGGCCCAAGCATTGCGGCCCGGTTTCTTTCGGCCCGGCGGATCCCTGCGATCGCCTGGCGCCGCGGGCTCCGGGCCAACATCCAAGCGCTCTCCCTGTTCCTCAAACAGTTTCACGGAGCCTGGTATGGAAATCTTTGATTACGACAACGTCCTGCTGTTGCCACGCAAGTGCCGCGTGGAAAGCCGTTCCGAATGCAACGCCGGCGTCGAACTCGGCGGCCGCACCTTCCGCATCCCGGTGGTGCCGGCCAATATGAAAACCGTGGTGGACGAGTCCATCTGCCTGTGGATGGCGCGCAATGGCTATTTCTACGTCATGCACCGCTTCGATCTCGATAACGTCGCCTTCGTGCGCCACATGCACGCCCAGGGCGCTTACGCCTCCATCTCGCTGGGGGTGAAGGCCGCCGACTACGAGACGGTCGACACGCTGGCGGCCCAGGGCCTGGTGCCCGAGTACATCACCATCGACATCGCCCACGGCCATGCCGACACGGTGCAGCGCATGATTGCCCACCTCAAGCACAAGCTGCCTGCCAGCTTCGTGATCGCAGGCAACGTCGGCACGCCCGAGGCCGTGATCGATCTGGAAAACTGGGGGGCGGACGCCACCAAGGTCGGCATCGGCCCCGGCAAGGTCTGCATCACCCGCATGAAGACCGGCTTTGGAACCGGCGGCTGGCAGCTGTCAGCGCTCAAGTGGTGTGCCCGCGTCGCCACCAAACCCATCATCGCCGACGGCGGCATCCGCGAGCATGGCGACATCGCCAAGAGCATTCGCTTTGGGGCCACGCTGGTCATGATCGGCTCCATGCTCGCGGGCCACGAAGAATCCCCGGGCCAGAGCGTCGAGGTCGATGGCAAGCGTTACAAGGAGTACTACGGCAGTGCCTCCGACTTCAACAAGGGCGAGTACAAGCACGTCGAAGGCAAGCGCATCCTCGAGCCGATCAAGGGCCGGCTGGCCGACACCCTGCGCGAGATGGAAGAAGACGTCCAAAGCTCCATCAGCTACTCGGGCGGTCGCACGCTCATGGACATCCGCAAGGTCAACTACGTGATCCTGGGCGGCGACAACGCCGGCGAGCACCTGCTGATGTAAGCCTCGAGCGGCGCCCCCCGGGGCGGCCGCTCGCGCGTTTCAATCGGCCAGGAGATCCAGCGCCAGGCGATTGAGGCGATGGCCGGGCGCGGTCAGGGCCTCCACCACGCTGAAGTGGTTCAGCCCCGGCAACGCCTCGCACACCGGCACATGGGTTTGTCCCCAGGCGCGGCGAATCATCTCGTTGTGCCGCAGGAATTCCATGCTCTCGCTGCCCCCCACGACCGCAGCCAGTTGCCCGCGCGGGGGCGGCGGCAGCAGCGCCGGACTGGCCTGACGCACTTGGCTGGGGGTCAAATGCAAGGACGCTTGCAGCGAGGGCGTGTGGCGCACCGGCTCCAGGTCGAACAGCCCCGAGATCGACAGCGCCCGCGTCACCAGCTGGGGGGGCAGGGCGCGGTCGTAGCGGTCCCACAGGCAGGTCAGCATCATCGCGGCCAGGTGCCCACCCGCCGAATGCCCCGCCACGCTGATACGACTCGGATCACCGCCGTACTCGCCGATATGGCGCCAGGTCCAGGCGATGGCCCGCACCATCTGCATCACGATGTCCGTCAGTGTCACCGTGGGACACAAGTCGTAATTGGGCACCACCACACAAGCGCCGGCCTCAGTCCAGGTGGGCGCCAAGAAGGCGTGCTCCTTCTTGTCCATCGAGCGCCAGTAGCCGCCGTGGATGAAGACCACCACCGGCGCACCGGGCCGCGGGGCGGGAAACACGTCCAGCCGCTGGCCCGCCGACGGCCCATAGGCGATATCCAGCGTGCAGGCCTGGTTGTCCCTTACCCGCTCGGAGTCGCGCGCCCAGCGCTCGAAGTGCGTGGCGTGGTCCGGCACCCGGGCGCGGTTGTTGTACATCGCTTCGAGCCAATCGGGGTCGTCGTGCTTCATGGGGGTCTCCTGGGGGCGTGCAAAGGCCTATCCTAAAGTGCACAGGGCCCGCCCGGGGCGAAGCGGGGGTCGGCCCGCGCCTAGAATCATGTTTTCGACCGCCACCCACGATGCCCAAGGCCCCGCCGTCCACCCCCGCCACCTACGAGGCCGCCCTCGAGGAGCTCGAGCAGCTGATTGCCCAAATCGAGTCGGGCCAGATGCCCCTGGAGCAAATGCTGGCCGGCTACGAGCGCGGCGCGCAGTTGCTGGCGTTCTGTCGCAGCAAGCTCGACGCGGTGGACCAGCAAATCAAGGTCCTGGACGAAGGCACCCTCAAGCCGTGGACCCAGGAATGAGCGCCGATCTCGACTTCCCCCACTGGAGCGCTGCGCACTTGGCCCAGGTCGAGTCGGCTCTGGATCGCTGGGTGGTCGCGGGGGCGCCTGCCGGTCTGGGCGAGGCCATGCGTTACGCCGTGCTCGATGGCGGCAAGCGCCTGCGTCCCTTGCTGGTGATGGCCGCTGCCGAGGCGGTGCAGGGCGACCTGCAGGCCGCCTTGCGCGCCGCCTGTGCGGTCGAATTGATCCACGCCTACTCGCTGGTGCACGACGACATGCCCTGCATGGACAACGACGTGCTGCGTCGCGGCAAACCCACCGTCCATGTGCGCTTTGGCGAGGCGCAGGCCTTGCTGGCTGGCGATGCGTTGCAGGCCCTGGCCTTTGAGCTGCTCACCCCCCCCGCCACCGAGATGCCCGATCGCATCCAGGCCTCGCTGTGCCGCCTGCTGGCCCGCGCGGCCGGCCACGACGGCATGGCCGGTGGCCAGGCCATCGACCTGGCCAGCGTCGGCCACGCCCTCGGCGAAGACGAACTTCGCCAGATGCATCGCCTCAAGACCGGCGCCTTGCTTCAGGGCAGCGTCATGCTGGGGGCGGCGTGCGCCGAGCCCACCGATGCCGCCCGCCAGGCCTTGGCCCGTTATGGCGACGCGATCGGGCTGGCCTTCCAGGTGGTCGATGACATCCTGGATGTCACCGCCGACTCCGCCACCCTGGGCAAGACTGCCGGCAAGGATGCGGCCCAAGACAAGCCCACCTATGTGTCGCTCATGGGCCTAGACCGCTCCCGCGCCTACGCCGCAGCCTTGTTTGACGAGGCCGTCGGCGCCCTGGCCGCCAGCGGTCTGCCCGACACCCGGGCCCTGCGCGCCCTGGCGACGATGGTGATCCAACGCGCCCACTGAACACCGACAGACGATAAGACGGACGACAACCCCATGGCCACTCTGCTCGAATCCATTGCCGACCCCGCAGACCTGCGTCGCCTGACCCGGCAGCAGCTGCCCCAGGTCGCCGACGAACTGCGCGCTTATGTCCTCGACAGCGTCTCGCGCACCGGCGGCCACCTCAGCTCGAATTTGGGCACGGTCGAACTCACGATCGCCTTGCACTACGTCTTCAACACCCCGCATGACCGGCTGGTCTGGGACGTGGGCCACCAGACCTACCCGCACAAGATCCTCACCGGCCGCCGCGACCGCATGGACTCGCTGCGCCAGCTCGGGGGCTTGTCCGGCTTTCCCCTGCGCACCGAGAGCCCCTACGACGCCTTCGGCACGGCGCATTCGTCCACCAGCATCTCCGCGGCCCTGGGCATGGCCCTGGCGGCCCGTCGCAAGGGCGAGGACCGCAAGGCCGTGGCCATCATCGGCGACGGCGCCATGACCGCCGGCATGGCCTTCGAGGCCCTGAACAACGCCGGTGTCGCCGACTGCGACCTGCTGGTGATCCTCAACGACAACGACATGTCCATCAGCCCGCCGGTGGGCGCGCTCAATCGCTACTTGGCGCAGCTGATGTCGGGCCAGTTCTATGCCGCAGCCAAGAACGTCGGCAAGAACATGCTCAAGGTCGCACCGCCCTTGTTCGAGCTGGCCAAGCGCATCGAGGAACATGCCAAGGGCATGGTGGTGCCAGCCACCCTCTTCGAGAAATTCGGCTTCAACTACATCGGCCCGATCGACGGCCACGACCTCGATTCGCTCGTCCCCACCCTCGAAAACATCCGCCACCTCAAGGGCCCGCAGTTCTTGCACGTGGTCACCCGCAAAGGCCAGGGCTACAAGCTCGCCGAAGCCGACCCCGTCACCTACCACGGCCCGGGCAAATTCGACCCCAAGGTCGGCATCACGCCGCCCGCCACGCCGCCCAAGACCACCTTCACCCAGGTCTTCGGCCAGTGGCTGTGCGACATGGCGGCCCAGGATCCGCGCCTGGTCGCCATCACCCCCGCCATGCGCGAGGGCTCTGGCATGGTCGAATTCGAAAAGCGTTACCCCGACCGCTACTACGACGTCGGCATCGCCGAGCAACACGCCGTCACCTTCGCCGCGGGCCTGGCCTGCGAAGGCAACAAGCCGGTGGTGGCGATCTACTCCACGTTCTTGCAGCGCGCCTACGACCAGCTGATACACGACGTCGCCCTGCAAAAGCTGCCGGTGGTCTTCGCGTTGGACCGCGCTGGCATCGTCGGCGCCGACGGCCCCACCCATGCGGGCGCCTACGACATCCCCTACCTGCGCTGCATTCCCAACGTCAGCGTGGCCTGCCCCGCCGACGAAAACGAAGCCCGCGGCCTACTCACCACCGCCTTCCTCCAAGACCATCCGGTGGCCGTGCGCTACCCGCGCGGCGCGGGTGCGGGCGTGGCAGTCGCCAGTGGTCTGGATCCCTTGCCCTTTGGCAAAGGCGAGGTGCGCCGTGAAGGCCGGGGCGTCGCCATCCTGGCCTTCGGCACCTTGCTCTATCCCGCCCTGCAGGCGGGCCAGGCCCTGAATGCCACCGTGGCCAATATGCGCTGGGTCAAGCCGCTCGATCGCGATCTCTTGCTCGAGCTCGCGGCTCGGCACGAGGCCCTGATCACGATCGAAGAGGGCGCCATCCAAGGGGGTGCTGGCAGCGCCGTGCTGGAGGCCTTGCAGGCCGCTGGCGTGAACAAGCCGGTGCTGCAGCTGGGTCTGCGCGATCAGTTCATCGAGCATGGTGATCCGGCCAAGCTGCTCTCGATGCAGGGCCTGGACGCCGTCGGCATCGAGCGCAGCGTGCGCGAGCGCTTCGGCGACTTGCTGCGGCCCGACGCCAGCCTCAAGGTGGTGGCCTAGGCCTGACCTTGGCTTGACGATTTCGACAGGGGAAAATCCGGATCCATCCATACCACTCTTTGGTACTCACGTTAGTAGAATAGTTGTCATTCGGTGCGGCCTTTTGGCTGTGTTCGTGTGTCTCTTTCTACTGCCACCAAGGAGTGTTTCCCATGGATCGTCGATCGTTGATCAAAAACGCCGGTATCGCTGGCGTGCTCGCCGCGGGGGCCGCGCCCGCGGTTCACGCCCAGGCCGCTGTCCGCTGGCGCCTGGCCTCGAGCTTCCCCAAATCCCTCGACACCATCTTCGGCGGCGCCGAAACCTTCGCCCGCGCCGTCAAGACCATGTCGGGCGGGCGCTTTGACATCTCCGTTCACCCCGCGGGCGAGCTCATGCCCGCCTTCGGCGTCGTCGACGGCGTGCAAAACGGCACCGTCGAATGCGCCCACACCGCCCCCTACTACTTCTTCGGCAAAGACGAAACCTTCGCCATCGGTTGCGCCATCCCCTTTGGCCTCAACAGCCGCCAGATGACCGCCTGGATGGTGGAGGGCAACGGCCTGAAGCTGATGCGCGAGTTCTACGCCAAGTACGGCATCATCAATTTCCCGGCGGGCAACACCGGCTCCCAGATGGGCGGCTGGTACCGCAAGGAAATCAAATCCGCCCAAGACACCAAGGGCCTGAAGTTCCGCGTCGGCGGCTTCGCCGGCAAAGTCATTGAGCGGCTCGGGGGCGTGCCCCAAAACATCCCCGGTGGCGAGATCTACCAGGCCCTCGAAAAAGGCACCATCGACGCCGCCGAGTGGGTCGGCCCTTATGACGACCAAAAGCTCGGCTTCAACAAGGTCGCTCCGTTCTACTACTACCCCGGCTGGTGGGAAGGCGGTCCGCAGATCGATCTGTACGTCAACCAGAAGGCCTTTGACGCCCTCTCCGCCGAGAACAAGGCCATCGTCGAAGCGGCCGCCTCGCAGGCCCATATCGGCATGCAGGCCAAGTACGACCACCTCAATCCGGGCGCGCTGCGCCAACTGGTGGGCACGGGCACCAAGCTGCGCCCCTTCCCCCCCGACCTCCTGAATGCCGCCTTCAAGGCCTCCATGGACCTGTACAACGAGATCAGCGCGAAAAACGAAAACTGGCGCAAGGTCTACGCCGACTACGCCAAGTTCCGCGCCGAGCAGAACCTCTGGTTCCGTTTCACCGAAGCCAACTTCGACAGCTTCATGCAGCGGCAAAAGCTCTGATCGTTCATCCGCCTGCTCACACAGCTTCAAGGGCCCCGCAAGGGGCCCTTGGCGTTCATGCCGCACACCTCGTGCGCATTTGAGTCAGGCGTGTGCAAGCGATTCCTGAACAGGGCTGCTGAAGATCGTGAATTCCTCACCTGGATTCACCGTCAAACCGGAGCGCCCTTCATGGATCGTCGGTCTCTCATCACGCGCACAGGTCTTGCCGGCATCCTGGCTGCGGGCGTATCGCCTGCGGTTCGTGGCCAGACCCGGGTGCGCTGGCGTCTCGCCTCCAGCTTTCCCCAGTCGCTGGACACTCTCTACGGCGCTGCCGAGGTCTTCGCCCAAAAGGTCCGCCAACTCTCTGGCGGCCGCTTCGACGTCCGCGTGCATCCGGCGGGTGAATCGGCCGCCGCCTTCGACGTGGTCGATGCCGTGCAGGCGGGCACCCTCGACGCCGCGCATATCGCTCCCCATTTTTTTTTCGGCAAGGACGAAACCTTCGCCATCGGCGGCGCCATTCCCTTTGGTCTGAACAGCCGCCAGATGAGTGCATGGACCTATGGGGGCAACGGCCTCGCCCTCATGCGCGAGTTCTACGCCCACTACCGTCTGGTTCATTTCCCGTGTGGCAACACCGGCGCCCAGATGGGGGGCTGGATGCGTCAACCGATCAGCCGTCTGGCCGATCTCAAGGATCTGAAGTTTCGTATTGGCGGTTTGGCCGGCAAGGTCATCGAGCGACTGGGGGCGGTGCCTCAGAACACGCCAGGCGGCGAGATCTACCAGGCGCTCGAAAAAGGCACCCTCGATGCCGCCGAATGGGTCGGCCCCTACGACGACCAGAAGCTCGCATTCCACCGGGTCGCCCCCCATTACCACTACCCCGGCTGGTGGAAAGGCGGCCTGCAGCTCGATCTGTACATCCACCACAAGGCCTTCGCGGCCCTGAGCTCTGAGTACAAGGCCATCGTTGAAGCCGCCAGCGCCCATGCGCATGTGATCACGCAGGCCAAGTACGACGCGAAAAACCCCTCGGCTCTCAAGCAGCTGGTTGCGGCCGGCGCACGCCTGCGCCCCTTTCCGCCCGATGTCATGGCCGAGGCCTTCAAGCAGTCCATGGCCCTGTGCGACGAGATCGCTGCGCGCAACCCCCACTGGAAAAAGGTCTACACCGATTACGCGCGTTTTCGTGCCCACCAAAACCGGTGGTTTCGGTTCTCCGAGGCCACCTTCGACCGCTATATGCAGTCGCAAAAACTTTAACCTGCAGGCAATCAGCCCACCAGGGCGGCTGCCTTCACCTGCGCCCACACGCGCAGCCCGGGCACCAGGGCCAGTGCATGCGCCGCCCGCGCCGTGATCCGCGCCAGCAGCACCTCACCCGCCTGCGACTCACCCGCCTGAGCGTTGCACGCCAAGGTCACCATCACCTGCCCCGTCTGCACGGCATCGGGTGCCACCTGCATCACCGTGCAGGGCAACAGGTTCTGCACGCTGGTGGCCTGTGGCAATTGCGTGGCCACGCTCACATCGCGCGCCAACACGCGCACCCGCACAGACTGCCCGATGGCGGCGCCCGTATCTCGCAGCCAAAGCGATCCGCCGCCAAAACGCACCTGCATCAAGTGCCACTGCGTCTCACGCGCACAGACCTGGCCGTGTAGCAGCACGCCCGCTTCATCGCCCTGCGTCGCGGCCAGGTCTGTGCGTCGCAGCACCTGTGCCACAGGCCCGCAGGCGCTCACGCGTCCCTGGTCCATCAGCACCAGCGTATCGGCCAGCCTCGCCATTTCTTCGCTCGAATGGGTGACGTACAGCATCGGCACCTGCCCTTCATCGCGCAAGCGCTCCAGCCACGGCAGGATGTCGCGCCGGCGGCTGGCATCCAGGGCCGACAGAGGTTCATCCAGCAAAAGCAGGCGCGGGCGGGTCGCCAGCGCGCGCACGATCGCCACCCGCTGACGCTCACCGCCCGAGAGCGCGTGCGGCCGCCGCCCGAGCAGGGGTCCGATCCCCATCAGCTCAATCGCCTGGTCCAGTGTGAACCCACCGTCGTCCGAGTTCGCTGTTCGGCGCACGCGCTTGTGCCCGTAAGCGAGGTTCCCTTTCACATCGAGATGGTCGAACAGACCGGCCTCTTGAAACACATAGCCGACGGGCCGCTGCCAGGTCGGCACCCAGCTCCCACGCGTGCTGTCTTGCCAGCTCGCGCCTGCGATCTCGATGGTGGCCTGCGGCGCACGCTCCAGACCCGCCACGCAACGCAGCACCGTCGTCTTGCCGCAGCCCGAGGGCCCGTACAGCACACAGATCCCCTGAGCCGGCAGCTGCAGGTCGATGTCCAGTTGAAAGCCGGTCTCGCGCGTGAGCGCCAGCCGGATGCGGTTCGTTGCGCCGTTCATGAAGCCACGCGCGCCGTGCGCCGATTCACCAGGGCCAGCGCCATCAGCACCACGAAGGAAAACGCCACCATCGCCGCTGACAGACCATGCGCCTGCGCGTAATCGAGGGCTTCGACATGGCCATAGATCTGCGTGGACACCACCCGCGTCTGCTCGGGGATGTTGCCGCCGATCATCAGCACCACCCCAAACTCGCCCACCGTATGGGCAAACGACAAGATGGCCGCAGTCACGAGGCCGGGGCGCGCCAGCGGCAGCACCACGCTAAAAAACGCGTCCAGTGGGCTGGCGCGCAGCGTCGCCGCCACTTCCAGTGGCCGTCGCCCCACCGCCTCGAAGGCCCGTTGCAGGGGCTGCACCGCGAAGGGCAGCGAGTAGATCACCGAGGCCAGCACCAGCCCGCTGAAGGTAAAGGGCAACAAGCCCAGCCCGAGCGACTGCGTCAACTGGCCGCCCCAGCCCTGTGGCCCCAGGCTCACCAGCAGGTAAAACCCGAGCACCGTGGGCGGCAGCACCAGGGGCATCGTCACCAGCGCGGACACGGGCGCGGCCCACCGGCTGCGGGTCGTTGCCAGCCACCAAGCCAGAGGCGTCGCCAGCACCAGCAGGATCAGCGTGGTCAGACTGGCCAGGCGCAGGGTCAACCACAGCGCGTGCAGGTCATCGTGTGTCAGATGCATCGTCGTGTGGGTGTGGCGGCGTTCAAGGGGAGGGGATCAGATAGCCGTGCGCGCGGATGATCGCCTGAGCCGGCGCGCTGCGCAGATACGCCAGGAAAGCCCGTGCGCCCGCATGATCACGCCCGGGCATCAGAAGCGCCGCGTCCTGCCGAATCGGATCATGCCACTCGGTCGGAATCACCCAGGCTGATCCCTGCGAGATCTGTCCATCGACCTGGATCTGTGCGAGTGCCACAAACCCCAGCGTCGCATTGCCACTGGCCACGAACTGGTGCACCTGTCCCACGCTCTCGCCCTGCACCCACTTCGCGCGCAGCGCCGCGTGCACGCCCAGTCGCTCCATGACCTGCGTCGCGGCCAGGCCATAGGGGGCCAGCCGGGGGTTGGCAATCGCGATGCGCTCGAAGCGTCCTGAGCGCAGCACCTGCCCCTGGTCGTCCACCACGCCCGGTGTGGCGCTCCAAAGCGCCAGGCGCCCCACGGCATAGGTGATGCGCGAGCCCGCCACCGCCAAGGTCTCTTGCTCGAGTCGCTGCGGCGTGACGGCGTCGGCCGCCAGCAGCACGTGAAAGGGGGCACCGTGGCGGATCTGCGCATAGAGGCTGCCGGTGGACCCGATCGCCACCACCACCCGGTGGTGGGTCTCGCGTTCGAAGGCGGCCGCGATCTGGCGCATGGGCGCTGCGAAATTGGCGGCCACGGCCACCGTCACGTCCTGGGCTTGCGCCAAGCCGGGCGCTGCTGCGACAGCGGTCAGCAGCCAACGCAATGCGCGGAAAAAACGAGGAGAGGACGGCACGAAGCCGAGTATCGCTTCAGCCGGATACCGGGGCCGTATGCGTGGCTTCGTCTCGGTCTGAGGGAGCGGCGTCGGCGTGGGCGAAGGGATGTGGGGCGGGCGTCTGCGCCGACGCGGGCGTCTGAGGCGGCGTGAGCGTCATGAGCAGCTCGCGCAATTCTTCGGTCCCGGGTTCTTCATGCAGGTGCTCCGCGGCATGGATCCATAGGCCGCCGAAGTGGCTGTAATCGGCCAGCCAGGTACTGCGCACCAGCTTACGCACGCGGGACTCAATGAGCGGCAGTCCAATCAGCAGGCGCAAGCCCGAGGTCCGCTCCCAGCGATACAGGCGCACCATCCCCACCAGCACGTCAAATCCATGGGGGCCGTGGCCGATGCGTCGCACATCGATCGTCACGCAGTCCTCGTGGATCCCGAGCCGCCGAAACTGCGTGGTGATCAAGCGTTGGTATTCGACTTCCAGGCCCTCCGCTGCGCCCGCGGAGTCAGCGCGCTCTCTAGCGCCGGTCTCTTTGACGAACAGCTTGCGTAGGTCGAACATGAAAGGAGTGAGTGCGGCTGGCGGGGGCGACTCGATCATGCCCGCGATTGCGAAAAAAGTGTTCTTTGCAGGCTGACCGACACCCTCCGGCGGTGACAGACGAAAAAAAACTGCGGTGAGTTGACCGGGCTCTCAAATCCGTGTCATAATTCAAGGCTTCGCTGATCGCAGCGGGGTGAGTCAGTCGTCCCTGAAGAGGGGCCCTGACG